>VYLV01000071.1_pt1 | contig 14906 bp, 15 predicted proteins | sample 5114191 | NCBI WGS metagenome assembly VYLV01 (sample SAMN12291782, study PRJNA351875) | freshwater metagenome | isolation source: freshwater lake | place: USA: Michigan, Little Long Lake | collected 2013-08-08 | reverse complement strand
CCGAGGCGTTGTCGCTGGTGGCCTCGATGAACAGAAAGTGCCCGTAGCGGAAGATGACGCGGCTGGCCACCGGCTGGCCGTGGGCCTTCCATCCGCGTAGCAGGGCCTCGAGGCCGCTGGCCAACTGATGGGCCTCGGCGGGGTCGAGAAAGCGGCGGAAGCTGAAGCACCAGATGTTTTGCGTAGCCATGGTGTAAGTAGATACGGGCAAGTAGATAGGGGGCGGAACGGGCGCGTGTGGATGCTAGCACAAAGAACGCAAGCTTTGCGCTCGCCGTTTCGTCTCGCTGTTTCGTCCGGCCGTTTCAGTCCCCGCCTGTGCCTGCCCTGCCCCTCGCCCTGCCGCCGTGGTTTGCTGACAAGGCCGTGGTGTGCCTGTGGCAGCTGGACGAAGCCACGGCCTGGTTGCACGCCCAGCGGCCGCTCACGGCCGACGAGCACCCCATCTACGCACAGGTGACGCACCCCGACCGGCACCGGCAGTGGCTGGCCGCGCGCCATGCCCTGCGCAGTCTGCACCCACTGCCGCCCGACGTGGGCGTGATCAACCGCCCCGACGGCCGACCCTACCTGACCGACCACTCGGCCGAGGTGAGCCTGTCGCACACCGTGGGCTATGTGGGGGCGGCGCGGTCGACCACCGGCTGGGTGGGGCTAGACCTGGAGAACCTGAGCCACCCGCGCAACCTGGATGCGGTGCGGATGTTTATGCACCCCGACGAACGGGCGCGCTTCGAGGCGCTGCGGGCGGCGGACCTGGTGCTGGCCACGCGCTACTTTTTGGTGGTGTGGACGGCGAAAGAGGCGCTGTTTAAGCTGCTGCGGCTTAAGGGCGGCGAGGTGTCGTTTAAGCAGCACCTGATGACCGAGCCGGGGGTGGCGTTAGACCCAGGCCTGCACGCCTTCGATGGGCACTATCAGCAGCTGCTGCCGGGGGGCAGCCGCCGCGCGCGGGTGCGCCTGCTATGCCACATCGCGCCGCCGCTGATCGCCACCTTTGGCTGGTGCCCCCCGATGGGGGATGCCGATTTAGGCATCAAAGAATGAAATGTCGTAGAGTCGCTTCTTTAGCTTTTTGCAGGGCAACACATAAGCCTTCCCACTGCGATCTTCTCCTCCACATATGTCGTGATAACTATATGCGACAGCTTCCATTCCAAGTCCACAGGTATATTTAATCAGATACACCGTAGAATCGTTAACAAGGATACGAGAAATATTCAACCGCTTCATTTCTTGAGAAAAGTGTAATTCAACATCTTTTTGAACTTTCTCATTAATGATTGTTACAGCTCTTAAGCCCAAAATCTCACCGTGGTGTTTATTCAAGGTTTTATTTGGAAATTTATTTAAAACGTAAGCACCTAAAAGTTCATATTTGGGGACAATTATCTTATCTTTTATCGCGCTATTAATAGGGGTAATTATTACAAAAACAACAAATAAGGTTATTGGGAAAGAAATGTAAATTACTTCTTTGTGTATAAATTTAATAATTATTGTACTGATAGCAAATAAAATAGCGTGATAGGATAAGATAGTCATTAAACTATAATCTCTATGAAGGTACCATAGTTCTCTTTCTACATCAACAGGCAGCACATTCGTCACGCTCGCTAGTTCAATAGCACCTATGGATAAGGCACAACTGTTTAGCCCCACGACTAAAATCAAGTAGCCCAAGGCCTTGAGAACCTTCATACCTGCCTGTTTCGTTACACTTGCCCTCAATCTAGCTCTGTCGCATTCATGACCAACCGCATCGAAGTGGACTATGCCGTGGTGGGCTCGGGGGTGGCGGGGCTGTTTTTCGCGCTGAAGGCCGCCGACCACGGCCAGGTGCTGGTGATCACCAAAGCCAACCCCGCCGACTCGAACACGCAGTGGGCCCAGGGCGGCATCGCCGGGGTGTTTGCCGACGGCGACTCGTTTGAGAAGCACGTGCAGGACACGCTCATTGCCGGCGACGGGCTGTGCGACGAAGCCGTGGTGCGCACCGTCGTGACCGAGGGGCCCGAGCGCATCCGCGAGCTGATGGGCTACGGGGCCGAGTTTGACCGGGCCGAAGACGGCACCCTAGAGCTGGGCAAAGAGGGGGGGCACAGCGCCCACCGCATCCTGCACGCGCGCGACGCCACCGGCGCCGAAATCTCACGCGCCCTGCTGGCCGCCGTGGCCCGCCACCCCAACATCCGCGTGGTGGATCACCTGTTCGCACTCGACCTAATCACGCAGCACCACCTGGGCATCTATGTGAATCGTGGCCACCCCGACATCACCTGCTATGGGCTGTATGCGCTAGACCTAACCACGCGCCAAACGGTTACCATCCTGGCGCGAGCTACGGTGCTGGCCACGGGCGGCGCCGGCAACGTGTATTTCACCACCACGAATCCGCCGGTAGCCACGGGCGACGGCGTGGCCATGGCCCTGCGCGCCAAAGCCCGCATCGCCAACATGGAGTTTTATCAGTTCCACCCCACGGCGCTGTATGACCCCACAGGCACACGGCCGGCCTTTTTGATTACGGAGGCGCTGCGGGGCAAGGGCGCGTATCTGCGCAACTCGTTTGACAAGCGGCGCTTCATGCTCGATGCCGACCCGCGCGCCGAGCTGGCCCCGCGCGACGTGGTGGCCCGCGGCATCGACCTCGAGATGAAAACCTCGGGCACCGACTATGTGCTGCTGGACGCCACACACCTGCCGGCACACGAGCTGAAGGAGGAGTTTCCGACCATCTATGAGCGCTGCCTGGCCAAGGGCTATGACATCACCAAAGACTTGATTCCGGTGGTGCCGGCGGCGCACTACCAGTGTGGCGGCATTGAGGTAGACGCCGAAGGGCGGAGCTCGATCCGGCGGCTGTATGCGATAGGTGAGTGCTCGCACACGGGCCTGCACGGAGCCAACCGCCTGGCGTCGAACTCGCTGCTCGAAGCGCTGGTGTATGGGCACCGCGCGGGCCTAGACGCCGTGCGCGCCGTGGCCGACGTGGGCTACCAGCACGACGTGCCGAACTGGGACGACCGCGGCGCGGTGAGCCCCGACGAGTGGGTGCTGATTTCGCACAACCTGCGCGAGCTGCAAACGCTGATGTCGAACTACGTGGGCATTGTTCGGACGAACCTGCGCCTAGAACGCGCCATGCGCCGCATCGATCTGATCTATACCGAAACGGAATCGTACTACCAGCGCACGCGACTCTCGCCCGAGCTGTGTGAGCTGCGCAACCTGATCGCCATTGCGTACTTGATCGTGAAGAGCGCGCGCATCCGCCGCGAGAGCCGGGGCCTGCACACCACCACCGACTATCCGCAGCACCTGCCGAAGGCGAACGACACGGTGCTGTAGGGCTTTCTGCTGCGCAGCTAGGCGTCAAAAAAAGCCCCTCCGCGCGGGGGAGTGCATGCTCAGTACCGTCATTCGAATCAGAAGCGCCTGCGGCGCAACCCTCCCCGGCCGGGGGGCCGCGTGAAGGGCCCTTCGGACTCGTTTCACTCGCCATGGACGCAGCGTCCACAGCTCGTGAAACGCAAGGTCCTCATGGCCCCTCACTGGAAGGACCGTCGCCAGCGGCGACGATTGGGTTCCTCACTTCCCCTGCCCATTGGAGAGGGGGTGCCAACCCCTCCTACCTTAGGAGGGGTTGGCCTCGCGCAGGCCGCAGATTCCGGGTTCGGGGCTGTGCCCGCCCCGGAATGACGGGCGCTTCGAAGGCACACTATGCGCGTCATGCTGAGCGCAGCGAAGCATTCTCTTTCGGGTGGCGGCGTGCGAAGAAGATCCTTCGCCTGCGGCTCAGGATGACACGCGAGTAAGGGGCCGTCATTCCGGAAGCGGCAGCGCCGCTATCCGGAATCCTTTGCTTGACGCAGGCTGCAGATCCCGGGTTCGGGCTGTGCCCGCTCCGGAATGACGGGTGTGTGGGCTAGACCTTCTTGGGAGGCAGTTGGTAGGCGATGGCCTGGTGGTCGAAGTTGCCTTTGTGTGAGCCGTCGCAGAAGGGCTTGGTCTGGGAGAGGCCACAGCGGCAGAGGAAGACGGCGTCGCGGCCGTTGAGGTCATAGGCGGTGCCGGTGGGGTCCACGATGGTGAACTCGCCCTCGACTTTGACTGAGCCGTTGTTGTGAATGGTGAGCTTGGTGGCCATGGGGGAAGGGATGAACGGGGTAAGCGGTGAGAACGCAGGGGCAAACCTACGGGGGCTAACGCTGTGGCAGACCGAAGGTTCCCATGGTAAGAGGGCTGGGTGATTTCGAGGGAACGCGGCGGCGGATTCTGCTATCGACGTTGACCATCCAATTCGGCTATCCACAGGGGGTGCCGCGGAAGGGACTAAGCGCGGCGCCGGGCTGGGGAAAGCTATTGTGCTAGTGTATTGGTTATCAAGGTCTTAAAACACGTTATCACGGGCAAAAGCAGCGTGCGATTTGCGTACCTTCGTGTCCGCAAAAAATGAGGTCAGAAAATGAATCCAAGGTGGGCAGAGCGTCCACCGATTTCGGCCTCGCCACCGCCCTGAGGGGCATCAGATCATGCAGGAAAACGAAAGAATAATCAGTCGCGGCATCGAACAGGAGATGCGGGCGGCTTACATCGACTATTCGATGTCGGTAATTGTGTCGCGGGCGCTGCCCGATGTGCGCGATGGCTTGAAGCCGGTGCACCGCCGGGTGCTCTACGGGATGTCGGAGCTGGGCCTGGCCAGCAACCGGCCGCCGAAGAAATCGGCGCGCATCGTGGGCGAGGTGCTGGGCAAGTATCACCCCCACGGCGACAGCGCGGTGTATGAAACCATGGTGCGCATGGCCCAGCCTTGGAGCCTGCGCTACCCGCTGGTGGACGGCCAGGGGAACTTCGGGTCGGTGGACGGCGACCCGCCAGCGGCCATGCGCTACACCGAGGCCCGCCTGAAGGCGATAGCTGAGCAGATGCTGGCCGACATCGACAAGGCCACGGTGGATTTCGCGCCCAACTTTGACGATTCGCTCACCGAGCCCACGGTGCTGCCCTCGGGCATCCCGAACCTGCTGGTAAATGGCGCGGCCGGCATTGCGGTGGGTATGGCCACCAACATGGCCCCGCACAACCTGCGCGAAGTGGTGGCCGCCATCACGGCCTACATCGACAACCCCCAGGTGGAGCTGAGCACCCTGGTGAAGCACATCCCTGCGCCAGACTTCCCGACGGGTGGGATCATTTATGGCACCTCGGGGGTGCTGGAGGCCTACACCACGGGCCGGGGCCGTGTGCTGGTGCGCGGCAAAGCCACCATCGAGCCCCACGGCAAAGACCGCGAGCGCATCGTGATCACGGAGATCCCGTATCAGGTGAACAAGGCCGTGCTGGTGAAGAAAATCCACGACTTGGGCGAAGAGAAGAAGATCGAGGGCATCTCGGACGTGCGCGACGAAAGCGACCGCGAAGGCATGCGCGTGGTGGTGGACCTGCGCAAAGACGCCGTGGCCAACGTGGTGCTGAACAACCTGTATAAGCAGACCGAACTGCAGAGCGCCTTCCACATCAACAACGTCTGCCTGGTGGGGGGCCGCCCGCTGCTGCTGAACCTGAAGGACCTGATTCGCCACTATGTGGATCACCGGCACGAGGTGGTGCGCCGGCGCACGGCCTATGACCTGGCCGAAGCGCGCCAGCGGGCGAACATCCTGCTGGGCCTGTCGATCGCGGTGAGCCAACTGGACAAGATCATTGCGCTGATCCGCGCCTCGGAAAACCCGGAGATCGCCAAGCAGCGCCTGATCGACGAGCACCTGCGCGAGGGCAACCTGCGCATCCGCCAGGGGCAAAGCACGATCGAGCTGGTGGCGCGACCCGAGGACCTGTTTGACCAAAGCATCGGCGATGACCAGCGGCTGGAGATTCAGGCCAAGGCGATTTTGGACATGCGCCTGCAGCGCCTGACGGGCCTGGAGATCGACAAAATCGAGACGGAGTTTCGAGAAATCCAGACGCGCGTGGCCGACCTGGCCGACATCCTGGCCAGCGACCCCCGGCAGCTGAGCATCGTAAAAGACGAGCTGACGGAAGTGGCCCGCCGCTTCGGCGATGCGCGCCGCACGGCCATTGAGGTCACTGCCGAGGATATGACCATCGAAGACATGATCGCCAACGAAGGGGTGGTGATTACGATTTCGAGGCAGGGCTACATCAAGCGCACGCCGCTGAGCGAGTACCGAGTACAAAAGCGCGGCGGCACCGGCGCGCGCGGCACGGCGACGAAAGAAGAGGACGCCATCGAACACCTGTACATCGCCGAGACGCACAACACGCTGCTGCTGTTTACTGAGCGGGGGCGCTGCTACTGGCTGCGGGTGTTTGAGCTGCCCGAGGGCAGCCGCACGACCAAGGGCCGGGCGATCCAAAACCTGATCCAGATCGAGCCAGGCGACACGGTGCGCGCCTATGTGACGGTGAAGAAGCTGGACGAGGCGGAGTTTTTGAACCGCCACTCGATCTTGATGGTGACGGAGCGTGGCGTGGTGAAAAAGACCGAGCTGGAGGCCTATAGCCGTCCGCGCACGGCGGGGATCAATGCGATCAACATTGCAGAGGGTGACCGCTTGGTGAGCGCGGCGCTGGTGGGCGAGCAAAGCGAGATCGTGATCGCGACCACGTATGGCCTGGCCAACCGCTTCGACGCAGAGGATGTGCGCGACATGGGCCGCACGGCCACGGGCGTGCGCGGCATCCGCCTGAGCGATGCGGCTGACGACCACGTGATCGGCATGGTGGTGGTGAATCAGCCCGATGCGCAGCTGCTGGTGGTGTCGGAAAACGGCTATGGCAAGCGCTCGGAGCTGGAGGAGTATCGCAAGACGAACCGGGGCAGCAAGGGCGTGCGCACGCTAAACATCACCGACAAAACGGGCAAGCTGGCCGCCATAGTGGAAGCGAACGACGCGCACGACCTGATGATCATCACGCGCGAGGGCATCTTGATTCGCATGGCAGTGAAAGACATCCGGCTGATGGGCCGCAATGCCCAGGGCGTGCGGCTGATTAAGCTGCGCGACGACGACGGCATCGCGGCGGTGACGCGGCTGGAGGTGGCCGAAGTGGAGTCGGAGGAAATGGATTCGGAGTTAACCGAAGCAGCTGCCGACATGCCACTATCTGAGTTACCCGATACTCCAGCAGCTGAGCCTAACGCTGAGGAGTAACCAAATAGAACTTGACTCAGTGCGTCAAATCGCTACTGTAGGTGGGCGGAGAGTATGGTATCTCTTTGCCGAGGATGCAATCGATGCTCTATCCAATCGTGATGCACCCTGCTCGGTGATTGTCTTTGGAAACAGTCCTGAGCGGAACGAAGCCGAGGTGCTCATCATCGAGCAACTGGTGAAACGAATACCAGTGCTATGTTTTGCTGCTCTTGGACCTGATAGCGCTTGGGCTGAAGAAGTTGCTGATAGTGCATACGTAACACTTGATCTGAGTGGGAGTCAGCACCCAGCCTTCTCCGATTGGAATTTCGACGTTGATGTTTTACTGACCTGGTCAGATACGCTTGACCTAGAATCATTTGAAGGCACTCTACTCACCTGTTGGTCCTCAGGTGACAGAGAAACAGAGGACTTGTTTTGCATTGACTTCGGCCGATCATCAGTTACGGCTGAAGTGTTAGTCCAATGGAGAGAGACGTTGAACTACCTGAAAACATAAGGGGCTGCCATCTGGCAGCCCCTTTTCCTGTTAGAAGGTTTCGCTTTAGGCCTGCGCCTCGAGCGCGAGGGGCTCGATGTTGACGTAGGTGCGGCCCTCTTTGCGCTTCTCCGTGAAGCTGACGGTGCCGTCGGTGAGGGCAAAGAGCGTGTGGTCGCGGCCGATGCCCACGTTCTCGCCGGGGTGGAACTGGGTGCCACGCTGGCGGATGATGATGTTTCCGGCGATGGCGAGCTGGCCGCCGAAGAGCTTCACGCCAAGGCGTTTGCTGTGGGATTCGCGCCCGTTTTTCGAACTGCCGGCGCCTTTTTTGTGTGCCATGAGAAGGAGGTCGTGAGGGGGTCGGTGGGGTAAAGGAACCGCTGGTGGCCGAGGCGCTTACTTGGTGGCAATGCCCTCGATGAGGACTTTGGTCAGGGCCTGGCGGTGACCGTTTTTCTTTTGGTAGTCTTTGCGGCGCTTCTTTTTGAAGACGATGACCTTGTCGCCCTTGAGGTGCTCGAGCACCTTGCCGGTGACTTTGGCGCCAGCGACGGTGGGGGCGCCGATGGTGGTCTTGTCGCCGTCGGCTAAGAGCAGCACGTCGGTGAAGGCCACGGCGGCGCCTTCTTCTTGGGGCAAGCGGTTGACGTAGAGGAACTTGTCCTTCTCAACCTTGAACTGCTGACCGCCGATTGTGACGATGGCAAACATGAGCTATAACGGAAATGGAGGGCAAAGGTACGGAACAGGGGGGAATGTGCCAAATGCTGGGCAGGAAATGAAAAGCAGGCGTCGGGGCCCGCTACAAGGGCCCCAAAATGGTGCAGATGGCCCAAAACCGATGTAAGGGCGTAACTTGGGCACGTCGGCAGGGTCGGACGCCATCAGACCGCCCCTCGCCTGCGCCACTCTCCCCCCTAGGGCACCCCTGGCATGGCCAAACCGACTGCACAGTTTGTATCGCCCACGCTGACCAAAGCCGCCGCTACCACTGCGCGCCTGACGGTGACGGTGGGAGAAGGCGGGCTGAGTTATGCCGTAAACGCCCCCGAGGGGCCGCTGCTGGCGGCCGTGCGCTACGTGAACCCCGACCCGGACCTGAAGCCGTATGAGTTCTTAGACAAAGTGCTCTTTGATGACACGCTACTCAAGGCCAGCTATGGGCAGGTGGATGTGGTGAGCCATGCGGTGCGCTGGACGCTGGCCCCGAACAACATGACGGCCAAGGCCGAGCTGACGCCGCTGCTGCAGGTGCATCACGACCTGAACGAAACGGCCGACCGTGTGCTGAGCGACGTAGCGCGTCCGGGCGACATTGCCGTGATCTATGCGCTGACCAATATGCTGGTGAAGCGCTGCGACTATTACTTCAAAAAGTACACGCTGCAGCACGCGGCCACGCGGCTGATCGCGCAGAGCGCGCGCCTGCATGCCGCACTGAAAACGCCGCAGAGCCTGCACCTGTCGCTCGCTGAGGGGCGCTGCTATGTGTTTGCCACGGGGCCGAAGGGCCTGCTGCTGGGCAATGCCTACCGGGCGACGACAGCCGAAGACGTGCTGTATTTCGCGCTGACGGCGCTGCAGACGCTGGGCTTAAGCGCCGCCGACACGGCCGTGACGCTGACGGGGGCCTCGGCCCTGCGCCCGCTGACCGACGCTCTGCTGGCCGCCCACCTGGCGCGCTACACTGCCGCCGAGGGGCTATTTGCGCAACAGCCTGAACTGAGCAAGGCGGGCTGGACACTGGACCAACTGCCCCAACTGGTGCCCGCAGAAGCGAAGGCCGCCTAGGCTACCAGACGGGGAGACAACACCAGAACTCGAAACGGGGCATGCGCATCATCTCGGGCCGACTGGGGGGGCGGCGCTTTGAGCCGCCCGATGGGCTGGGCATCCGGCCGACCACTGACCGGGCGCGCGAGGCGCTGTTCAACATCCTGGCGCATCGGTTTACGCTCGAGGGGGCGGCGGTGCTAGACGGCTTTGCGGGCTCGGGGGCGGTGGCGCTGGAGTTTGCGAGCCGGGGGGCGGTGCGAGTGGTGGCCACCGAGGCGAATGCGAAAACGGTGCGCTTTCTCAAGGGCCTGTTTGCGCAGCTAGATGCCCCCGAGTGTGTGGCCGTGCACAGCCGCATCGAGAGCTACCTGGCCACGACGGCCGAACACTTCGACTATATCTTTCTAGACCCGCCTTATGCGCTAGGCACCAAGCGGCAACTGGTGGACCTGGCCCTGGAGCGGGGCCTGCTGCTGCCCGAGGGCCAGTTGGTGCTGGAGCACCCGGGGGTGGAGCGGTATGAAGACCACCCGGCGCGGATCGACCGGCGAGACTATGGCACGTCGGCGTTTACGTTCTTCGGGGCAACGGGGGCGTAAGTTTGAGCCGAAGCAAACACGAAATGAACCGGCACTTTGGGCGGCGCCTGCGGGCACAGCTGATCGGGGTGTGGCTGCACCTGCGGGTGCTGCGGCCCCGACGCTTGGCCAATGCGCTGGCGGTGTATGCGAGCTATGTGGTGGCGCGGCTAAGCGGGCGCGCCGTGCACTGGGGCCGACCGATCAGCGTGGGCGTAGAGCCCACCACGGCCTGCAACCTGCGCTGCCCCCAGTGCCCCTCTGGCCTGCGCAGCTTCACGCGGCCGACAGGGCGGCTCAAGGGCGGGGTGCTAGAGGCGGTGATCACGGCGCTGCACCGCCACACCACCTATTTGGTGTTTTACTTCCAGGGCGAGCCGTATTTGAACCCGCACTTTACTGAACTGGTGCGACTGGGGGCGGCGCGCGGGATGTTTGTGTCATCGAGCACGAACGCGCACTTTTTAGACGCTGAGGCTTGTGCGGCCACGGTGCAGTCGGGCCTGAGCCACCTGATCGTGTCGGTGGATGGGCTGACGCAGGCGAGCTATGCGGCGTATCGGAAAGAAGGGACCCTAGACACCGTGCTGACGGGCATCCGGCAGCTGGTGGCAGCCAAGCGCGCGGCGAAGTCGCTGACGCCGCTGATCGAGCTTCAGTTCATCGCCTTTGCGCACAACGAGCACGAGCTGGGTCAGGTGGAAGATTTCGGCTATGCGCTGGGGGTGGACCTGGTGACGATCAAGAGCGCGCAGATCTATGACTACGCCAGCGACGCCGCGGGGCAATCGCTGATTCCGAGCCAAGAGCAGCTGCGGCGCTACACCCCCGGGCCCGAGGGCTGGCAACTGAAAAACCCCCTACTCAACCACTGCTGGAAGCTGTGGAGCAGCGCCGAGGTGACCTGGGACGGGCAGGTGCTGCCGTGCTGCTTTGACAAAGACGCGCGGTATGCGATGGGGCGCATCCCCGAAGCGACATTTGACGCGATCTGGCGGGGGCAGGCCTACGCGGCGTTTCGTGCGCAGCTGCTGCGCGGGCGGCGGCACATCGACATCTGCCAAAACTGCACCGAGGGCACGCGGGCCTGGGCGTAGGGCGCTGGCATCACTCGGCTTCTTCGGTGGTGTTAGATTTTGATTTGCCCACCAAGCGCTCGATCAGGTGGCGGTAGTTGGGGAACAGACTAACGAGGTCGACGGCAGCGGCCACCTGGTACTCACCCCACATGAAGCCCGGCATCATGGTGCAGCCCACAAGGGAGAAGTCGCCGGGCTCTGACACCTCGGCGGCGTACCAAGTGCCTCGGGGGATGAGCGTATTGAAGCGCTGATAGGACTCGGGCTCGGGCCCGAGCAGCACCGACTCGTATCGCCCGGTGGCGCTGTGCAGAAAGTGGAGCTGGCAGGGGGCACCGGCGTAGTAGTGCCAGATGACGTCGAAGTCGAGCCGGTGGAAGGCCTGCCACGCCTGGGGGGTGAGCAGGTAGTAAATGGCGGTGCCGGCAGGGCGCATGTAGGTATCGGGCACCCCATCGTTGAAGGTGATGACCTGCTGCTGGGCGCGATAGGTCTCGCGGAAGTAGCCGCCGTCGGGCAGGGGCTGGAGCTCGAGCAGCTCAATCCAGTCGGCCGCAGTGCGGTGGGGCATCGTGAATGTGTTGATTAGAGGGGAAATTACGCGGCGATTGGATATTGCACCCTTCGTGAGTGCCGCTGATTACCGAAACGAAGCCAGCGGCAAACTGACCCAACCAACTGATCCTATCTACCTTCCGCCTCATGCCTGAGACCAACACAGATGCCCCGGCCAGCCGCATTGCCCCCCAGCCACTGCGGCTAACGACCAGCGACGGCGCCAGCTTAGGGGCGACGCTTTTCGCGCCCGTGGCGCCGACAGGAGCGGTGCTGCTAAACGGAGGCACGGGCATTCCACAAGTGCTGTATCATGGCCTGGCGGGCTATCTGGCCGAGCAGGGCCTGGTGGTGCTGACCTACGACTATCGGGGAATCGGGGAATCGCGGCCACGGCAGCTGCGGGGCTATCGGGCCCACATTGCAGACTGGGGCCAGCGCGACGCCCCTGCAGCGCTCGATGCCCTAATGCAGCGCTACCCCAGCCTGCCAGTGTATCTGCTGGCCCACAGCATGGGTGGCCAGATCGTAGGCATGATGCCCAACCACCAACAGCTCAGCCGCGTGGTGGCTGTGGCCTCGAGCACGGGCTATTGGCGGTGGATGACGCGTCCGTTTGCATACTTCGCGGCGGCGATGTGGTTCACGGTGATCCCACTGACGACGTATCTGCTTGGCTATGCGCCGTCGCGGGCACTGCGGCAAGGTGAAGATCTGCCCCTGGGTGTAGCGCGCGACTGGCGCCGGTGGTGCCTTCGGCCGAGTTATTTCAAGCCCGAACTGGGCACACGCATCGCACCGGTGTTTTACGATGCGATGCGCTCGCCGATCCATTTCGTGCGCATTGCCGATGACCCCATCGCCAATGCGCGCACAGTAGCCGACCTGATGGAGCTGTACACCGGCGGCCCAGTGCAGCAACACCTGATCACACCAAACGCGCTGGGGGTAACACGGGTGGGTCACGCTGGGGTGTTTTCGCGGCGCTTTCGCGATCGACTGTGGCCTCAGCTGCACGCACTGCTGGTGGGGCAGACTGAGCGGCTGGCCCTGGCCTGAGCCCAAAACCCCCGTCGGCGGAACCAAGGCGGCGGGGGTAGGCTTATGCTGCCATGCCACAGCTTCGGTTTGCCATACGGGTCGAGCAGGGCCTAGATCAGGTGCGGGCGGGCTTCACAGAGGACCTGTTTCGGCGGCTGGCGCCGCCGTTTCCGCCAGTGGCGATTCGGCGCTTCGACGGGTGCGCGCCGGGCGACGAGGTGCACCTGGAGCTGAACTTTGGCCTGTTTCGGCAGCCGTGGGTGAGCGAGATCGTGGCGGCGGAGGAGAGCGCGACGCACTGGCAGTTTGTGGACGAAGGGCGGACGCTGCCGTTCTTTTTGCGGCAGTGGCGGCATGTGCACCGGGTAGAAGCTCTGCCGGAGGGGGGCAGCTGCATCATCGACAGCATCAGCTATGCGGGGCCGAATGCGCTGATGAGCGCGCTGCTCTGGCCGAGCCTGTGGCTGCAGTTTGCGTACCGGGGGCCGATTTACCGCCGTAGGTTTGCGCAGCCAGGAACGAATGGCGAGGCTGCCAGCGCTTAACTTGCAGGTACTCGCGCCACGAACGGCAGTCTCCTACCCTGTGCTTGCCGCAACTATTGTCCTTCTGCGCCGTCTTTGAAGGTGAGCTCGGGGCGCTACTTAGCCTTGGGCGCCTGGCCCCATGATTCGAATGGATAATCCTACGCTAGAACCTGCCACAACCGCCGCGCCGGAGCATGCCTCGGCCGAAGAATTGGCGCGCGAGCTGGCGGTGCTGCGCAGCGCCCTGCATAGCAAAGAGCAGGAACTGCGGAAGCTATACGAGCTGAACGACGAACTGAGCGACGACCTGCGGACGACCCAGGTGACCTTCGAGCTGTTTAACAAGCTGCTGGAAGAAGAGAAAGTAAAAGCCCGCGAAGCCCAGCTGCAGGCCGAAGCGGAACGCGAAAAAGCCGACCGCCTGCTGCTGAACATCCTGCCAGGACCCGTGGCGCGCGAGCTGAAGGAAAAATCGCGCGTGACGCCGAAGCGCCATGAGCACGTATCGGTGATGTTCATGGACTTTATGGGCTTCACGAAGATTGCGGAGAAGCTGGAGCCCGAGGCGCTGGTGGCCGAGCTGGACAATTACTTCGCGGCCTTCGACCGCATCTGCGACCTGTACCATCTGGAGAAGATCAAGACCATCGGCGACGCGTACATGTGTGCCGGTGGAATACCCGAGGCCCTGCAGCCGAACCCGATCTATGCTGCGCTGGCCGGGCTGGACATTCAAGCCTATATGACCGAGCGCATGGACGAGCGCGCCGCCGCCGGCAAAGACGGCTGGAAGCTGCGCCTGGGCATCCATACCGGCGGGCCGCTGGTGTCGGGGGTGATCGGCACGCGCAAGTTTGCCTACGACATCTGGGGCGACTCGGTGGTGACGGCCAGCCGCATCGAGAGCAAGGGCGCGCCGGGCCAGGTGAACCTGAGCGAGGCCACGTATGACTATGTGCGCGACTATTTCGTGTGCGAGGGCCGCGGGCTGATCGAGGTGAAGAACAAAGAGAAGCCAATGGAGATGTACTTCATCACGGGCATCAAGCCAGAGCTATCGGCCAGCGGGCAGCCGGGCGACACGCGCCCCGGGGCTGCGTTTTACGCCAAACTGAAAGCGGACTTTGGGGCCGAGGTGCTGCTGCGTTAGACGGGTGTGATAGGCCCTACTTCGCGTCGGCTGGGCGCTTATCAACGAGCAGGAAGTTGAGCGCCAGAAACTGGGCGGTTTGCCACTCGGGGTGCTGGTCTTTGAAGTAGAGGGCAGTGCCAGAGAGGGTGACGGTGAGCCAGGTGTTGACTTTGGCGACGAAGGCGGCGTCGAGGCGGGTGTCGATGTTTTTGAAGGCGGCATCGCCGGTGTAGGGCGAGAACATGTAGAGCGTCATCTGCAGACTGATGTTCTTGGCGATGTCTTTTTTGAACTCGGAGTTGAGCTGTAGGCCACATTCCCAGCGCACCTCATTGCCACGCGGCACGCCGAAGGCCACTGCTGCGCCACGGTAAACGGCGGTATCCATGACAAAGGTGACGCGTGAGGAACCCAGACCCAGGCGGGCCCAGAAGTAGTCCACTGGCTTGTATTCGATACCGAGCTGCTGGCCGAGGTAGGCCGGGGCGAAGAGGCGGGAGATGAGGCTGCGCGTTTCGAGTTTGGTAACAGGGTCGGTGCCAAACTGAAATCC
>VYLV01000070.1_pt1 | contig 15018 bp, 16 predicted proteins | sample 5114191 | NCBI WGS metagenome assembly VYLV01 (sample SAMN12291782, study PRJNA351875) | freshwater metagenome | isolation source: freshwater lake | place: USA: Michigan, Little Long Lake | collected 2013-08-08 | reverse complement strand
CAGATAATTAAACTGTTTGAAATCATCGACAATATGATGACTTTATCTACTGAATTACAGTCAAGCTTAGAGAGTAAAATCAAACAATTTGAGGAGGAAAGAACCATGCCTTTAGTAAGTAATATGGAGTTACGAGGGATAGAACGGGGTAAGGAAATTGGTGCATTACAAAATGCTCGTGATTTTGTCAAAACAGTTTTGGAATCTCGATTAGGTGAAGTTCCTTTAGATGTGGAACAATACCTGAATAAAGTTTCGGTACTATCTACATTACAAGAGATTGTTAAATTAGCAGCTACTGCTAATTCTCTCGCAGAATTTAAGCAGTCTTTGACAAGAATCCAATATCGTAATTCATGAACCAAACAACCGCCAATTATGATGAACCCTGGAAAGAAGCATTAAGTCACCTAGAAAACGGGTTTCTTGAAGAAACCCGTTTTCTGTGCGTTAGGCAGCTATCAATTCCGTCAAAAAACCAAAATTAACAAGCCGCCGTAACGCACCAACTCTATTATTAAATCGGTGCGTTACGCTATCGCGCTTCATACCCTACGATATATATAAAATAAAATTTGCTGTAGATTTGGACTAGACAACCGATGAATACACAACTATCAACTCCCAATACTAATCAATCTATCCCCGTAGAAATAATTGCTTCCCGTAACTTCATTGATTGGTTAGAGTCTCAGCAGATTAGTCTGGCTTTTACCACCTATCAAAGTTCTCGACTGATGTTTTTAGGAGTTAACCCTCAAAGGGGGATGTCGGGATTTGAGCGGATATTTGACCGCGCCATGGGTTTATATGCTACCCCAGAAAGGATTTATAGGACAATTTGGGATATTTATGCTGCGGGAAAATCGCCAGAGATGATCAGGATAGCCAATTGATCACTGGAATTATCAGGGTAAGCGCATCTTAACAATCCTTGACAAAATCAACTTTATCCCTCCCAGTTTTCACGGTACTTGGCAAGAAAAATCAGAAAAAGTATCGGTATTTTTTTGAGGAATTAAAGCTTATTTTCATAGATTAAATTTACTTGACAAAATGACTTATATGTGTTAGTAAATTAAGTCCTAAAATTGAATTACCTTGCTCATTTAACAGCGGACTATAACAAGCAATAACGCCCTGTTCCGGTACAATTGATAATAACGCCCCACTGACTCCCGATTTAGTGGGAAAACCCACCTCAAGGGCGAATTGTTGGGAAGCTTCGTAGAGTCCACAATTAGTCATAATTTCTAGAATAATTTCACCAAAAGGAGCAGCTAAAATCAACTTACCTAAATTAGCAAGATCGGCAATTTTTCCAGATAAACAACAGATTCGATTGTAGGTTTCTAGGGCTAAATAACGATGACTAATATAACCATTTTTTTCTAATTCTAAGCTTAAAGCTTGATTGTGTGCTTTAGGATAGGAGTGAACAGACTCAAGCACAGAGTGATCGAGAAATAATTGACAATTACCCATTTCATTTAACCATAAAAGCAAATTTTCACAGCGAGATTCTGGCGTTTCTCCTGCTAATAAATCCGTCAAGGCGATCGCGCCACTGTTAATCATAGGATTACGGGGAAAACCGCGATCCTCTTGCAGTTGAGTTAAGGAATTAAAAGGATAACTAGAAGCTTCTTTTCCCACGCGACGAAAAACAGCATCTTCCCCTAAATGAGTTAAAAGATATAATAACAAAAAAGGTTTAATCACACTCATCAAAGGAAAAGTTACAGTTTCATCTCCCCAAGACAAAATCTCCCCCTCAAGACAGTGAATCTGGAGAGCGAAAACCTCGGTATTAACTTGGTTCAAAACCGGTATATAATAGGGAGTCTGACCCTTCAGATCCGATAAATGCACTTCCCCGACCCAAGCTTGTATATCTTCCACCCTTAATCTAGCTAATCGGTTCATTTTTTTAAATCCATGTACTCAGTCAAAGAAGCAGAATCTATAATTTTAACTCAAATTCAACCCCGACAAGAAACAGAAAAAGTTTCTCTAGAGGCAGCTTTTGGGCGCATTTTAGCCGAAGATATCAGCAGTGATTTAGACTTTCCCTATTGGGATAATTCTGCTATGGATGGCTATGCTGTCCGCTACGAAGATGTCAAAGACACTAATCCAGAAAATCCTGTTACTTTAAAGATTATCGCCGAAATTCCCGCCGGCAAAGTCCCCGAAAAAATTATTCAACCCGGAGAAACAGCCCGAATATTTACAGGAGCAATGTTACCCGCCGGCAGTGATACGATTATTATGCAGGAAAATACTGACAAAAAAGGCGAGCGAGTGGCGATTCTTATCCCTCCCGAAAAAATAGGTCTTTTCGTGCGTCAACGCGGCACATTCTATCGAGCGGGAAATACCTTATTAAAAGCTGGTATTGCCCTTAATTCCCCAGAAATAGCGGTTTTAGCCACGGCACAAGCTACCGAATTAACAGTGTTTTCCCGTCCCCAAGTGGCAATTTTCTCCACGGGAGATGAATTAATTAATCCCGATGAAACCCTCCAAAAAGGTCAAATTATTGACTCGAATCGCTACGCTTTAACCGCATTTGTCGCCAGTTTAGGGGCAATTCCCAGACCATTAGGTATAATCAAAGATAATCCCGATCTTCTCAGAGAAACGATCAGAAAAGCCATTAATTCTAGTGCTATCGTCCTTTCCACCGGCGGTGTTTCCGTAGGAGATTACGATTATATCGAGGGAATTTTAGGGGAATTAGGGGGAAAAATTCTGATTGGCAGCGTTGCTATTCAACCGGGTAAACCCCTAACCTTTGCTACTTTTCCTAACGGTTGTATTTACTTTGGTATCCCCGGTAATCCCGTCTCTGCTTTAGTTTGCTGTTGGCGCTTCGTGCAAATGGCCATTAAAAAATTATCGGGATTGACAGAATATCAGAACAAATTTCTGCGAGTTGTCACCCGCGATACTCTCAAATCTAAGGGACAAAGAGAAGTTTATCTCTGGGGAAAAATAGAAATTATCGAGGGAGTTTATCAATTTCAACTCGCTTCCGGACAACACAATTCGGCTAATTTAATTAATTTAGCGGGTACTAATGCTTTAGCCATAATTCCCCAGGGTAAAACTACTATACAAGCGGGAGAAACAGTAGAAGTTATGACTGGACTTCCCCTTTGAGAGCCAGTTTCAGATTTATTCAGCAAACCCTATATATTGGCCTCAAAAACGGGACAATAGCCTTCGGCAACCACTTTAAAACCGTAGAGGGGAGAAGCGGGATTCCAACAGCGCTGACTTTTGTAGTGGACACAGACACGACAGCAATCCATCTCCTCTAAAGCTTTGGTGATGCGATTGGGACTCTCGCTTAATAATTCCCGTTGGGAGACTCCCCGTAATAATAATTCTTCCCCTTGCCAGCGCGCTTCCACCAGTCCCGTATCGGCGAAATTACTCCACCGGGGATCCCGGGTGATCGGCTCTGGTAAGGTGATAGTGACGATCAAATCCGATTCATTTAATTCTCCCTCATAGTAACTGGGGGCCGGGGGTGTCGGTTGCATAAAGCGATCGCCAATAGGCAATTCCACCAGAGTTCCCACGGCCGGAGAATGGAGTTGATAACGGCTTTGTAATTCTTCTAAACTGGTCAAATCCGCTAGATATAGGGGCGAGCCATGGACGAACATGATATGCTGTGGTCGCAGGTTATGGATCAGTTGGGTGGTGTTGCGACTATCGCTATGTTCGGCCAGTAGATAGGTTTCTTGGCTAATTAATCGCGAACGCTGTGCCGCTTTTAATCGGGGATTCTCCAGGTTGATATCGTGCAGGTGTTGGGGAGCTAACATTAACCAAGGTTTATCCCCTTGCAGATATTTACTCACCTCCTCTAGGCGATCGATTAGTAGAATTATCGGAGTGGTTCCCCCTAGAGGTGTCGGTTTTTCTGGCAACCTTCGCAACCGGGGACAGATGCGCTCATCCCAAAATAAGGGCTGATGTTTGGCAAAATTCTGGACAGATGCGGGAAATTGTGGTAAAATTTCTAGGTAGGCATCGCAAGCTTTAGCGATCTTGCCCCCAACCCAGATATCAATGTCGCGGCCTGTGAATTGGTGGTGCGACCGCAGTAATTTTAAAATTTCCTGACCCAATCCCAAAGCGGGGACGGGTAGTAAGACATTTTGCCCCTCAGCGATCGCCTGATAGATGCGATTCATCAACTGTTTTTCCTGCTGTCGTCGGTGGGGATGGCGTTCTGTGCCGTAACTGCCTTCAATAATCAGCACATCGGGGGATACTCCCCGCAGCAGATCGATCGATAATCCTTCCACCAGTTGAAAATTAGACAGGGAAAAATCGCCGGTATAGAGGACTTTATAGGTGCGTTTGGGGGTTTTGTAGGTGAATAGGACCACGGCAGCCCCAGGGAGGTGGCCAGCTGGAAAAATCTCGACGGTGAGATCATCAAAGAGAGTGATCGGCGATCGCCATGGCCAACCCTGACAGAAACTGCCGATTTCCTCCGCAGCATCCGGCCATTGTAGGGGCAGCAGTTGTACTGTCACCTCACTGGCATAAACTGGCAATTGGGGATAGGTCTGATGGAGAGCCATTAACCCACGGATGTGATCGCTGTGGGCATGACTACAGAACACCAGATCCACGGGGGGTTTTTTGTTTTGGGTCAGGGGTTGCATATCGGCCAAACCGCAATCTAAAAGTATGCGATAGGGACCGATTTTCAGTAGGAGACAAACCCCTTCTGATGCGTGACCGACACCAAAAGGTAAACAGGATAAAAGGGATTTTGACCCCCAGACGGCAGTAGAGCGTTGAACCATGGCAACCCTGATCATGATGACTGGTTAGTGAGCGGAACCATTGCCATCGTAGTTATCGCTATCGTAAAAACCGTTGCGGGTGCCGAAAAAGAGACAAGAGACAGTGAATACGGCCGTCAATGCCAACAAGATTAATTTGATGTCCATATAATTAGTGCAACTCCTCAGAGGGTATCTCCCTCATAGTAACCTAACTTTTTCGGTTGTTAGCAGCTAGGTTTCGGATTTGTCCCTGGGTGCTCACCCTCTTTTAATAGTTAAACTTGCCAGTAATTTGTGATAATTTCACCAAAAACTACTGATAATTATCTGAAAAACTAGCATCTTTTGTCATAATAGTCAAGAAAATTTCACAAAAATTTAGCCTGACTTTAAATTCGCCTTTGCTAAAGTGCGACGTAATGATAGGTGTAAATTGTCTCTTTTAGACCTAAGGCAAAAGCAAACAAGTTATTCATTTTGACTCAGATTAGCTCAATTCAATTATAGTGGAATTTTACTATGAGTTTTCGATTAGAGTTGAAGGCTATTTAATCAGATTATAAACTTAATTAAAGTTTATTAAAATTAAAATTTGTTAAACTCTGCTAAGTCATTGGTCTTTTCAAGAAGAGGATAACGAAGTGCTGTTTCATCGACTAGGCTAGATAAATACTCATAAGTGTGACGAAGTTCATAGGCATTATCATCACTTTTTGCTTGGTTACACTGCCAGCAGACCAGTTGTAAGTTGTCAAAATCAAACATTTTTTCGGGACAGCGGGCTTTATTAATTATATGATCGATAGTGACATAATTGGGATGAAAAAATATCTGATTGATTTGATTAATAACTTTTTCTCCTTGAGAATTATTATATTCGTAACCCCTTTTGACCGCTTCTGACTGAGAAGAAGTTTTAAATTCTTCGCCATGTTTCATCTTTTTGCCACAAAAAGGACAGGGTTTTTCTTTGGCCATTGTTCGATATTGATTCGGGCTAATTAATCCTTTTTGGGGATGTTCGATAACTGCTAGATGTTGATTAGCATTCCAGATTTCTGCAATTTCATCGGAGCTATATAATTGAGACAACTTTGATTTTGATATTTTAGTCATGGCAGTACAGAATAATCATAATAAAGGATATTTAGCCAAAGCTTTATCTGCTATTTTATGCAAATTTTTAGAGATTTTTTCTAACTCTTGTTTTCCTTCCTCAGACATTTTTTTGGCATTTTCAGACTCAATAATTGCTAAATCAATGGCTTTGACAAGACTTCCCTTATTTAATTCATGCTCAAATAAACTGACAACTTTATAAGTATTATTTTTAAAATCCTGAAGAAGCTCCCAAGAGCTTTTAACCTTTCCCCAGCCGATATTATAATAGCCCTTTTTTCTCGCTTGTCTTTGTTGCTCTGGGGAAAGACCATGAAATACTTCACTATTTCTTTTTTGCCATTGGCGATAGCTCATTTCTTTTAGTAAATTCATTGCTTCAGTTCCTGGTCATCTGCAAAGTAACGAGTGATTTCTTGCCACTTTTTATCGCCATAGTTATTAATAATATATTTTTTAATATCCCCCAGTTGTCTTCGTAGTTTATCATTAGTTTTTTCCAGAGATTCAACTGTAGAGATTGCTAGCTCTTTTATTTGTGTAATCCCATCCTGTTGTTGCTGAATAGTATTTTTTAGATCGCTCACCGCTAGATTATAACTGTCTTTATGAACTAATTCCTTTTCCAGTAAAGCCTGTTGACGTTCCCGGGCAGTTTTAGATAGACTAGCCTTTAACCATTGACCTAAACGATAAATCTCAGATTGATCAAAGTCTAATAAATCTTGACGTAACTGCTCTAATTTTTGTAGCAATTCATTAACTTTTTCTTGCCAATAACTGACTTCTTGTTTAAGCTCAACATTCTCGTTGTATAAATTCTGATTACTTTTTCCTAACTGTTCAATTTTGCCCTCGTGTCTGGATATTTGCAACGACTGATTTGAATTAACTTTGGCTCTATCATTTCGTTCTTGTATGATAATCTGGAACAATTCCGCCGCTACAGGATCATCAAGATGTTCTACAATCCATTCTAGATGACGTGCTTTTAACCTATCGATCAAATAGCCCTTAATTTCTATGTGTTGTTCTTTCAATATAGCTAGATTAGATTGAATGGTCATGACCGTAATTCTGACTTTAGTAACTTAATCTATAGTTATTTTAATACAAGTATAAGCTTTTGGAAAAAAGCAATCTTATTCGGTCATAGTAGTTTTGCCTGTTTCTGGGAATCAACTCGGACCGACTGAAGAAACAAAGGAAAATGGAAATTTTGCCGATCTAGGGCTGGCCTTTGCTATAAGTGAGCTATATAGCGCCTCCTTGGCTAGTGAGGAAATTCTCAAACGCTAAAGCACAGAGCTTACCGCTATAACTAAGCACACGAATCACCTAGACCGAGAAAATATCATGCGTATCGCTCACGATGTCACCGAATTGGTTGGCCGCACACCTTTAGTACAATTGAATCGGATTCCCCAAGCGGAGGGCTGTCTTGGCCGAATTGTGATGAAATTAGAAGGGATGAATCCCGCTGCTTCCGTCAAAGACCGGATTGGCACTCACATGATTAATAGCGCCGAAAAAGCGGGTTTAATCAATCCAGAAACCACAGTTTTAGTGGAACCCACTTCTGGCAATACGGGAATTGCCCTAGCGATGACTGCGGCAGCTAAGGGTTATCGCTTAATTTTAACTATGCCGGAAACGATGAGTTTAGAGCGCCGGGCGATGTTAAAAGCCTACGGTGCTACCCTAGAACTTACCCCCGGTTCCCAAGGTATGAAAGGGGCAATTTTACGCGCTCAGGAAATCGTTGATAGTATCCCCAGCGCTTATATGTTGCAACAATTTCGCAACCCTTCTAACCCAGAAATTCACCGTCTCACCACTGCTGAGGAAATTTGGCAAGATACGGAGGGACAGGTAGATTTTATTGTTGCAGGTGTGGGTACTGGAGGCACGATTACGGGAGTCGCTGAGGCAATTAAACCCCGTAAACCTAGTTTTCAAGTAGTCGCGGTGGAACCTTTCAATAGTCCAGTGATTTCTGGTGGTAATCCCGGTCCTCATAAAATTCAAGGTATCGGTGCGGGTTTTATTCCGGAAGTTTTACGCACAGATCTGATTGATGAGGTAATTACTGTCAGTGATGAGGAAGCTTTTCAATTTGGTCGTCGTCTGGCAAAAGAAGAAGGTTTGCTTTCAGGGATTTCTTCCGGTGCTAATCTTTGTGCGGCGATTCAATTGGCCCAACGACCGGAAAATGAGGGTAAATTAATTGTGGTGATTCAGCCTAGTTTCGGGGAACGTTATCTGAGTACGCTGATGTTCCAAAATATCGAGGAGCGCGAGTTAACTTTGGTGTAAAAAAAATATCGTCTTCAGCCTCTAGCAGTCAGCATTTAGTCTTAGCTTTAACTATAGCAGTTATCTTCATGGTGGGGTAGCATTCAGTTATCAGTTATCAGTTATCATACTAAATCCGGTTATTAAAAACTGATTATTTATTCTCCCTTTTGCCTCTCCTCATAAGTAGCCTATACTTAACGGATTTAGTATCAGATGTGAGTTTTCAGTTCACTGATTACTGTTTACTGTTCACTGATTTGAGGACGGATTTTCTCACCGATAGCGGCATTTGTAGAGGTTGCGGTTTGGTTGCTTCTTTGCTGGCAAAATTATCGAGTAAAGCCGATCGCACTTGCGTATCGGTTTCTCGCGAGAGAAGATAACGGAAGTATTCTTGGCATTGTTCTCGACGACTGGGGGAAAGTTGCATTTCACTTAAACGTCGGACTGCCATTAAGCGCATTAAGGGATCATTGACTGTTAATTTTTCTAACCAGCGATCAAAGTTTTTTGACTCATTTTGACCGCGATGGTCGAGAAAATGCCATCCTAGCAGGATTAAAGTCAAAACCGTGCCAAATCCTTGCAAAATTGAGGCCAGGGCCAACCAGCGATTTTCGGCATAAGTCCAAATTGCCAGAGCGAGATAGGTGGCTAAACTGCCCAAACCGCCACAGACTACCGCTAAAGTTAACTTACCGCTATCGGCGCTGAAAAAAGCACGCCCCCACAGCCACAGCGATCGCCAGTTTTGACCCTGGAGATGGTAAACTCCGATCATCGCCCCCACCCCGGTTAAAGTGGCCAAAACTAACTGCCAATTCCACGCCCAGAGGATCAAAAAACTAGCACAAGCTGCCGCCCATGTCAAGAGTTGACGGTTTTTTTTTGCCGCGAGAGTTTTGATGACTCGACGCTGCAGAGCGGGGGAAAAATAGGGAGGAAGGCGGAATACTGAAGACACGGGAAGTTTTTCACTGAGGGTTTGATGATCACTATAGCCTGTTCTCAGGCAGACAGATCATTTTTCTTGGTAAAAATCCTCCCAAGGAAAAGAGCGCAGTGCTAGGGTGGGCTAAAATTGCGATCGAGAATCGGCTAAAGTTCAGGTTGGCGAGCTTAGGTATTAAGATGGTTTGCAATCAAACTCAACTTTTTTTATTAATAAATAGCTCAACAATATTCTGTAAACTTATATACATAAATCTAAAGAAATGTATTAATTTGCCGTCTTTAGGGCAGCAAGTTCTGATAGACGATCTAAAGTAGTAAGTATAAATACCGCATCTAATTTTACCTAGTCACGCCAGCTATCTAACTCATCTATTTCACTTCCGAACAGAGTTAAAACGTCCTTTGTCTCGGTTGAGACTTGCGGGAATTTTAGCTCAAGGAAAATCTCGATAATTTTGAGTCATGATTCACTAGAATCCTCAAATATTCCATAAACTGGCGAGTTTTAAGAAACCTAGGAGGTTCATCGCTATGAAAAGCCGTCTTATTGTTTGTTGTGATGGAACTTGGCAAGATTTAGGACAAGGTTATCCTACCAATGTTGTCAAAATGGTGCAAGCTATCACACCACTTGATGATAGTAAGGGCAACCCCATCCGTCAAATCATCTACTATGACGAAGGGATTGGGACAAAACAATCTAATGCCGAGGTAACTGATACTTTAATTAAAATTGCTGGAGGTGCTTTAGGCATTGGCATGGATCATAAGATTGAGGATGCCTATCGTTTTCTGTGCTTAAACTATCAACCTGAAGATGAAATTTATCTCTTTGGGTTTAGTCGGGGAGCTTACACTGTACGCTGTTTAGCTGGGTTAATTTATAATTGTGGTTTGTTGTATCGAGAATTTATCCGACAAATCCCCAAAGCCTACGAAATTTACCGAGAAAAACAAGACACAAATAACGCACCTAACGGTAAAAATGCCATTGATTTCCGTAATCAGTATGGACGACGAGTTCCCATTAAAGCCTTATGCTGTTGGGATACGGTTGCTTCTTTAGGTATCCCTGATATCGTCCATTCTCTGCACTTGGATGAAAAGTTCAACGAACGTTATCGCTTTTATGATTCGACCATCAATCCTACAATTGAAAAAGCGTTTCATGCAGTTGCCATTGATGAAATTCGTAAGGTCTTTGATGTAACACTAATGCGTCCCCATTCTACCCAGATCAGACAACAAAAAGAACAGGTGGTTCAGGTTTGGTTTCCGGGGGGTCATGGTTGCGTTGGTGGAGGTTCTCAGGAAGAATCTGGCCTATCCGATGGAGCTTTATTGTGGATGATGGAACAAGTCGAAGCCTTGGGTTTGGCCTTAGATAAAAGTTATATTCAACATGAAGTTCATCCCAATTGTAGTGCGAGTTTTGATAATACGTCAAAATGGCCATTTAATGTAGCGGGAACAGCACCTCGTCAGTTTGAAGGGGATGTTAGCAATTTACATGAAAGTGTTAAAAATCGCTGGACAGACCTGAATATTAATCCCCCTTATAAACCCGCTATTCCTGAAATTCAAATGATTCTTGAGAAAGAGCTTGGTGCTTTGAGAAAGAAAGAAATAGTCTCTGTTTAGCACTTCTCTCCCTCAAAAATGTCGCCCACACTTTACTTTTTACTTGACTGAGGATCAAATTAATGGTTATCAAAATTAATCAACCTAGTAATAATGCCACACTTGCCATGACAGATAATGTTACTTTTAAAGGCACTGCAAGTCATGAAATTGTTCGGATTGAGTTGTGGGCAGAAAATAAGTGGCACTTCGGTAATAGCTCAGTTTCTAATGGCAATTGGTCAGTCTCTTATCGTTTTACTGACAACGGTAAACGTAAAATTGAAGCGCGAGGATTTGATCAAGACAATCATTCTGTTGCTACTGAAAAGATTACTTTAGAAATTGCAGCTTCTTCCATAAGCTGTGAACCAAGAACGAAACTCTTTGAAATTGGCGGTCATTCTGTTTGGCAAATTGCAGGACAAACCGCTTTTTTCTATCAATCAAAAATGAGTATTGATGCCGATGGTGCGCCTAATGCTTATCACCCCGACAATATTGGCTTAGATGATCTAAAAAATGCCGGTTATCCAAATACGTCTTGGTGGAAGAATATTCTTGTCCCTGACCCTCAAAATCCTAATCGAGCTTATGAGCAAACCTCTGGACCCTATCAAGGTTATTTTGTCTCTATGACAGCTTTACAGGATGGAACTAAGGCAAAAACTGATCCCAGTCGCTATGTTGATTCTACTCGGATACCCTATATTGTTCTCCCCGGTGGTGGCAGTGCCGGGGCAAAACTGGGGGATTTTGCCGTGGTTTTTAATGGTAAAAACCGCAAGATTGTCAATGCGATTTGTGCAGATGTTGGTCCATCCAACAAAATTGGCGAGGGTTCAATTGCCCTTGCTGAAGCGTTGGGCATTCCTTCTAGTCCCCGAACAGGTGGTGTGAGTAGCGGTATTATGTATGTCGTTTTTCCAGGCTCGGGCAACGGTAAGCCGCGATTGCTCTCTGAGATTAACAGCGAAGCCGAAAAACATTTCAACAATTGGGGGGGAATGGCCAGGTTAAACGCTTGTTTTAGCCCATCTTAACCTAGAAAACTGCCAATTTACCTTTACTTTATCGAGGAATATCACTATGACTACTGCACAACAAGTTCTTCAAATTGCAGCCCGGGAAATTGGCTACAAAGAAAACCCAAAAAATTCTAACCATAATAAATTTGGTATTTGGTATGGTATGGATTATCAGCCTTGGTGTGCCATGTTTGTTTCCTATTGCTTTTACAATGCGGGCTTACCTTTACCTATTACTACACCTAAAGGGTTTGCTTCTTGTCCTTATGGAGTGCAATGGTTTAGAAATAAAGGATGGTGGCATACAGATCCTCAAGTGGGTGATGTTGTTTTTTATGATTGGGGAGGTGATGATGTATCCGATCATGTCGGTATAGTTGAAAAAGTTAATTCTGACGGTTCAATTGTTGCTATTGAAGGGAATACCTCTGATGGTTTTGGTGACTCTAACGGTGGCGAAGTTTGCCGTAAAACTCAGAAAAAAGGGATTTTAGGTTATGGTCGTCCTCCTTATCATGGTCTAGTCCCCCCTGCTCAAGAGGAACATCCAGTTTGGGAACGTTTCATTGCTCTAACTAGCCCTTATATGCGAGGAGATGATGTCTTGCAGTGGCAACGACAAATGATTCACCGAGGTTGGAATCTTGAGGCTGATGGTGTCTTCAAGGAACGAGATGAGAATGTCCTAAAACAATTCCAAAAACAAAAAGGTCTAACAGTTGATGGTGTTCTTGGTCCTATCTCGTGGAATAAAGCATGGACAGCACCTATTACGCCCGACTAAGTGATTACTAGATGTGGGTGAGGTATGGGATTGAACAGAAAAATTAAGCCATACCTCATCTTTAAAAGCTTAAATTAACCTCAAAATCCAAGTAATTTAGGAAGAAACCAAAATTATGACGACTGCACAAGACGTTTTACAAATTGCCATTAGTGAAATAGGTACAAAAGAAACCCCTTCAGGTTCTGACCAAACTAAATACAATGCTTGGTATGGTATGAATCATGTTCCTTGGGCAGCAATATTTGTTTCTTACTGCTTTTATCATGCGGGTTTACCGTTAGAAATTACCACAGATAAAGGTTTTGCCTATCATCCCCACGCAAAAAAATGGTTTAAAGAACATGGATGGTGGCATACAACTCCTCAAGTCGGGGATATTGTCTTCTTTGACTGGGGAAATGATGGATCACCTGATAGCGTTGGCATTGTCGAAAAAGTAAATTCTGATGGTTCAATTGTTGCGATTCGAGGGAATGTTGATAATCAGGTTAAACGAGTAAACCATCAGGGAAGCACGATTATGGGTTATGGTCGTCCACCTTATCAAACTAGCAAACTAGATTCTGAACTTGATCAGGTATTGCTCAACTCCTAACAACATTAGTAACATGATTGAAACTCTAACAAATCAAGTTAGCATCCCTGTTTGTTTATCTTTGAGCGCCTGTGTTATAACCGTGCTGTCCAGTGAACTTAACGCGCAAAATCCCCCTAGCTTTGTGATGCCAAGTGGTAACATTTATTGCGCTCTAATTGGGAAAGATAATAATATGCTACGGTGCGAGACCCAAAGTATGTTAAATCCTCTACCCCCTCAACCTTATCCTAATTATTGTCAATTTGATTGGGGGGCCGGTTTTCTACTCCCTCAACAAGGTAAACCAGAAGTTCTTTGTATAAGTGATACCATTGCTGGTACTAACAACATCCTTTCTTATGGAAAAACTTGGCAACATTCAGGCTTTAAATGTATCTCACAAAGAACGGGATTAATGTGTAGTAACCCCGGGGGACACGGTTTCTTTCTGAGTCGTCAGCAGTGGAAGGTTTTTTGAAATCAAAAATTCACAATCTCCTGGGAGACAATAAATTATGAAAACCTATACCGTTCATCACCTTTTCCAACTATTATTAGGACTCAGCTTGACTCTTTTTCTCAGCTTGATTTTCCCGATCGCTCATATTAAGGCTGAGAATCTACTCGGAAAATATCCCGTCTGTGAACCCTCTGCGGTCGTTCAAGTAACCTGTTCAGAATCAGGAGGCAATTGCCTTTTAGTAGCAGATAATGAACAAAAAGACGTTCTATTTCTCTATCCTGTGAGTTCTAGCCAATTAGACTCAACTCGTCAAAGTCAGTTAGCCTTAGAGAAAAATATAAATGATATTGAAGCGATCGCAAAATTAGATAATAATAGAGTGCTTCTCTTCGGTTCTCACAGTCGTAACAATAAATGTGAGATCAAAGCAAATAGACAACGGTTTGTACAGGCTCAATTGTCGGGGAATCAATTAAAAACTATTGGCAAACTGATCCAAAGTCCTCCAATCAATTCTCAAGTTCTCTTCCAATATCTAGATGTGAATTCTAACAAAATTATCAGTGCCGTGAGTCGTGCTATTGATGAGGCGGAAACCCAAGCTGATCAATCATTAGGAGACAAAAATCGGTGTGAACAAGCTAATGCTTTTAATGCTGAAGGAGCAGTGGCGATTCCTGATCCTTTATCTCTTGAAAAATTCAAGATTTGGATAGGTTTACGTTCTCCCGTTGTCACATTAGACGCTAATAATTATGCTGTTTTACTATCAATGGCTAATCTGGATAACTATCAATTCGATGGTGCAACACTTCTAGATTTAGGGGGACGGGGAATCAGAGAAATTACCTTTGATAATAACCAGATTTGGGGAATTGCTGGCGGGCCGAAAGATGGTCAAGATAATTTCGTTTTTTGGAAACTATCGGCTGAGGATCTCAAACCGAATACGATCCTTAAACCTGAAATACTTCGAGAATTACCCCAGTCATCAGAAGGATTAGCGATCGTTGATGGAACAGCCTATATTTTGATTGATGGCGATAGTGGGGAGTCTGGAAATCATTGTGCAGTACCCGCCAAGTTTATGCAATTTACTGTCCGTAATTAAAGTTATGTCCTCAAATTTTGCCAGCTTTAAGACTTAGATAATCCTCTCATATTGAAAAAAGGAGAATCGATGATGACTACCCAAAAACTGAAAGCTCTAGTCAATACTGTTATCAAACAATCTACCCTAGATAGGGTCTGCTGAAAAAGTTATTGAAAAGCACAGGTCTCTTAATCAATGATTTCACTTAGCTACAAGCATAAGCTTTAGTTGTTGATTAATCTCTAAGTCATAACTTATTATA
>VYLV01000068.1_pt1 | contig 15312 bp, 16 predicted proteins | sample 5114191 | NCBI WGS metagenome assembly VYLV01 (sample SAMN12291782, study PRJNA351875) | freshwater metagenome | isolation source: freshwater lake | place: USA: Michigan, Little Long Lake | collected 2013-08-08 | reverse complement strand
GACTTAAGCAATTAAGCGTTTTTCGGTGAAGCGTCAACCCCGTTCAGCGACCACCCTAAAAAAGTGGCGTGGTGAGGAATCGCCGTCCGTTTTACGGCGGCGAGGATGTCAACACTGGTCATCGCGCTACATTTTGGGGACGATCATCCCTTACCACCTTCGAGATCATTGCTGGAGAGTTTGGAATTCGACACCGATTCAGCGATTGAGTCGATTGAGTTTCTTTAATCTAGCTTTCCAAGAACTGGACTCAGTTTAGTTCATTCGTTCGCTTGTTTCCCTCTATTTTCTTAGCTTACAATATTTTTTTCTCACCCATCAATTTTTCCAGCTTCCCTCAATTTTCCCAAACGAGTCCCCATGTACTATCCTCAATAAATGACTAAAGATTATTGTCAGGAGTGACTTTAAAAATGCGACCAGATTTGCAAGAACTAGAAATCACACTAGGAGAGTTAAAAAGATTAACTGGATTTGATTGGCAGAGATATCAAAAATCAAAAAGAGTATATCTGTTGCGTCCAATAAGGGGAATATTGTTTTTGCAAATGTATTTATTGGGTATGCTAGGTTCATTTTTTGGAATTGGTGCTTTCGCGGCACTAATCGAGTTTTTTTATTCTCCTTATTCTCCTGCTCGTGGTGATAGACTTTCGGCTGGTATTTTCTGCGCTTTATTCTCTATGTTCTTTTTTTGGATACTGGGAAGGATTGGCAACGAATATAACAAAACAAATGTTTTTGGTAAAGAAATCAATCAGTATTATCAACTTATCTTAAACATTAATACTTTAGATGAATTAGAAGCAGTGGGTAATCCCGTTAAATTGAATGAAAGAGAGAAAGTTTTAGAAGCATTAAGAATTAATCGGGAAAATCTGGTTCGAGCTTTACAAACAGAACGAATTTTGAGAGAAAATCCCCAATTTAGACCAGAACAATTTAATATTGATTTAAGTGACTTGAGATCCTTACAAGCAACAGAAAAAGCCACAGAATACGGTAGATTTTTAGATGAAGCCTTACAAATTGGTGTTAGCGTACAAACAGAGATGAGAAAACTAGAAAATAAACGTTTGGGTTTATAGTCGGCTCTCCACCTTGTAGATATTGTCGGCTGCATTGAGGGTTAAAATTTGTTCTTTCTAATTGTTGCTAGAAATGGGTTATGATGTTTATGTGTTTAGGCGCTAAAGGAGAAAAATCGTGGTACATTGGTCACTAACCCTATCAGCAAAAATAGATCAACGGTTACGGGGTTATTGAAGATATTCTCATCATAACCCCCCGTCAAGCCTTAGATATTCTTCAACAGCTTATCCCTACCTAGGATGAAAATAATTATAAATTTCCTTAGCTAATTGTTCCCCAATTCCTGTCACCTGTTGCAATTGTTCTAGGGAAGCTTCGCGAATATAATCCAGAGAATGAAAATGAGCTAATAAATCTTTTTGTCGCTTAAAACCTAAACCCGGTATCTCATCCAGACGGGAACGGCGACTTTTTTGCATCCTTTGTTGTCGATGAAAGCTAACAGCAAAGCGGTGCGCTTCATCCCTGACTCGACGTAATAATTGCACTCCGGGTTGTTCCTTATCTGTCTCTAAAGGAGAGGATTCCCCAGGTAAAAAAATCTCCTCTCTCTGTTTAGCTAAACTAACAACTTTTACCTGTTCTAATAAATTCATCTCCCCTAAAACTGTCACCACTGCTGATAATTGTCCTTTTCCCCCATCAATCATGACCAAATCGGGAAAATCATCACTTTCGGCAATATTATCGGGATTTTCGGCATAACGACGGAAACGCCGCCGAATTACTTCTGCTAAACTGGCAAAATCATCGGAATGACCGCTTTTAACCTCGGGATTTTTGATTTTATAGTGACGATAATGTTGATTAGCGGCCACCCCATCGATAAACACCACTCCCGACGCGACTGCATTAGAACCCTGAATATGAGAAATATCATAACCCTCGATGCGGTGGGGTAGTGCCGGTAAATCGAGAATTACCGCTAAATCCTGCAAAGACTGCAAATCCCGGTCGGCGCTTCTTTTCGTCTTTTCTAACTCATAAAGAGCGTTTTTCTCGACCATAGCTAATAAATCCGCTTTACTTTGCCGTTGGGGGACAGTTAACTCGACTTTTCGACCTTTTTTTTCCCTTAACCACCCCGCTAACACCTCACCTTCCGGTAATTCGCAGGGTAACAGGATTTCGCTGGGAATTTCCACCCCTTCCACCGATAAATAATGTTCTTCCAGGACTTTTTGCAGGATTTCTCCCTCGTTTGCGGACTGACTATCGGCAAAAAATCCCAAACGTCCCACCAAACGACCGGAACGCACTTGAAATAATTGTATGCAACAATGCTGCTCGTCTTTAGCTAAAGCGATCGCGTCCCGGGATACGGTATCATCGGGTAAAGAGACTTTTTGATCGGTATTAAGAGCCTGTAATCCGCGAATTTGATCCCTAATCGTGGCCGCTTGTTCAAAATCTAGGTTTTCCGACGCTTCTAGCATCTTTGCCGCTAATTTGTCTAATAATTCTCCCGTCCTTCCCTGAAAAATCATCGCCACTTTCTGCAAGGTTTCTCGATAATCTTGGGGACTAATTAATTTTTGACAAACCCCCGGACAACGACCGATATCATAATTTAAACAGGGACGGTCTTTAAAAAGAGGTTGGGGACGTTGACGCAGGGGAAAAGTGTGTTTAATTAGGTGTAAAGTGTGGCGCAGCAGCCTGGTATCGACGTAGGGACCATAATAACGGTCTTTTTGGTTATTTATGCCACGTTTGCGGGTAATAAAAATGCGCGGGTAGGTTTCCGACCAAGTAATACAAATGTATGGATATTTTTTATCGTCCTTGAGGAGAGTATTAAAATGGGGCTGATGTTGTTTAATTAGATTAGCTTCTAGGGCTAAAGATTCTGCTTCTGTGTCGGTGACGATAAATTCAATTTCTGTCACCTGTCGTACCATCAAAGCAATGCGGGGACTGAGGGGTTGACTGGGACGAAAATAGGAACGGACTCTAGACCGGAGTTTTTTGGATTTACCGATGTAGAGAATTTCGCCATTTTGGTCGCGCAGGAAGTACACCCCCGGTTCGAGGGGAATTTCCTGAAGACGATTTTCTAGGCGATCGAGGTCTTGGATTAGGGTAGAGTTAAGATTATTCTCGAACATCTTTCTATATTAGACAAAAAAATTACGCCAGTGGGTATTAGCTGACGTTTGGCAAGATATTCAGGGCAAATCTTCACAAAAATTAATAGGCTTCCGATTCGATTTGCTTAATCGGGACGAAACATTCTCCGGGGAGAAGAATCGGTTTATTGTTAAAAATCAATTGGCCCCGATGATTGTCGCGGTTAATAGCGACACCAAAAGGACGTTTACTAACTCTGCTATTGAGGGTACAGTAGATGCGATAAATGCGTCTGGCTGCCCGTAAGACAGTAGGATCTAATAAAATTGGGATTTCCATATCGACACGCTGTTGTTCTGTGTTCTGGGATAGGGCTACCATATAAGTCGTCTCCCCACGATTAAATTGACATATTTATTAAATCAATGTTATACGACGATTTCCGATTATGCCACTTTTGTTAGGATTCTACAACTTTCAGGATGGCCTGGCCCATAGCTTGGCATCCCACTAAGGTCATACCTTCCGAGAAAATATCTCCGGTACGATAACCGAACTCTAAGACTTTTTCTACGGCTTTTTCCAGGGCTGCTGCCGCTAAAGGCTGATTTAGCCCATATTTTAACATCATAGCAGCGCTGAGAATCTGGGCGATCGGATTGGCTTTATCTTGGCCGGCGATATCCGGGGCCGAACCGTGGACGGGTTCAAAAACTCCCACTCCAGCAGTCCCTAGACTAGCGGAGGGTAACATTCCGATACTACCGGTTAACATGGCCGCTTCATCGGAGAGAATATCACCGAATAAATTGCCCGTGACGATAGTATCAAATTGTTTGGGGGCCCGGACTAACTGCATGGCTGCGTTATCGACGTAGAGATGGGAAAGTTCCACATCGGGATAATTAGCGGCCATTTTCGTCACCCGGTCGCGCCAAAGTTGGGAAACATCAAGAACATTAGCTTTATCGACGGAACAGAGTTTATGTCCGCGTTTTTGGGCAATTTCAAAGGCTACCTTAGCGATGCGGTCCACCTCCGACTCCGAGTAAACCATGCTATTTAAACCGCGTTTTTCTCCCGTTTCTGTCTCAAAAATCCCCTTCGGTTGACCGAAGTAGATACCCCCGGTCAATTCCCGGACCACCATGATATCCACTCCCTCGATAATCTCCCGTTTGAGACTAGAAGCGTCGATTAATTGCGGAAAAATGGTGGCAGGACGCAAATTAGCAAAAAGACCTAAGCCAGATCTTAAGCCTAATAATCCCGTTTCTGGCCTTTGCTGCCGGGGTAAATTATCCCATTTATAACCCCCGATAGCGGCCAAGAGAACAGCCTCACTATTTTTACAGGCGCTCAGGGTTGCTTCGGGGAGGGGACTGCCGGTTTCATCAATGGCTGCCCCTCCAATTAAAGCGGTTTGGAAGTCAAACTGGAGGTCAAATTTTTTACCGATGACTTTCAGTATCTCTACGGTGACAGCGAGGATTTCCGGCCCGATGCCATCGCCTGGTAGTAGGGTAATGCGATACTGTTGCGTCATAGTTCTAGAACGGTAAAATAGGTCAGCCTTGTCATTATAGCATAGTTAGGGCGGCTTTTTTCTCCTGAAAATGTCAATCTTTGCCAGAAAAACTGGGAAACTGCCGCCGAATTAGCTAGGGAAATTCTCGATCTTCCGGTATTAATTAAAGGGGCAGTTAATCCCCGATAACTACACTAATTCTACATGGGAATCATCCCCGATCATAAAGCGTAAAGCTTTTGGACGTTGGGGGGCAATTTCTAATTTTGCCCGTCGTCCGATAACACTATCAACTATGCGCTGATGAATGCCAATAATCGTGGCATCTTTGAGAATAACACTGTGTTCTATGTCGGCATCGATTAATTTTACTCCATTAGCCACACTACTGTAGGGACCGATAAAACAATTCTCAATGTGACAATTTTCTCCAATAATGACAGGGCCGCGAATGGTACTATTAATAATTTTACTACCCTGACCAATTTGTACCCGTCCGATCACCTGACTATTAGCATCAATTTCTCCCTGCAAAGCGATTTCTAGACTGGTATCAAGGATAATCCGATTGGCTTCTAATAAATCATCTTTTTTACCCGTATCTAACCACCAACCCAGTAGTTTATTGGCTTCTACTGCTTTATTTTGATTGATTAATTCTTGGATAGCGTCGGTAATTTCTAACTCACCCCGGGCTGAAGGTTGAATAGATGCGATCGCTTGATGAATGGTGGGGGCAAAAAAATAAATCCCTACCAAAGCTAAATTTGAGGGGGGGTCTTTCGGTTTTTCGACTAAGTATAAAACTTTGCCGGTTTCATCTACTTTTGCCACCCCAAAAGCACTAGGATTAGATACTTTTCGCAGGAGAATTAAAGCAGCAAGGGACTGTTTTTGGAAAGAGTCTAAAAAGGGCGATAAATCATCCTCAATTAGGTTATCACCCAAGTACATAATAAAGGGGGAATCTGCTAGGAAAGATTGGGCAGTTTTAACCGCGTGAGCTAATCCAGCTGGTTGATCTTGGCGAATATAAGTTATCTTAGCCCCAAACTGTTCACCATTGCCCGTAGTCTGACGAATTTCTTCCCCGGTTTCGGGACTGATAATAATGCCAATATCGGTAATTCCTGCGGCGACAATTGACTCGATTCCATACCATAAAATCGGTTTATTGGCAACGGGAACTAACTGTTTTGCCCCAGTATAGGTTAGGGGACGTAACCTCGTACCTTTACCACCGGATAAAATTAGTGCTTTCATAGTTTTAAAGATTAAATAGTTGGTTGAGCATAGCTTTGAGAGAATCCCGCCAATAGGGAGGAATATAACCCAATTGTTGCGAGATTTTTTGACCGGAAAGAACCGAGTAGGCCGGACGCGCCGCCGGGGTAGGATATTCAGCAGTAGTAATGGGAATTACTCTCTGAATTTTTAAGGGAATACCGCTTATTTTTGCCTCCTCAAAAATCGCTTTAGTTAAATCAAACCAGCTGGCGACACCGCTATTACTAAAATTATAGATTCCCGCGGGATTATCGGCATTAATTAAAAGGTGAGTAATTGCCGCGGCGATATCTTTTGCCCAAGTGGGACTTCCCACCTGATCAACAACTACTTTTAACTCCTCTCTTTCTTTACCTAATCTCAGCATGGTTTTGACAAAATTACTTTTGCCATAACTGCCGTAAACCCAAGCAGTCCGCAGGATAATTGCCTGAGAATTAACAGTCTTAATCTCCTCTTCTCCCCTTAACTTTGATTGTCCATAAACCCCTAAAGGATTAGTTAGATCGGTTTCTAGATAGGGGGTATTTTTTCGACCATCAAACACATAATCGGTGGAAATATGGAGAAATTTAGCTTTAATTTTCTCGGCAGATTCCGCCATAATTTTCGGGGCTGTAGCATTGATAGAATAGGCTAAATCTGGCTCGGTTTCGGCTTTATCTACTGCTGTATAAGCGGAGGCATTAACGAGATAATTGGGGTGAATTTCCCTAATTAACTGGCCGATTTTTTCCGAGTTAGTTAAATCTAGTTCTTCTCGACCGATACTAATAACTTCACCTAACTGCGGTAAAGTTACTTGTAACTCTTGTCCCACTTGACCTTTAGCACCAATTAATAAAACTTTTTTCATCGTCTTTAGGGGAAAACTTCCACGGATTTAAAGGGTTGTCCAGCTTGGTCTTTAGGGGAGAGAATCGGGGGGGTCTCTAGAGGCCAGTCAATCCCTAAATCGGCATCATTCCAGGCAATGGTTTTTTCGTATTGGGGATAATAATAATTAGTGGTTTTGTAGAGAAATTCGGCTCGATCGGAGAGAACTAGAAAACCATGGGCAAAACCTTCGGGAACCCAGAAAATACGTTTATTTTCCGCACTTAAAACACAGCCTACCCATTGCCCAAAAGTGGGAGAACTTTTACGCGCATCCACTGCCACATCAAAAACACTACCGCTCACTACTCGCACCAGTTTACCCTGGGGATTGGGGATTTGATAGTGCAATCCTCGCAGGACATTTTTTAAGGACATAGAGTGATTATCCTGGACAAAAGTGGTATTAACACCAGTTTTTTCTCGAAAATCTTTCTGATTAAAACTTTCCAAGAAAAAACCTCGATCGTCTCCGTAAACTTGCGGTTCAATGATTAAAACATCAGGAATTTCCGTCGGAATAACTTTCATAAAATCGGAGACAAGATAACTTTTGCGGGTAGTTTAGCACAAAAGGGTATTTTTTTCTAAATTTTTTTATTAATCTTTCCTCGGTAACTGAATAATGATAAGATGAGCCTAACTTAGTCAGAGCATAAACGACGTGGTACAAGTCTCTACACACACCGCTACTCAATCTATCCCCGTGGAGGGAGAAGCCTTAAAAAACTGGTTACAGACTAGGGCTAATCAGATTATCGCCGGCGATCGACTCAGTCAGCAAGAGGCCTTAGCTTTAACTGCGATCGAAGGTCAGGAAAATATTTTCAGCTTATGTGAGGCTGCCGATCGCATTCGTCAGGCCTGTTGTGGTAATACGGTGGATTTATGTAGCATTATCAACATAAAATCGGGAAGTTGTTCGGAAAATTGTAGTTTTTGTTCCCAATCCGTCCACCATCCCGGTCAAGATTCGCCTATCTACGGTTTAAAAAGTCGCGAGGAAATCGTCAGCCATGCGAAAGCGGCAGCCGACGCGGGGGCCAAACGCTTCTGTTTAGTTAGTCAAGGACGGGGATTAAAGTACAATAGCCCCAAATCGAAGGAATTCGAGGAAATACTGGCCACAGTTCAAGAAATCATCGAAACGGCCAAGATTAAACCCTGTTGCGCTCTGGGAGAATTAACCCTTGCCCAAGCGCAAGCCCTAAAAGAAGCCGGAGTTACCCGTTATAATCACAATCTGGAGGCTGCCGAGAATTTTTATCCTAACGTGGTCTCCACCCACAGTTGGCAGGATCGGGTAGAAACGGTAAAAAACCTGAAAGCGGCGGGAATTCAAGCTTGTACGGGCGGAATTATCGGTATGGGCGAAAGTTGGCAGGACAGGATCGATTTAGCTTTTTCCCTAGCGGAATTAGAGGTGGAATCAGTGCCGATTAACCTATTAAACCCCAGAAGTGGCACCCCTCTAGGTCATTTACCCAAACTGGACCCCTTTACTGCCCTAAAAGCGATCGCTATTTTCCGGTTTATTTTACCCCAACAAATCCTCCGTTATGCCGGGGGACGAGAGGCGGTGATGGGAGAATTGCAAAATCTGGGGCTAAAATCGGGAATTAATGCTATGCTAATTGGGCATTATTTGACCACTCTAGGACAACCCCCCCAACAGGATCAGGCGATGTTGGCTGATCTTAGTTTAATAGGAGGAGAAGCCCCCATCCCCGGTGAATACCAACCCCAACAGGCAACCTAAATCACGTCGAGGACGAGAATCTCCGCCGCGGCGCGCTTCCGTATCGGTTCCCAATGAGTTACTCTGGGCTTTGATTGGTTTGTTGCTGACAATTTTTAGTACATTTGTTCCAGTAAGCCTAGCTAGTTGGTCGGCTACGGGTCTATCCTCGCAAAAACTAGGCATAACTTACCAAATTGGGGCAGTATTGTTAACGGGCTGTCTGGGGGGCAAAAATGCCGGGCTTCTTGCCCAGGTGGCCTATATTTTTCTCGGTTTAACTTGGTTGCCCGTGTTTGCCCAGGGTGGGGGAATGGGTTATCTGAAAGAAGCCAGTTTTGGCTATATTTTAGGCTTTATGCCGGGGGCATGGCTGTGTGGTTGGCTGGCTTTTCGCTGGCGCGCCAAGATAGAAACCCTGGCTTTAAGTGCTTTTGCCGGTTTGTTAGTGATTCATCTGTGCGGTTTATTATATATGCTGGGATTGTCGATTTTTCAGCCCCAAGCCAGTCAAATCACCTTTCCCGATAGTTTGCCCACCCTATTTATGAATTATTCAGTCTGGCCATTTTTAGGGCAGTTAGTAGTAATTTGTGTGGTAGTAATTATTGCCTTTTTCTTCCGTAAATTATTATTTTATTGATGCCACAGCCAATGTTAGAAAAGAATCGCTGGTTTTGGGTAGTGGCGGTGATTGGTCTAATTTTAGACCAAGTAACTAAGTATATAACCGTGCAGAGTTTTGAGCAAATTGGTGATACTTTCCCGATTATTCCGGGGGTTTTTCATTTTACCTATGTGATTAATACTGGGGCGGCTTTTAGTGCTTTTCGGGGCGGTGTTGGTTGGCTAAAATGGCTATCCTTATTAGTTAGTTTAGGATTAATGGCTTTTGCTTACTTTGGACCGCATTTAAATCGTTGGGAACAATTGGCCTACGGTTTTATTTTAGCAGGGGCTTTCGGCAATGGTATCGATCGCTTTTTGTTTGGTTATGTGGTGGATTTTCTCGATTTTCGATTGATTAATTTTCCTGTTTTTAATCTGGCTGATGTCTTTATTAATATCGGGATTATTTGCCTATTAATTTCTAACTTTCCCCACAATTTAAGCACATAAGTATATATTGACTGTTCAAAAAAAATTGGGGATTTAGTATTATATTCCTGGAGTCCTGATCATTTAAATATTTTGGAAATCTAGATAATTCCTGTTGAGTAACAATCATTTTGACCTCTAGAAAAAACTTAATTGAAGCTCATTTACCTAGATAACAATAAGCTATTATTCCTGTTTTTTATCGGTGCTGGGTGGATGCCAACCTCCCCGGATCCATAATCGACGAACTTTAACGATAAAACCTTCATTATGATTGTCATCATTTAAGTCAAAACGTTCAATAATTGCCCTAGCGATGGGAGTAAGTCCCACTATTTTTAAAGCATCTGGTGTCCAGATAAAATGTTCTTGCCAATGCTGTTGGCGCGGATTGAATATTTCTACTTCTTGTTCTGTTTTCAGATCAATTGCCTTGATAAAATTGTAGCGATATCTGTTACATCTTTGGCAAGCTAAAGCTAAGTTTGCTAATTCATCTTTACCTCCTAAAGATTTGGGCTGAATGTGATCTACTTCAAATAATGCGGCACTAATTTCTTCTGAAGAATGACAGTATTCACACAGATAGTTGGCTCTTGCTCGGACTTGTAATCGAGTTGTGATAGTAATCATTTAGATTCAGCAACTATTCGCGCATTTAAGAGCGTGAAAATCTCGTTTAACTCTAAAATACCAGCTAATTCTGCGGTCTCTTGAGAATTAAGTTGGGAATTTTTTTCTAGTTCCCGTAGTTCCTCCAATCGACACTGCAATTCCTCGGTGAATTTAAAGAGATAATTTTCCCTTACTGGCGATAGCTTAATTCCTTTTTCAATCCAAGAAGAGGGCTTGACCATCAGTTGAGTTAACATCACTTTCTCCTTACCTTTAATACCTAACTTTAATCCTAACACGATTAGTTATCCTCGATCGGGTGAGCAATGCCCACCCGAAAAACTATGCTTCTGTTTCAGAATTATAGCGATCGAATTTACTAACTAACTGAGGATTTTCTGACCAAGCATCGATAATACTCATATTACCATTGAGAAAATTCTGTTTAATAGCGCGGCGTTGAATTTTGCCACTGGCAGTTTTAAGAATTGTCCCCGATTTAGCCAAAACAATGGCATGGGTCATAATTTCGTGTTCTTCGGCGATTTCTTGACGGATATCGGCAATTAATTTGGCCGTATCTAATGCCCCGCTGCGACGTTCTAATTCCTGGACAATAACTAACTGTTCCTCACCGTTATCTTCAATGGAAAAAGCCGCGCCATAATCGGGACGAAAAACCTCATTAAGATGCTGTACTGACCATTCTAAATCTTGGGGATAATGATTACTGCCACGGACAATAATTAAATCCTTAATCCGTCCCGTGATATGTAATTCCCCATCGAGAAGAAAACCTAAATCTCCGGTGCGTAAAAACGGTCCTTCTCCTGTATCGGCAAGATAAGCTTGAAAAGTCTCTTTAGTTGCGTCTTCCCGTTGCCAATATCCAGCGGCCATACTGGGGTCACTGGCCCAAATTTCGCCCACTTCATCGGCTGCACAAAGGGTGAAAGTATCGGGATTAACGATAGCTATACGGGTATCACAGACGCGACGACCACAACTGGGGACGTATCTAACTCCAGTGGTTCGATCGGAACCTACAGGGACAATTTTACCGCGTTCGTAGGCGGTTGTATCCAAAGCGGTGATAATTGGGGTGGTTCCCTTGGGTTTATTGGAAATCAAGAGGGTATATTCAGCTAATCCGTAGGCAGGGGCGAAAGTTTGCCAAGAAAAGCCGTAATCTGCAAAAGTATCGACAAATTTGGCCATTACCTTCGGATTAATCGGTTCGGCGGCATTTCCCGCGGCCTGCCAACTGCTCAGGTCTAATTCCGCTAAATCGGCAGCTTTAATCCTGCGAGTACAAAGATCATAGGCGAAGTTGGGCGCTTGACTATGAGTAACTTTGTACTTAGTAATATTTTTTAACCACTGCATCGGACGCTTAATAAAAGCAAAGGGAGACATGAGATAGCAGGGTGTCCCGTTGTAGAGGGGGACGGTGATACCTTCGACTAACCCGTAATCGTGGAAATAGGGCATCCAAGTTAGGGTAACGCTATCCAGTTCGTAACCACAAGCTTTTTGCAAGTAACCGCAATGGTGCATCAGGTTAAAATGACTTAACATCACCCCTTTGGGGATATTAGTCGAACCGGAGGTATATTGCAGATAAGCAAGCGCCGATTTATCCACCTGGGGATCTTGCCATTGGTCCGCGAGGGAAATATCAATACTTTCGGTGGTAATCCATTTCATTTGGTCGAATTCTGGAAATTCTTCCTTAACACCTTCAATAAGAGTCAGAATACTTTCGGTAACTAGGGCAAAGGTGGCATTAGCATCCTTGACAATTGCCCGCAAACGGGGCAAAGTGCGCTTAAGTCGTCCCGATTCCGGTGGGGGGACGGGAATGGCAATCACTCCCGCGTAGAGACAACCACAAAAAGCGGCCACTACTTCTAAACTTTGAGGATACAGTAATAGGGCGCGTTCTCCTTGGGCCTGGTATTTTTGCAAATAGGCCGCAATCGCTCTTGCTTGGCGATCGAGTTCACTGTAGGTTAAAGGTGGGGTTTCTTTTTTACCATCGATAAGAAAAGTGTAGGCATGACCGTCCGGTTGTGTCGTGGCGCGGTAACGTAAGAGTTCTACTAGGGTTGCGGGTTGAATTAGGGTTTCAGTCATCGTTGTTATCGGGCTTATTGGCGCTATTGTATAGAAGTTTTAACATATTTGCCGATGGCGCTAGGATAAAGTGCCGAAGGCGATTGGTCAAGGGTGTAGGATTAAGTTAGGGGCAAAAATCCCCCAGCACCATCTCTAAAGTAGTGAGAAAAAGCTATAATTAATTAACTCTAAAATACCGGGAAAAAGTCATGACAGCCCTAGACATTATCCCAGAAGTTACCTGTCCCCCCACAGATTTATGGAGTGATGAACCACCGGTGGAAAGTGATCTACACCTGCAACAGATCATCATTCTCCTTAGTTGTCTAGAATTATTATGGCGCGAGAGGAGTGACTACTACGCTTCGGGAAATCTAACCATCTACTACAACGAGGAACAACTGAAAAAGCGTGATTTCTGTGGTCCAGATTTTTTTGTGGTTTTAGATACCGAAAAGCGTCCCCGCAAAAGTTGGGTGGTTTGGGGAGAACAGGGTAAATATCCAGATATAATTGTCGAGATTCTTTCCGATTCTACGGCCAATATTGACCGCAATAACAAGAAAATTCTCTATCAAAATACCTTTCGCACTCCTAATTATTTTTGGTTCGATCCCAATAGTTTAGAATTGCAAGGATTTAGACTAATTGAGGGACAATATCAAGCCATTTTTCCCAATGACCAAGGTTATTTGTGGAGTGAACAGTTAGGATTATATTTAGGCATATTTGACCGTAAACTGCGTTATTTTAGCGCCGATGGTCAATTAGTCCCCACTCCTCAAGAAGCAGAATTACAGCAACGACAGGCAAAAGAACAGGCTCTTTTAGAGAAAGAACAGGCTCTTTTAGAGAAAGAACAGGCTCTTTTAGAGAAAGAAAGGGAACGACAAGCTAAAGAAAAATTGGCCCAAAAATTGCGAGAATTAGGCATCGATCCCGATACAGTTTAGGGGAAATCTGATCAGTAGGGTTTGAAGACAAAATAACAAACTCTGCTATAAGATTAAAAAACAAAATTATTTTCTAGCAGTTATGGTGACAGCAGCGCCCCTAGTGGGTGTAATTATGGGCAGTGATTCCGACTTACCCACCATGAAAGAAGCGATCGCAGTTTTAGAGGTTTTTCAGATTAGCCACGAAGTCGCCATTGTCTCGGCCCATCGTACCCCCGAAAAAATGTTTGAATACGCAAAAAACGCTCATTTGAGGGGAATAAAAGTGATTATCGCTGGAGCCGGCGGCGCTGCCCATTTACCCGGAATGGTAGCATCTTTAACCCCCTTACCCGTGATTGGAGTTCCCGTAGTCACGCGCACTTTACAAGGGTTAGACTCTCTCTATTCAATTGTACAGATGCCCGCAGGCATTCCCGTGGCCACGGTGGCGATCGGTAATGCCAAAAATGCCGGACTTTTAGCGGTTCAAATTCTCGCCACCGGTAATATTGATCTTTTAGAGCAAGTTATCGCCTATCGTCAATCCCTCACCGATTCCGTCCTCGAAAAACAAAGCAATCTTCAACGACTAGGCTATCAAGACTATCTAGAGCAGAGTTCACCTAAGTAGGGTAGATTGAGAAAAGATTAAGTAACAAATTATGAAGTAATTATGCGTTGGATCACCGCTTGTGTATTGAGTCTGTTACTCTTTTTTGCCCTACCCATAGCGGCTTATGCCGATAGCCCGACTATTAGCGAAGAACAGATTAGAGAAGGGGAAGTTATCGCCGAAAAAGCCCTAGAAGCCACAGAAAAAGGGGATTACGTCCAGGCCGAAAACTATTGGACCCAATTAGTCGCCAAATTCCCCACTAATCCCGCCGTCTGGAGTAATCGCGGCAATGCCAGAGTCAGTCTCAATAAATTAGAGGATGCGATCGCTGATTTTAACCAAGCGATCGCCATTGCCCCCGATGCCCCCGATCCCTACCTCAATCGCGGCACCGCTTTAGAGGGAGAAGGCAAATATCAAGAAGCGATCGCCGATTATAATAAAGTTTTAGAATTGGCTCCCAATGATGCCTTTGCCTATAACAATCGCGGCAACGCCGAGGGCGGTTTAGGAGACTGGGAAGCCGCCGTGAAAGACTATCGCCAAGCTACTCAACTAGCCCCGAATTTTGCCTGGGCGCAAGCTAATCTGGCTCTGGCCCTGTACGAATTGGGCAGATATCCGGAAGCAGTCCAAAAAATGCGGAATATTGCCCGCAAATACCCCATGTTTCCCGATGTCAGAGCCGCCTTAAGCGCCGTTTTATGGACCCAAGGACAACAGGGAGAGGCGGAAAGCAATTGGGTAGCCGCCGTCGGCATGGATACCCGCTATCAAGACCTCGATTGGGTAAAAAGCGTGCGCCGTTGGCCGCCAAATATGGTTCTAGCCTTAGATAAGTTTCTTAACTTAAAGTAAAGAAGGACTAAATAGTAATTTTTCTGGCAGTAGCGGGACTGAGGGGCAAATTATCCAGAAATCGGCGACTAAGATACAATTGTGATGTGCTGGGTTGTACTGCATTTAAACTGCGTCGGGGAATTTTTAGGACAATTGACATCCTCACCGCCGTAAAACGGATGGTGATTCCCAAACCTCACGATTTAGGTTTCTGCTTCTTTCCCTTGCGGGGTTCCGCACCTGCCTTAACAGATTTACTCTGTTAAGGTCTTATGGTCGCTCTACAGACTGACACCGCAAGTCCTGCGGCCAAAATATTTTTACTGGCGTTAATATCTCGGTCATGGTGAGTCCCACAGCTTGGACAGTCCCATTCTCGAACATTTAACGGCATTTTCTCAGCAATATACCCGCAATTACTACACCTTTTAGAGCTAGGAAACCATCTATCTATTTCGAGGTAATTTCTCCCATACCAATGGCATTTATAGGCTAA
>VYLV01000066.1_pt1 | contig 15403 bp, 12 predicted proteins | sample 5114191 | NCBI WGS metagenome assembly VYLV01 (sample SAMN12291782, study PRJNA351875) | freshwater metagenome | isolation source: freshwater lake | place: USA: Michigan, Little Long Lake | collected 2013-08-08 | reverse complement strand
GCTGTGACGGGAGATTCTTGCTTCTACTCCTCTTAACTAGACACAATCCGAAGACTATGCCCCCGTCAGACCGAATCCACAAGCGTTTTAGTTTAACGTCTACCGACTGCCCGGCGGCGGACGGCTCCGAATTTTATTTGTGGGCTATTTTGACCTTAGCCGTTAAGCTTCTATCCTGCTTGACCCGTCACCATTACATTTTCAAGGGCGATATTTGTTCCGAGGTACAAAGGAGCGGGAGGTTTCCGTGATACTTTACGCGCTTTACCGCTTTCTGTATTCTAGCGAAATCCCTCGAAAGTGAAAACGCTTAATCTAAGGATAGGGGGTTAAGATGGGTTTTAGCCGATAAATGAACCAGATTTGGGGGTATAAACCCCCAATAATAACCAATTTTAGCTATATCGCTTAATCGGCCCCTTCAATCGGTGCAAATCCCTGACGTTGAATATTCTCGCTGATGTGACGAGGTTCGAGGAATTGCAGCAGATAATCCGGACCCCCTGCCTTGGAACCTACCCCCGACATCTTGAAACCCCCGAAGGGTTGACGGGAGACAATCGCACCGGTGATTCCCCGGTTAATATAGAGGTTTCCCACTTCAAATTCCTGCATAGCTCGGTTAATATGGGCAGGAGTGCGAGAATATAAGCCACCAGTTAAAGCATAGTCGGTTCCGTTAGCCACAGCTAAAGCTTCCTCGAAATTGCTCACTTTGATAATCGCCACCACTGGACCAAAAATCTCCTCCATCGCTATTACCGCATCGGGGGGAACATTCTTAAAGACGGTGGGACTGACGAAATAACCCACTTCTGGAATTGGCATTTCTAGGGCTAATTCTGCCTCTTTTTTACCAGTTTCGATATATTCCCGAATTCTTGCTTGAGCTTTCTCGTCGATAACCGGTCCTACTTCCGTACTCGGTAAATCCGTCGGCCCGATATTGAGGGAGTTGGTAGCCTCGACAAAGCGATCAACAAAGCTATCATAGACGCTTTCCAGAACAATTATCCGCGAACAGGCGGAACATTTCTGGCCGGTGTAGCCAAAAGCGGACTTAACCGCACCGACAACGGCCTGATCTAAATCGGCACTCTCATCGACGATTAGGGCATTTTTGCCGCCCATTTCGGCGATAACTCGTTTTAGGTGTTTTTGACCCTTTTGCACGATAGAGGCATCTGTATAGATGCGACAGCCCACTTCTCGTGAACCGGTGAAGGCGATTAGGTGAACATCGGGATGGCTGACTAAATGCGCCCCCACTTGCGAACCTTTACCCGGGATATATTGGAAGACTCCAGCAGGAATACCCGCTTCTAGGAGAATCTCGGCAAATTTCGCCGTAATCACCGAAGAAGTCTCGGCTGGTTTCAATAGCGTGCAGTTACCGGCTACTAAAGCTGCTACTGTCATTCCAACTGCGATCGCTAGGGGGAAATTCCAGGGAGAAATCACTAAAGCAATACCCCGGGGTTGGTAGAAATAACGATTATTCTCGCCTGCTACGTCGAAATTATGCCCTAAATCCAGTCTTTCCATCTCGGAAGCGTAATAACGGCAAAAATCGATCGCTTCTGACACTTCCGGATCCGCCTGTTGGATAACTTTGCCCACTTCTAAACAAATCCAGGCCGATAACTCGTGTCGTCGCGCTTCCATCAAATCTGCCGCTTTTCGCAGTATTTCGGCTCTTTTAGCCCCTGGAGTGCGTTTCCAAGCGGGAAAAGCCTGTTTAGCCGCTATTATCGCTTTTTCTGCCTGTTCCACCTCAATTAAGCCCACTTTACCCACTATTTCCTGCGGGTTACAGGGATTAACGGAATTAATTTGAACATTGGTGGTGACGTATTCACCGTTAATTAGGGGTAAATAGGTCTTACCGAGGGAATTTTTGACAAAAGTAAGGGCTTGATTCGCTTTATTTCGCAATTGCTCGTTGGCATAATCTGTATCAGGGGCATTAGGAAAACCGGGGATAATCGGGTTATCATTGCCTAAAACCCGGGGGGCTGCGATTAAATCTTCCACGGGACGATCCTCCAAATTTTGCCGCAGGAAGGAACTATTAGCGGTATTTTCTAATAAACGGCGGATTAGGTAGGCCATACCGGGTAAGAGTTGTCCGTAGGGGGAATAAACCCGCACCCGATGACCCCGCTTCACTAACGCTTTGGCTAATTGGTCGCCCATGCCGTACAATACCTGCATTTCAAAGCGACGACGGGGAATTTCTAAACTTTCTGCGATCGCACAGGCCAAGGCTTGCGATCGCACGTTATGACTACCGATAGCAGCGGATAAATATTGATGATTTTCCAATAATAACCGCGTCATCCGTTCATAATTGGCATCGGTGGCCGATTTTTCGTTATATACCGGCTGTGGCCAATGATTTTGGCGAGATTTAATCGTTTCCTGATCCCAGTAAGCGCCTTTGACTAGCCGGACAGTAACGGGATAACCGCGCTTTTTCGCCCAATTAATTAAATCTTGTAAATCTTGGGCAGAATCTCTTAAATATGCCTGTAGGGTGATGCCAATATCGGTACGACTGCGAAATTCTTCTTCTAGGAGTAATTCTTTCAGGATAGCCAGGGTGAGGTTTTTATAAACGTACTGTTCCATATCAAAATGGACTGCCACCCCTAACTCCTGAGCGCGTCGCAATAGTAGGCGAATGCGATCGCAAACTTTCTCTTTACTGCCAATCGGATCCATGGGATCAAACTGAGAATAAAAGGCAGTTAGCTTGACAGAAACCTGCACTTGTGGTAGTAATTCGCCGTCCGCTTGATCAATTTGGCTAACTTTATTCCATTTGGTTGCTTCTTGAGCCAAATGGGTCATTAAATCGAGATAACTTTGTAGATAAACTTGGGTTTCTGCTTCAGTAATTACCGCTTCACCGAGGAGATCTATGGTAAAAGCCATTTTTTCCTTCCGCAGACGGGTGACAGTGCGAGTAATTTGCTCTAGGTCTTCCCCAGCGATATACTTACGAGCTAAAGTTTCTACGGATTTACTGATCAGACTGGCGGCCGTTTGAGCGGGTAGGGAGTTAGGATCACTAAAGTTGAGGATATTTTTCAGCGCACTGGGCAGTTCTACGGAAGCATCACCGAGGTATTGTTGCAGATGATTAGCGATCTCGGCATTACTGCGTAAAGCGGGTAAACAGTCAATAAAACGGAATAATTGTACTCGTAAATTGGGGTTAGACATTGCCCAATCGAGTAATTTATCATCCCAACGCATTTGATCCTGTAAAGCAGACCAAAGACCTTTTTTTTCGCGAGTTTCGGCTAAAAGTTGTCTAGCGATCTCTTGGGTTTTGGTTTCGTAGTTTTGAGTTGAGTCGATTTGGATAACCACGGTGATTCAAGTAAAAAAATTATCAACGGGATTCAGCTTTCAGCAAGCTAAGGTCAGCCTTGAGCCTAAAATTCAGTTTTTGAGCTTTTTCGGCTGATTGCTGCTCTTAATCGGTCTTTTCTCTGGTCTATAACTCTTACCGAAGGACTAATCAAAGCTAATAACCGATCGCTTTTGCTGAACACTCTATTGTACTCGATCGAGTGGTGAAGTGGGGTGTGGGGTGTGGGGTGTGGGGTGTAGGGTGTGGGAAGTATAAATAAAAATAATCTCCTGTCTCCTGTCTCCTGACTTGAAAGAGGGTGTGGGGTGTAGGGTGTGGGAAGTATAAATAAAAATAATCTCCTGACTTGAAAGAGGGTGTAGGGTGTGGGGTGTGGGGTGTAGGGAAGGAAACCTCTTTCATCTTTGGGGGTGAAAATTTTTTCATCGGGACTGACTACTGATTACTGATTACTGATCACTGATTACTGATTACTGATTACTGATCACTGATTACTGATCACTGATCACTGATACCCGATAGTCCTTGTGTATTGTCGAAGCGTTTACTTATAATAACTTTAAAAAGATTTTCGGGATCATCGGTAGCCCTATGGCAAAAATTGAAACGAGAACAGAACCCATGGTTTTAAACATGGGACCCCATCACCCTTCGATGCACGGAGTTTTGCGCTTAATCGTCACCCTTGACGGGGAAGACGTGATTGACTGCGAACCCGTAATCGGTTATCTTCATCGGGGCATGGAAAAAATTGCCGAAAATCGCACCAATGTCATGTACGTTCCCTACGTTAGTCGTTGGGATTACGCCGCAGGGATGTTTAATGAGGCGATTACGGTCAATGCTCCCGAAAAATTAGCCGATATCGCCGTTCCCAAACGAGCGCAATATATCCGGGTGATTATGTTGGAACTCAACCGCATCGCTAACCATTTACTCTGGTTAGGCCCCTTTATGGCGGATGTAGGCGCACAAACTCCCTTTTTCTACATTTTCCGAGAACGGGAGATGATTTATGACCTCTGGGAAGCTACGACGGGAATGCGGTTAATTAATAACAATTATTTCCGGATTGGTGGCGTGGTGGTGGATTTACCCTACGGATGGGTGGATAAGTGCGCGGATTTCTGTGACTATTTTGAGCCAAAAGTGGACGAATACGAGAAATTAATCACTAATAACCCGATTTTCCGCCGTCGTATTGAAGGGATAGGCTGCATTACCAGAGACGAAGCGATTAACTGGGGTTTATCCGGTCCGATGTTGCGCGCTTCCGGGGTGAAATGGGATTTAAGAAAAGTTGACCATTACGAGTGTTACGACGATTTTGACTGGGAAGTGCATTGGGAAACCGCCGGCGATTGTTTTGCTCGTTATCTGGTGCGGATTCGGGAAATGCGCGAATCAGTGAAAATTATCCGGCAAGCACTGAAAGGTTTACCCGGTGGTCCCTACGAAAATCTGGAAGCGAAACGGATGGCAGAAGGGAAAAAATCAGCCTGGAATGATTTTGACTATCAATATATCGCCAAAAAAGTCGCCCCCACTTTTAAGATTCCTAAAGGTGAACATTATGTGCGTTTGGAAAGTGGTAAAGGCGAATTAGGTATCTTTATCGTCGGTAATGATGATGTTTTCCCTTGGCGTTGGAAAATTCGGGCCGCCGATTTTAATAATCTTCAAATTCTGCCTCATATCCTCAAAGGGGTAAAAGTTGCCGATATTATGGCGATTTTAGGCAGTATTGATATTATTATGGGGTCAGTCGATCGCTAAATCTCCCTCCTAGGGAGCAGGTAGGTTGATTCATGAATCAACCTACTATAACTGGAGCAGGACAGGGCTGGTTTATTCTCCCAATCTAATTTTTTATTTTTGCCATGTTTAATCGCTTATGCGGTAGGCAAAGCAGCACGTTTTGACAAATTTTCAGCTATTTATTCCGAGAAATCGACTAAAAATGTAATTGTTATGGGCAAACCACAAATCTCTGTACGATAGGGTGAGAAAATTTGTTTAAAGGCAAGTGAGATAACATTTAGGGGAAATCAAGACAATGACCGAAGATATCGCGACTCCCAGTAAAATATGGATTATTACGGGGGAATCTGATCGTCAAGAAACGCCCACCGGCGCTAGAAGTAGCAGTGATATCGGGGGACGGCTCGGTGAAAAGCCCAGCCCGCCAGTTGCGGCCACCGAAAGAAGTCAAGTGGATGTGTCCAAACTGAAGCTAGAAATGCAGGGCTTTCTCAAAGCGATGCGGGAAATGCTCGATGAAGCCGATCTTCCTAGCGCTAAAATCCGGCTCGATGAAGTGGAACTGTCTGTAGAAATTAATGGGGAAGGACAAGTTAGCCTGTTTGGGGTCGGGGGCAAAGCGGGAGGTAAAGGAGCGATGACGTTTAAGTTCAAGAGGAAAGATGGCTAAAAACTGGGTGATAGCGATCGGCATCAATGAATATGACAACCTCAAGCCGCTGAAATACGCCAAGAAAGATGCAGAAGCGATCAAAGCTTGGTGTGAAGGGGAGGGAGGATTCGATCGCGATGGGATATTTCTCTTTACCGAAGATTCTCCACCCATTCCTGCTAGTCCCCCCATTCCCACGCAACTAACCCACGGTCGTCTCAAGCGGTTTCTTCAGAGGCAGTTCCAGACTCCCCTGCTTAACTCTGGAGACAATCTCTGGTTTTTCTTTGCTGGCCACGGCAGGCGCGATCAAGACAAGGACTATCTAATGTTGCCCGATAGCGATCCGGGCAATGTAAGAGAAACGGCTGTATCGGTGGATTATGTCACCGAGCGGCTGCGGCGGTCTGGGGCGGATAACGTCGTACTATTGTTAGATGCCTGCCGAGATGAGGACAGCCGAGGCGGTCTGGGCATTGGAGAGGAGGAGTATCAGGGAGTCATAACCTTCTATTCTTGTACGGCCAATCAGCAATCTTGGGAGATCGATGAGTTGCAACAAGGCTCATTTACTCATACGCTGCTGGAAGGATTGCGGCGGCAAGGAGAAGCCAATTGTGCTACGGTAGAGCGTCTAGACGAATACCTGCGCCGTCAAGTCGAGAAAATTAACGCTAGATATGGGAAACCGAGACAGAATCCCTATTTGAAAGCAGAACCGCCCCACAAGCTCTATTTTATTTTGTTAGAACAAGTTGCCACGCTCAAGGACGTGCAACCCCTAAAGTATCAGGCTTCCTTAGCAGAAAATAGGGGCGATCTTGACTTAGCTGAACAGTTATGGATTCGTGTCTTGGGAGCATCCCGTGGCGATTTAGATGCGATCGAAGCTATCAAGCGTATCGCTCGAAGACAGTCACAGTCGTCTTCGATTTCTACTGCTCCTGAACCCGTCAGGCAGTCTGAGGGGAATAGGTCATCCACCCCTAAGCCTTCTCCAGAAACTGGACTCAAGGTATTTAACTTTGAAATCGTGGAAGTAAATGCGAAGGGTGAGCAAATCAAAAAAGAGTCGAAGCAGTCCCAATATTTCAGACAAGATTTGGGCAACGACATCACCCTAGAAATGGTCGCCATCCCGGGGGGAACATTCACGATGGGTTCACCAGCAGGAGAAGGAAATGATTATGAGAAACCCCAACATCAGGTCACTGTTCCCCCCTTTTTCATGGGTAAATATCCCATTACCCAAGCGCAGTGGCAAGCGATCGCCGCAACTGCTAAAATAGACATCGACTTAGAGACAAATCCCTCTAACTTCACAGGGAATGAGCTACCCGTAGAAAGAGTCACCTGGTATCAAGCAACAGAATTCTGTAAACGACTATCAAGGGAAACAAAACAGGAATACCGGCTACCGAGCGAAGCAGAATGGGAATATGCTTGTCGTGCTGGAACCACCACCCCATTTTACTTTGGGGAAACCATTACTGGGAAATTGGCCAACTACGATGCCAGTAATACCTACGCCGATGAACCCGAAGGAGAATATCGAAAAGAAACGACTCCCGTGGGACAATTTCCCCCCAATGCCTTCGGTTTGTACGATATGCACGGGAACGTATGGGAATGGTGTGCCGATACTTGGCACGATAATTATGATGGTGCGCCGACGGATGGCAGTGTCTGGACAAAAAATGGGAATGATAATCGTTCTTCTCTGCGGGGCGGTTCTTGGTACGACGGTCCAGATAGCTGCCGTTCCGCTTTCCGCTACGACGACAACCGCCGCGACTACGACGACAGCCTCGGTTTTCGGGTGGTGTGCGGTGCCCGGAGGACTCTGTAACCCTTTTTCTCTTTTTTCCCTTTTTACCCTCATTCCCTATTTTTTCTCTTTTCTTTTCTTTCCCGCCCGTTTTTTGGGGTTTTGGGTCGATTTTAGGGTTATTTGGGCGCACGCGATGCGCCCCTACGGGTTTTTGGGCGCACCAGAAGGGAAAAACCCCCGCATCAAGTTAATCTAGATGCCTTTCGAGAAAAAATTTTTTCTGTACAGGGAGTCCTTAAAATAGAAAGGGGAACCCAAAACCAAGCTGCTGGTATTTTTCCTCTGGGCATGGTGGCGCAGTTTATCTCAAATGTCGGAGTCAAGACCTCGCTTTTAGCGCGACGGGATGAAACCCCAGCCAATATAAAACAGCGAAGCACGACTAAAATCTTGACAATCTATGCTGTATAGGTTAAGATAAAATAGGTTGTTTGAGGTCGATAAGCAATGATTGTCTTAGAAATGAAAGCAGTGGTCAAACCAAGTCAGTGTTCTGCCATTGATGAGGCTATTCGTACAGTGCAATTCATCCGTAATAAGGCTTTAAGGCTTTGGATGGATGCTAAGAAAGAAGACAAAATCGATAAATATTCTCTCAATAAATATTGTGCAGTTCTCGCCAAACAGTTCAAGTTTGTCGATACTCTAAATTCTACTGCTAGACAAGCATCTGCTGAACGAGCTTGGTCGTCTATTGCTCGTTTCTATGACAATTGTAAGAAAAAAATAAAAGGTAAAAAGGGTTATCCTAAGTTTCAAAAGAATAATCGTTCTGTGGAATATAAAAACTGTGGCTGGAAACTATCGGAGGATAGAAAGAAAATAACTTTCACAGATAAGAAAAATATTGGCACGGTTAAACTGAAAGGAACCAGAGACCTAAACTTTTACCCTATCGACCAAATTAAACGAGTTAGGATTGTTAAACGAGCGGATGGTTACTATGTCCAATTCTGTCTTAGCGTTGATATTCGGGAATACGCTAAACCCCTAGAACCAACAAAGAAATGTGTGGGATTGGATGTAGGTTTAAACGTTTTCTACGCTAATAGTGATGGGGAAACAGTAGAAATACCGCAATACTATCGCAAGGCAGAAAAAAGATTAAATCGTCTGAATCGGAAGAAATCTAAAAAGTTTAGAAAAGGTCAACCCCAATCAAACAACTACCAAAAGGCCAGAAAGAGATATGCTAGAAAGCATTTAAGAGTAAGTAGGCAACGTAAAGGCTTTGCCTCAAAAGAGGCATTGCGCGTCATTAAATCTAACGATTTCATCGCTTACGAAAACTTAAATGTTCAAGGCATGGTAAAAAACTCTAAACTAGCTAAATCTATTAATGATGTGGCTTGGTCAACTTTTCGGCAATGGTTAGAATATTTTGGCTTTAAATATGGTAAGGCTACAGTAGCAGTAGCTCCCCATAACACCAGTCAAAACTGTTCTAATTGTGGTCAAAAAGTAGCTAAATCTCTATCTACAAGAACCCATATTTGTCCTCACTGTGGCTATGTAGAAGATAGAGATATTAACGCCGCTATCAATATTCTCAAAAAGGGACTAAGTACGGTAGGGCATACCGAAACTACTACGCTTGGGGAGAGATTCCCTCTGGTTTAGTTGGATACGTCCTGCTAGATTAAGGAAACTCGATGAACCAAGAATCCCTCGCTTTTAGCGACGGGAGTGTCAAAGAATTTAGCTGGAATTTATGAATCATTTTCTGCATTCTTTCACGGTTTTTCCTGATTCTGCCCGAAAATCTCGGTCTTACTCCCTAGGTAAACTTCGACGACCCTTAATCTTCCTGTTTACCGTCGGTTGTCTGACTAGCGTAGTCGGTTATCGTTTCTATAATCAGCCGAAATTGGCCGTCGGGACTATTTCCCCCGTCACAATTATCGCCCCCGAAGATGCCAGTTTTGAAGACCAAGAAACCACCGCCCTCAAACGCCAAAAAATTCGGGCTGGACTGCTTCCCCGGCTGAAAAGAGACCCCCAAACCACTGCCCAGATTGAGCGAGCGCTACGGGACACTTTAGGGCAATTAAGTCAAATTATCCCAATTCTGCCCAAAAATTCGATTTTAATCAGCAGGACTATTTCTAACGCCACACTGGGAACGCTGCTCACCTTTTCTGCCGCTCAATGGTCAACTCTACAAAGCGGCCTCAACTATGAAGAATCTTTTGCAAAACCCTTGACAAAAGAGCAGGAATATGCTATACACGAAATCCAAGCCTATCGTCAGCGCGTGACAAAGGGGAAATTTGAGCAATTTATCGATCGATTAGGGCAATTACGGCAAATACAGGGGCAAACCAGCCAAAATTATCGGCATTCCAGCTTAAATCAACTCAAATATGGCGATCTGATCGCAGTAGCTCAAATGGGCGATCGAGAGTGGCAAAACCTAGAAACAGCCATCCTGCAAGCGGGTCGCCGCATTTTGGTGCAAGGCATCCCCCCGGGGATTTCCACCAGTCACCTACAGGATACCATCGTCGTGCAGATTAGCAGCGATCGCCTAACCCGTCGCCAGCAGCTTTTAGCCGAAAATATCCTTCTAGCGGCCCTAGAGGGACAGGCTAACCTGATAGAAGATCGGGAGTCAACCAAAGAACAAGCGGCTAAAGCGGTGGAAGCGGTAGATATGGTGATGTCTAACACTCAAACCGGTCAAATTATCGTTAAAACAGGCGAAAAAATTACTCAAGCTCAGTTTGTTCTCATCGATGGCTTTGGTTTAAGCGAACGGGGCATTAACTGGATGGGTTTAGGAGCAACGGCAATCCTTGTCACCAGCGTGATCGGGACTTTTTGCCTCGTGGCCCAGCGTCTCCATCGGCCTCTGCGTCACCGGGATTTTCTTCTCTTGGGTTTACTAAGTTTTACCACACCGATTCTAGCGATCGCCCATATTCCCTTTACCAATCTGGCAGCCGTGGGTTTATTAGTCAGCAGTTTCTATGGCCCGACTTTGGCCGTCACCCAAGTCCTCTTAACTGCCGGTCTTTCCCTATTCAGTATCCAAGGCATCAGCGCCGATTTAATCGCGGGGACGATCGGGGGACTATTAGCGGCCATAATAGCGGCAAAATTGCGCTCCCGGGATGAATTATCGCTCCTAGGAATGGGAATCGGAGTCAGTCAAGGGGGTGTTTATCTGCTCACCTACCTAATCGTTAGCGCCACGGCCAGCACGATCATCTATGCTCTACTACCCACGGCGCTCGTCTATGGTCTATCGGGAATAGCTTGGACGGTAATCGCTCTAGGATTATCCCCCTATCTGGAACGCTGTTTCGATGTGGTGACTCCCATTCGTCTGGTGGAGTTGTCCAATCCTAATTGTAGTTTGCTCAAACGTTTGGCCACAGAAGCGCCGGGTACTTTTCAACATACCCTTTTTGTCGCCTGTTTAGCCGAAGCGGCCGCCCGAAAACTGCACTGTAATGTGGAATTAATTCGCACGGGAACCCTTTATCACGATATCGGGAAAATGCACGATCCTCTCGGTTTTATTGAAAATCAAATGGGTGGCCCGAATAAACACGATGAAATTAACGATCCCTACGTCAGCGCCGAGATTATTAAAAAGCACGTTAGCGAAGGGTTAGTCATGGCCCGCAGACAGGGTTTACCGCGAGTCGTCCGCGATTTTATTCCCGAACACCAAGGCAATCTCTTAATTTCCTATTTTTATCAGCAAGCTTTGCAAAAATCCAGACAAAATGGTCAAGAAATCGTCGATGAAGCAGCCTTTCGCTACGATGGTCCGATTCCCCAATCGCGAGAAACGGCGATCGTTATGTTAGCCGATAGTAGCGAGGCCGCTTTGCGATCGCTAAAGGAGGCCTCCCCAGAACAAGCCATGGATATGATCAAAAAGATTTTTCAGGCCCGATGGCGCGATCAACAATTAGTAGATAGTGGTATTCGTCAGGAGGAATTACCAATTATTGCCGAGATTTTTGTGCAAGTTTGGCAACAATTCCATCATCAACGCATTGCCTACCCGAAAGCAGTTTTAGAAGTCTCCTCAGCCGAAAAAAAATAAGAGATAACAGCAAAAAATCAAAAATAATTACCAAAATGCTACTAATTACTCTCAACGAAAATACTTTATCTTTATCTCCAGGTAATCAGGTTATTTTCCCTCATCAGACTTGGGAAGATTACGAAAGATTGCTGAGTTTACGTCTCCAAAAAACCTATCCCAAACTCTATTTTAATCGCAAAACTGAAGAAATTCGGCTTATGTCTCCTTTACCAAGTCATGGCAAACGTATCAATCTTTTAAGTGATTTAGTAAAAATTATCCTTCGTCGTCAAGGCAAAGACTGGGAATGTTTTGATCCGATTACCTTGAAAATGCCGGGAGAAGCGGGAGTAGAACCAGATACTTGTTTTTATATTGATAATAGACAGGCAATTTTAGGCAAAGAAAGAATTGATTTAACTGTCGATCCTCCTCCCGATTTAGCTATAGAAGTGGACTTTACTTCTCTGACTGATGTAGAGGCTTATCAATTGTTAAGAATCCCTGAATTGTGGGTTTATCGTCGGGAAGAATTAAAAATATATCTGTTCAGAGAAGACAGTTATCAAGAAAGGGAAAATAGTCGTCTCTTTCCCGATATAAATATCAAGAAAATTTTACCCTATTATGTAGAATTAGGCTGGAATCAAGGTTCTAGTATTGCCTTACGTCAATTTGAAGCTTTGGAGAATTTTAGTTAAAAGACTTTTTGTATAAAAGTGAGCTAATAATTTTTATGTCCAACACAAACCAAAGATAATTACCAAAATGCTCCTAATTACTCTCAACGAAAATACTTTATCTTTATCTCCAGGTAATCAGGTTATTTTCCCTCATCAGACTTGGGAAGATTACGAAAGATTGCTGAGTTTACGTCTCCAGAAAACCTATCCCAAACTCTATTTTAATCGCAAAACGCAAGAAATTCGGCTTATGTCTCCTTTACCAAGTCATGGCAATCGTGTTGATACATTAAGGGATTTAGTAAAAATTATCCTCCGTCGTCAAGGTAAAGACTGGCAATGTTTTGATCCGATTACCTTGAAAATGCTGGGAGAAGCGGGAGTAGAACCAGATACTTGTTTTTATATTGATAATAGACAGGCAATTTTAGGCAAAGAAAGAATTGATTTAACTGTTGATCCTCCTCCCGATTTAGCTATAGAAGTGGATTTTACTTCTCTGACTGATGTAGAGGCTTATCAATTGCTAAAAATCCCTGAATTGTGGGTTTATCGTCGGGAAGAATTAAAAATATATCTGTTCAGAGAAGACAGTTATCAAGAAAGCGAAAATAGTCGTCTCTTTCCCGATATAAATATCAAGAAACTTTTACCCTATTATGTAGAATTAGGCTGGAATCAAGGTTCTAGTCTTGCTTTACGTCAGTTTGAAGCTTTAGAGAATTTTAGTTAATAAATATTACCAATTTTGACACTCCCGTCGCGCTCATGCGAGGGATTCTTGGTTCACTGACTCAAGTTGTCTTGACAGGTATTGCTACCAACCAAAATAGAGCTTCAATCTCCCCAAGCGTTTAGGTCTGATGACCAACTTCCGATATGCCCTATCGTAGCTTTTTTGAGTATATTTAATGCCGCCATTTTGTCTCTATCTTCTACATATCCACAAGAACAAACATGGGTTCTAACCGATAGAGACTTTTTAATTAACTTGCCACAATTAAAGCATTCTTGGCTAGTATAGGCGGGATTAACAGCAATAGTCAATCTGCCGTATTTAATGCCAAAATACTCAATCCATTTTCTTAATTGTGACCAGCCAGCGTCATTGATACTCTTGGCTAGATTTTTATTATGCACAAGGTTCTTGACCTTTAAATTTTCATAGGCTATCAAGTCGTTTGACTGAATTAAGCGGAGTGCCAATCTTTTAGCAAACTCTTCTCGCTGCCTACTTACTTTTAAATGTCCCAAGCGCGTACTTTTGTCTAGCCTTTTTGTAGTTATTAGACTGCTGTTGCCCTCTTCTAAACTTTTTAGATTTTCTCCTATTTAGTTTATTAAGACGCTTCTCTGCTTTTCGATAATATTTAGGAGGTTCTACTGTATTGTTGTCGCTATCGGCATAAAGATACTTTAGTCCCATGTCTAAACCTACACATTTTTTGGTAGGCTCTAATTTTGGGGTTATATCTCTCACGTCAAGTTTTAACATTAACTGGCCATAATACCCGTCAGCACGTTTAACTATTCTCACCCTTTGAATTTGCCATTCTTGGAAACAGAACAAGTCTCGACTACCAATTAGTTTTAACTCTCCGATGTTTTTACCATCGGTGAAAGTTATTCTTTTGGTATCTCGATTAATCTTCCAGCCTGATTTTTTAAACTCAATAGAATGAGTACGTTTAGAGTATTTAGGGTATCCCTTTTTGCCAGGGATTTGGTTTTTACAGTTGTTATAGAACCTTAAAATAGCAGTCCAAGTCCTACGCCACGCCTGTTGACAAGCTGTAGAGTTAAGGTCTTTGACGAAAGAATATTCGTTTCTTAATTCGGTTGTGTATCGATAAATATCCTTTTGTCCTACACCTTTGTTATCTTCCCAATATCTAAGGCATTTATTCCGAACAAACTGAACTGTCCGAATTGCCTCATCAATGGCTTGATATTGAGATGGTTTTCCTCTAAGCTTGTACTCTAAAATGAACATCTTGCGTGCCGACCTACTACGCAAACTATTCTAGCACGCTAAGAATTGAGTTGTCAATCGTGCTTCGCTATTTCTATGCTGGCGGAACCTTTCATCTCCGAGGTAAAACCGAGAGCCTTCAAGCCGACATTTCAGGTAAATTTAAATATTTTTAAGTATTGAAGGTATTTGCATATAAAATACTTATCATTTTGCCCCGATTGCCTCTAACTTTTCCCTCCCCACAGTAATCACTGGGTAAATAGAAAATTTCTCACTCTTTCTCCTAGAGATGAAGTACAGATTAATCCTTACTCATCAAGTATTTTAGCAACAATAACTAACCTCATCTTTCTGAGAAAGGCTGTAGCGAAAGAAAATCTGATCAGTGGGAGCGTTACTTTTGTTGTTGGGTTTCCTCGCTCGAACTGTTCTAGGTTTGGGAAATGGAGTCAAGATACAGAGTATCCGGACAGATATCTTGTTCGTTCGGCCAAGTTACCGTACCATCTAGAACTTTTACTTGATTAAAATAATGTTGGTTTTTAAGTTCTTGAAAGATGCCAAAATCGAGCAGTGGTGAACAATCATAAATTTTCTTTTCTTCATTAGTAAAGATGAGTTGTAATTGATAGTTGGGCAAAGGGATAACTTCTTTAACTCTAGGATTCATCATTTATCTCAGTGGTTCAATTTTATACGGTTGTTGTCCTGAAATAGCGAGTTCCCAGTTAGCCATCAATTCATCTTGATGAATCTCGATCCAAGCGGAAAGTAATTTCATTTTAGCATTAGGAATAGAGCCTTCAAGAATTTCTCCATCTGGAATGGCGACAATGACTTCCGAATTTTGATATCTAGCATGAATGTGAGGTTTATGGTGTTGTTTATTGTCCATGAAGTACATTTGACATCCTCGCCGCCGTAAAACGGACGGCGATTCCTCACCACGCTACCTTTTTAAGATGGTCGCTGAATGGGGTTGACGCTTCACGGGATGCTGCTTCTTTAACAGAAGTCTTACGCTTTCCTCTACGTCCGTTTAAAGTCTCCGAATGTCCTCCGGCGACCTTGATATTT
>VYLV01000065.1_pt1 | contig 15404 bp, 8 predicted proteins | sample 5114191 | NCBI WGS metagenome assembly VYLV01 (sample SAMN12291782, study PRJNA351875) | freshwater metagenome | isolation source: freshwater lake | place: USA: Michigan, Little Long Lake | collected 2013-08-08 | reverse complement strand
CATAAGGCTGGTGGGAATTCACCAAAAGGCGGGTTGCCCCGTCGGTGGAGCGCTTGGGTGCAATCGCAATCCCGTTAGAACCCTTAGGCGGAGCTTTGTCGGGGGCGGGCGCTGGCTCTAGGATCGATTTGAAGACTTTATCCAACCCATAGAAAAATGGCCCCCGAAATACGGTGCCCGCCGCCACATCCTTACCAGACAAAGGCAAAAGTCCACTGGGCACTTTGCTTGGGTTTTGTGCGGCATACAAGTTTACCCCATCGGCATAAGCTTGCATGATCGCGCGCGCTTCGGGTGTAATCTCGCGCTCATAGCCTGCGTTCACGCTGTCCCAGACTTTGAGTAATTGCACCAGATAATCACCAACAGCCGCATCCTTGCCCTTGGTCTCGCTCATGATGCCGCGTGTCGTCAGAACCGCTTCAGTGATCGTGGCAAAATCATCTTCGGAGTGCGCGTAACCCATACCAAACGCAACATCGACATCGCGCGGGCCAGAAATATGGGGCACGCCAAACTTATCGCGCTCAACTAGGGCATTATAGGTCTTGGCTTTTTCAATATAGGGGGCCGGATTAACAGCCTCCGGGAACAAGGCCAATCGCACGCCAGCCGCATAGGCCCCACCAGCCAAGATTAGGATCAAGAGACCAGCCGCTAGGCCGATCTTGCCAATTTTGTCCATGATGTTGCCCCCTTGGGCGCTTATGAAGCTGCGCCATTAATTTGTCTTGGTAACGCAATTGTGGGCAATGTCTATGGGGACGGCAGGGCAGATTATCTGCGCTTTGCGATTTTTCGCGACAAGTCCGCCGGTGTGCGTTAGCTAAGACCAAAATCATAACTTGCGGAGAAAACACCATGAGCGACACCCAACTTCACGGCCTCGAATTGCGGTCCACCGTTACGTCTGACGGTCAACTGATCCTAAATCTGGAACCTGTTGCGATCGATGAACCGGGCCTGGATGAAGTGATTGTCCAAGTCGAAGCTTCCCCCATCAATCCGTCTGATCTGGGGCTGTTATTGGGACCAGCGGATATGGCGACCTTGGTAGCCAGTGGCACACCTGATCGGCCTGTTTTGACCGCAACCATTCCGCCCGCTCGCATGGGGATGATGAAGCCTCGTTTGGACGCCTCTATGGCAGTCGGCAATGAAGGCGCTGGCACTGTCGTGCGCGCTGGAGCCAATGTTGCTGGCATGCTCGGCAAGAAAGTAGGCATGTTTGGCGGCTCCATGTATGCCACGTATCGCAAGATCTTGGCGCGGGATTGTTCGCCCCTACCAGAGGGCGCAAGTTCGGCTGATGGCGCGTCGATGTTTGTGAACCCCCTCACCGCGCTGGCCATGGTCGAGACCATGAAGCGGGAGGGTCACGTAGCCCTCGTCCATACCGCGGCAGCCTCTAATCTGGGCCAAATGCTCAATAAGATTTGCCTCGCCGATGATGTACCTTTGGTCAATATCGTCCGCAGTGCAGAGCAAGCCCAAATCCTCAAAGATATTGGCGCAAAGTATGTGGTTGATTCCACATCGGAAACCTTCCAAGCTGACCTGACCGACGCCGTCACCGAAACCAAGGCCACCATCGCCTTTGATGCGATTGGCGGTGGTCGCTTGGCCAATTCGATCTTGCACGCCATGGAAGCGGCTGCAAACCGCAATGCCAAAGAGTATAGCCGCTATGGCTCGTCCACCTTCAAGCAAGTCTATATCTACGGCGGCCTAGATTTACGCCCAACCGAATTGGATCGCGGCTTTGGCCTGTCATGGAGCGTGAGTGGCTTTTTATTGACGCCCTTCTTACAGAAGATTGGCCTTGAAGCAGCGCTAGGCCTACGCCAGCGTGTGGCCCGCGAACTGCCCACCACCTTTGCGAGCCACTATACCTCGACATTGTCCTTGGCCGAAGCCCTGCACCCTGATCATGCGCGTGCCTATGCCCGCAAAGCGACAGGCGAGAAATATCTCATAAATCCCAGCCTCTAGGATTTAGGCGGGGCAGTACTTGCGCGTTCAACAAGGGTACCGGGCACCAAATAGGGGTGTTCGCTTGGCGACGTGGCTTGATGGATCAAGAGTTCAACAGCCTTAGAGAAAGTGGCTGCGATCGGTTGATCCACGGCCGTCAATTGTGGCGTCGTGAATCGAACAACCGGAGTGTTGTCGAAGCTGACAATCGACAGATCGCCCGGCACGGCCAGATTGCGCTCATTGGCTATGTCCAAAGTCGCCAAGGCCATTTGATCATTGCTGGCGATGATGGCAGTAGGTGCGGGATCGAGGTTGAGAAGCGCTAATGCGGCCTCGCGACCGCTCTCATAGCTGAAGTCCCCCGGCACGCATAAGCCGGTATCCGGCAGGCCTGCTTGCGCCATAGCCTGCCGCCAACCATCGACGCGCCAGTGCGACAGATTATAATCAGGTGCACCAGCAATAAAGCCGATCCTCTTATGACCAAGCCCGATCAAATGCTGGGTTGCCTGTGCAGCCGATCCCGCATCACCCATATGGATGGCAAAGCCGCTACCCGGCGTCAAAGAACCAATCCGCGCAAACGGTATTTTACGCTGGTCCAAAAGCTTGGTGATTAATGGGTTCTCAGAGTGCGGCGGCGTTAGGATTATGCCATCGGGCTGTAGGGCCGCAATGGTGCCGCTTAATTCGCGCTCAACATGGTCATTATGGGTGTCGACGAGCTCAAAGATCATCCGATAGCCATGCTCGGCGCTCGTCAGCATGCCCCCCAAAAGCATCTGGTCAACCCAGTCCGCGCCCCGACGCGCACGCCATTCTGCAATCGTCCGCTCCCGGTCATTGATGACTAGGATGAGGTAAGAGCGCGAGCCACTCATGCGTTGGGCGGCGATGGAGGGGACATAGTGCAGCTTCTCTATGGAAGCTTGCACGCGCGCCTTCATCTCCGGGCGGACATTGGGTTCATTATTAATGACACGGCTGACCGTCTGCAACGAGACGCCCGCATCGGCGGCGACATGGGAGATGGTGACCGATTGATTGCGGCGCGCCATAAGCTACCCCCTTAGCACCTGCATAAGCGTAGACTTTACCCGCAGCTCGGTTTCGAAAAGCAGGAATGCGTCTTCAGAATGCACTAGAATGCCTTTCACGAAAATCGACATATCTTGAGAACCAGGTACAAATTCGAAAATCCACCCCTAGAGGTTAAGTCACAAACAATCAAAAAGTATGACAGACCTACACTGACAATTGATGGATCGAAAAAGATTAGCTTGTCCGCACATCAAGTGGAAGCGCTCCTCAACTGATTACAAGCGAAAGGCACACTAGAAGATCAAACAACTGGCGAAAAGCGAGCCTTGGGGATTAACCCAAGGCTCGCTCTTGCCGGATCGATTAGAAATCTACCCGCGCCATCAAGGTGAAGCGGCGGTCGTTGCGGAAGGCCGAACGCGTCACCCGTGTGCCTGTGAAGTCAATGACTTGGCTGGTCTGCGTGACTTCATCCAGCAAGTTCACACCTTGGATGCCGAACTTAACCCGGGGAGTCCAAGAGTAGAAGATCGACCCATCGAGTTGTCCTGTCTCTTCGCCATAAATTGGCGAGAAGGGGAAGATCACATCGCGCGGTGTCTGCAAGAATTCAGACCGCCAATTGTAGGCCAGACGCATCGCAATGGGGCCCTTTTCATAGAAGCCCACCGCGTTGATCGTATGTTCGGAGACCCCAGCCAGTGGCGTACTACCCGCAAATGGGCTCTGCTCTGCACCGAGGTTTGAGTTACTAAAGTCGCCTGCATCCACGTAAGTATAAGTGAATTGGGTCCCAAATCCGCTCAACAGGCCAGGCAAGAAGTCATAGGTTTGCTGATAGGAAAGCTCGACCCCCTTCAAGATGCCGCCATCGCTATTGACTGGACCATTGACCAGAACATCGGTGGAGACGCCCTTTGGACTGGTGAACTTCCGAACCGTAGCCCCACCATTCACAATGCCCTGAATGTCCTTCATGAAAGCCGAAACGGCGACATAGCCGACCTTGGCAAAATACCATTCGTAAGACAGGTCGTAGTTCCAAGATTCAACTGGACGCAGGAGCCGGTTACCCGTGCCAATCTGGAAGAGCGGCCCAGTTGCCAAGGTACCGCCAGCTTTCAGGCTAGTCGTATTGTCGGAAATGCCGCCGCCCGTTGCGAAAGCATTCAGGTCTGGCCGCGAAATGCCTTTTGAGATCGCCATGCGAACCAACATGCCATTGCCGAAATCGGCTTTCGCATTAAAGCTTGGCAAAACATGGTCGAACTCAATGTCGGCACTATCGTCGATTTCTTCGCCGGTAAAGACTGCGCCAAACTCTGCCAAACGTGTGGCTGAAAGACCGCAATAACCCGGAGCGACTTGGCCAGCTTGAACCCGGCTACACGAATTCTGCAATTCAGCAACGCTGACGATCCCGTCGCCATTGCCGCCAATATTCACGCCATTGACGACATTTGGTGTGTCAAAGAACTCACCAGTTGGCAGTTTGATCGCGCCAGCGCTCTGAACGGTAGTCTTCACATAGCGCAAGCCAATGTTACCCGAGATTTTGAGGTCGCCGGAGAAGTCTTTGCCAAAGTCCACGCGGGCGAAAGCGGCCGACGTCAATTCTTCCACGTCTGAGATTTCACCAACGGTCCAAGGACCACCAGCCACATTGCCGGAACGCGCAGAAATTGGGAACCAAGCGTTAGGGGTCAGCGTGTAAGCGGTAATTGCACTTGCTTGCTTGCGGATTTCGCCGCTCAGATAATCGCGAACCGTGTTATCGCCGCCGAAGAAGAAGGCAGAGCCATCGCCCAGAGGCACAGGTACATTGCCGCGCTGGAAGTTGTCGCCGAATGGATTGCGAACGTTGGAGGAACCTGGGAAGTCCTTGGCATAAGCACCACCGCAGCCAAAGGCTTGGAAGTCGCCGCAGTTCCAATTGCCACCGCGACCAGTCCAAGGTGCACCCAAATTGCCCCAGTTGGAGAAGTTGGCGTTGCGCGTGATGCGTGAGCGATCCCCCCACCGCGCGCCAAAGCGCACGCCCTTGAAGAAGCCGTCTTCTTTCAAGTCATAAGCACCGTCGAGGCGCACACTGGTCATCTCGCCTTCGTTATAGACTTGGTTATCCAATAAGAACCAATAGAAGGTCTTGGATGGATCGGTGAAATAGCTCGCTGGGGAGGTTGCCAAACCGGGCTGCAGGAACTGCACCAGAGGGGTTTCACCAGAATTGTCGATATAGACATCGCTATAAGTCTGCATCGCCGAGATGAAGCCATTTTCGGTGCGGTCCGACGCAATGTGCTGGGCTTCGAAGTTAAAGCGCAAGCGATCGGTTGGGCTGAACTTTATCGTCAACGAAACGTCTTCGGTTGAGGCTTCATCTTCGCGTTGGAAGCGGAGCAATTCGGTTGGAATGCCACGACCGCCCGTGAAGGGCTGAAGCTGGGTCAACGTGCCTTTGGCGAACTGATTGCCAGCGAACGTCGCGGTTGTTCCTGGGGCGACAACGGGGAACAAGGCGTCGTCATTGACCAAAGCCAAAGCCGAGAATTCTTCCAAAGTCGCTTCTGTGGTTGCTTTCAAATACTCAAGCGTGGCCAACCAGCGCTTATCATTGCTCTCCCACTGGCCCACGATCGACATCGCATCGCGGTCACGCGTTAGATCGGTGGTACGTACACCTGCGCCCTTTGGCACAAACACGGCATTAGTCGGTGGGAAGTTCGAGGCGTTAAAGGCTTGCCCCCCACTGAACCCGCCGGAACCCACAGCGCGCACACGAATACAGGCAGAGGTCAGCGAGGCGTCGCGATAGCAAGGGTCGGTGATCTGGGAGGCATCCGTCTTGGTCACCAATTGCGACTGGGCATAAGCCACCTGCACGCCAAAGGTGCCGACTTCGGTTTCATAGGTGTTGGACCCCAAGAAAGAGAAGCCGGGCGACCACTCTTTCGCCATGTCGCCATAATTGCTTTCAATCGTGCCAGCAAAGCGTGGGCCCTTCTTGTCCAGCGGCTTGCGTGTAACCAGATTGACCGTGCCGGAGATACCGCCGTCAATCATGTCTGCAGTGGCATTCTTGAACACTTCCACGCGACCCAAAAGCTCTGGCGAGACGTCGTTGAACGAAAGTTCGCGGCCGCCGTTGGCGGAGAAGATGTCGCGGCCATTCAACTCAGAACGCACATAAGGCAAGCCACGGATGATGACGCCTGAACCTTCAACCGAGAAGCGGTCTGGGTCGTTGCGCTGTTCAAAGCGGGAAATATTGATACCTGGAATGCGCTGCAGGGCTTCTGCCACCGAACGGTCTGGCAAAGCGCCAATGTCTTCAGCGGTAACTACGTCAACGAAAGTGTCGAGATTACGCTTGATCGATTGCGCATTTTGCAACGAGCGGCGGAAGCCCTTTACCACGATCACTTCGGCTTCTTCAGCTGGCTGAGTTGCAGGGGTGGCCGCTTCAGCTGGCTTAGCCGGCTCTGCTGCTGTTTGCGCAAAGGCAGGCTGCGAAACCAGCGCCAATAGGGCGAGACTGGATGCGGTGGTCAAAGCGGTAAACCGCCGAGACCGAGACGTGGCTGTGCCAGCGTTGAGTTGATAGGCCAAATTTTCCTCCCCTGACTCCCTTCTTTTTTGAAGGAAGCTAATCATATTGAGTGACGCATAACCGTAATTGAGAGCGTTCACAAGAAAAAATGAACGTTCACATTTGCGTCATCCGTGCTAGATGGCAAGAAAATACAGTTAAAGTGACTCCGGGGGTAACGATACATGGCAATTGAAACGATCGTAATCGTAGGTGGTGGCACGGCGGGCTGGATGGCTGCAGCCGCGTTGTCGCGCCTGCGTGCGGGCAAGCCTGTCAATGTCATCGTTATCGAATCTGAGCAAATCGGCACCGTTGGCGTCGGCGAAGCCACTATTCCGCCCTTCCTCGACTTCAACCGTCTGCTGGAAATTGACGAGCGGGAGATGCTGTCTGCGGTGCAGGGCAGCTTCAAGCTCGGCATTCAATTCGTCAATTGGGGCAAAATTGGCGACAGCTATATCCACCCTTTTGGCAATTATGGCTATCAAGTCGATGGCGTGTCTTTCCACCATATTTGGCACAAATTCAAAGAGGCAGGCGATAAACGACCGATCCAAATCTTCAATATCGAAACCATGGCCGCCCACCATGGCCGATTTGCTCGGACTGAAGATTATCAGCGCGACGACCTGCCCCCTATCAATTACGCCTATCACCTCGATGCCGGCCGCTATGCCAAATATTTGCGGGGCTATGCTGAAAAGCGCGGCGCGATCAGGATCGAAGGCAAGGTCAAGGATGTCGCTTTGGATGGCGAGACAGGCTTTGTCACCTCCGTCACCATGGATAATGGCGTCGTTATCGAGGGTGATTTGTTCGTCGATTGCTCTGGCTTCCGGGGCCTTTTGATCGAGCAAACGCTGAAGACCGGCTATGATGATTGGTCAAACTTCTTGCCCTGCAATCGTGCGGTGGCTTTGCCCTGTAAGCGCGACGATGGCAGCCCACCCCCGCCCTATACGCGCGCCACAGCCCACCGCGCCGGCTGGCAATGGCAAGTGCCGTTGCAGCACCGCAATGGCAACGGCCACGTCTATTGCAGCGAGTTCATGAGCGACGATGAAGCCCTCGACATCCTTGTGAATAATATTGCGGGCAAACCTCAGGCGGAGCCGAATTTCCTCCGCTTTGTTACCGGACGGCGGAAAAAATTCTGGAACAAGAATGTGGTAGCCTTGGGTCTGGCTGCGGGCTTTATGGAGCCTTTGGAATCGACCTCCATCCATCTGATCAATACCGGTATCAATAAGCTGATCGCGCTTTTATCGCTCGATGGCATCACCCAAGCGCAAGAAGATGCGTTCAATCGCCTGACGGGCAAGGAATATGCCCGGATACGCGACTTCTTGATCTTGCATTATAATGCGACGACCCGCGACGACAGCCCGTTCTGGAATTATTGCCGCAACATGGCTGTGCCCGAAAGCCTGACCGAAAAGACCGACCTGTTCCGCCTCAATGGTCAGATCTTCCGCGAGGATGATGAGCTTTTCACCGAAACCAGCTGGGCGGCCGTTATGATGGGTCAAGGGATCAATATGCAAGGGCACAATGCCATGGCTGACGCCCTGATGAGCACCAAAACCAGCGATGAATTGCGCGGGATCGAACAGTCCATCCAATTCGTCGTGCAACACATGCCCACCCATAGCGACTATCTGAAGCGTTATTGTCCGGCACCGATGTAGGGGTATGGATACCCCTTCAGTCCCTTCGGGACAGCTTCCCCATGAATGGGGAAGCGGCGTGTCTTAAAAGCTGCCACCTGCCGCTTCCCCGCTCGCGGGGAAGCTCCGGCGTAGCCGGTGAAGGGGTATTTCACCCCCCAATCAGAACCGACAGGCCGTCTCGCCACCACCATCGACCAGAGTGACCGCAGAGATTGACATCTCAAAGCTGCCGCTGGATTGGATCGAGAATGGCATGCCGACTTGGGTGCCCTTTTTGAAGCATGACAAGGGCAGGAAGGCCGTCTTCCAGCCTTTTTGCTCGGCCAACGCCAAGGACGGGGAGATATCGATTTCATCGCGGCAGTTCGCACCGCAACTCATAGACAATTTCACTGAGCCGCTTGGACGGGTGCCAATTTGATAGTCAATCCGAATGGCTCGCCCTTTGGCCAGCGCCGAAGGGTTCAGCGCGGCAGAGGCCTCAAAACCAAACGAGCCGCCGGTTTTCCACGAAATGGTACGGGCATCTTCTTGGGCATCGCGGTCCATCGAAACCACTTGCACATCGCCATTGGCGCTTGTGCCCTTAGCACCGGCTAAATTCAGGCGCTGACCTTTCCCATCGGTGGCCACCAAAGTGAAGGGGGCCACGCTTTGCCCGCGCGCAAATACCGCCACATCATTTTCGGCATTGGGTTGGCTTAGGGCACACTTCTCGTCCAGCTTGGTCCAAGCTTTGCGAGCGCCATAGTTCAGACCAAAGTCATAACCGAACAAAGGCTTATAGCCAGCCTCACCGGGATTGAGAGAATAGGCATCGCAAGCCTGTGGCCACGAGAACGACAACTTGCCTTTGAAGTCCTTTTGAACCTGGCCCGCTTTGGTTTGCAATAACACGTCTGCTAGCCCGCCGCCTTCACTGCCGGGCAGCCAAGCCGCGACAAAGGCGTTTGAGGCATTCAGCTCCCTATTCACCCACAGCGGACGGCCCGAAAGGAACACGGCCACGACCGGGATTTGTTGGGCCTGAAACATCTTCAGAAAAGCCAAAGGCTTGGCATCCCCAAAGGATAAGTTTTTGATGTCACCCATAAACTCCGCATAGGGCTTTTCACCAAACACCACGATGGCGACATCAGGCTTATCTTTATAACTGCCATCAACAGACAAGATGGCTTTACCGCCTGCAGCTTCGGCTTGCTTGGCGATGCCAGCAAAGATGGATTCGGCACCGGGGAAGTCGGCATTGGTGAGATCACCGCCGCCTTGCCACGAAATCGTCCAGCCACCTGATTGCTTGGCGATGCTATCTGCGCCCTCACCGGCCACCAAAATGGTCTTGCTGGGATTGATTGGCAGAACGCCGTCATTCTTCAACAATACCAGCGATTCTTGCACAGCCTTACGGGCCACGGCCCGATGCTCTGGAGAGCCCAACAGCGCGTATTTCCCGCCCAATTTCCGGGCCGATGGAGCTGGCAGATCAAACAGGCCGTACCGTATCTTAACGCGTAAGATCCGACGCACGGCATCGTCCAGACGCTCTTGCGAGATTTTGCCACTGTCGACAGCCGCCTTTGTGTTGGTCAAAAGCTCTTTCCAGTCCTCTGGAACCATGAAGATGTCGAGGCCCGCATTGATCGATTCTGGGCAGTCCTTATTGGTACAGCCCGGAATACGGCCATGGCCGTTCCAATCACCGACGACCAAGCCGTCAAAACCCATTTCGACTTTGAGTAATTCGGAGAGATACGACTTACTGCCGTGCATCTTCTGGCCATTGATGCTGCTGAACGAGGCCATAACCGTTTGCGCGCCAGACTTTAGGGCGGCGCGATAGGGAAAGGCGTGCAGTTCAACCAGATCAGCCTCATTGCCGACTGTATCGCCAGTATCAATGCCAGCGGTCCCGCCGTCACCAAAGAAGTGTTTGGCCGTGGCGATGACATGTTCTTGGCTCAGAAAATCTGGCCCCACCCCTTGCAGGCCCTCAACCATAGCCGCGCCGAGTTCAGACACGAGGCCCTTATCTTCACTATAGCCTTCATAAGTGCGGCCCCAACGGTCATCGCGCACCACCGCCAAAGTAGGCGCAAAGGTCCAGTCGATGCCGGTGACCTTAACTTCAGCCGCCGTGATGCGGCCAATCTCGCGGATCAAAGCCGGATCGCGCGTCGCACCGAGGCCAATATTATGCGGGAACAGCGTCGCGCCCACCACATTGCTGTGCCCGTGCACGGCGTCGGTTGCCCAGAGGACGGGAATAACCGGACTGCCATCGGCATGGGGGGTGCGCGAGGCTTCCCAAAACGCGTCTGCTAGTTTCAACCAGTCTTCTGGCTTAGAGCGTTCATTGCCATAAGGGCCAGAATTGCCGCCGTTCAAGATGGTGCCAAAGCGATATTTGGCTACATCTTCTGGCGTGATCGTGGAGATATCGGGCATGATGAGTTGAGCAACCTTCTGCTCCACACTCATCTTACTCATAATCTCGGTGATCTGGGTTTCGACTTTATCGTCCTTTTTAGGTCCAGAGGCGCAGCCCGTCAGGCCGAGCCATAGGGCAAGCATGGGCACGAGGCAGGCGCGGAGGGACTTGTGGAACAATGGCTGCATGTGAGAGCGCATAATCGTCTTTGCCTTCGCTTAATTTGCCGGTGCCGTGTTTTGACGATGGACGAACAGACCGAAGAACACGAGCCACGCATAGCCAAGGATCGGCACGATCAGCGCGACTGAAAGGCCAACACTGTCTGCGGTAAAGCCCGTCACGAGGGGTAGAATGGCCCCACCGACAATGCCCATGCACAAGAGTGCTGCAGCCTTTGGCGTGTCTTCATCGTTCAAGCCAATCACGGTCTGCGAGAAAATGGTTGGGAACATGATGGAGTTGAACAAGCCAATCGACAAAATGGCGATGGCGGCGATCTGGCCCGTCAACACCATGGCTAAAGCAGCCAAGACAATCGCAATCACGGCAAACACGGCCAGAACTTGTCCAGCTGGGAAGCGGCTCAAAATATAGGAGCCTGCAAAACGACCCACCATGGCTCCGCCCCAATAGAGGGCGACCAATTTACCGGCTTGTGCCTCTGTGGAGCCCAAGATGCTCGCTTGGCTGAGATAATTCACCAAGACCGAGCCGATTGCGACTTCTGCGCCGACATAGGTGAAGATGGCTATGACGCCGAACAAGACCTTCTTATTTGCCAAGAGGTGAAAGCCTAGGCCTGTTGGGGTTTCGGTCTTGGCCATGGGCGGCAACAAGTCACGCTTCATGTAGAAGACGATCAAGATCAGCACCAAGACAGTAGCAATGCCCAGATAAGGCGCTTGCAAGGCCGCAGCTTCTGCCGCGCGCAGCGCGCTTAGCGCTTCTGGAGTGAGGGTCGAGATGTCCTTGGGGATTTCAGGCCCACCTTCCAAGATCAGCTTGGCACCAACGAATGGACCGATGAAGGTCCCAAAGCTGTTGAAGGCTTGGGCAAGCGTCAAACGGGCTGAGCTGGTTTCGGCAGCCCCTGCGATTGAGATCACGGCATTGGCGGCAACTTGCAGAATTGTGATCCCGGCTGCCAACACAAACAAAGCAAACAAGAAGCCCGGATAAATGCCCACATGGGTGGCGAGCACAAACAGGATGCAGCCACCGATCATCACGCCAAGACCCGCGATAATCCCGCGCATGTAACCGACTTTGGCCACCAAATTCCCCGCGGGGATCGAAAATACGAAATAGCCCAAGAAGAAAGCTGACTGGGTCAGCATGGCTTCCGCATAGCTGAGACTATAGAGGCCGCGAAACTTTGGGATCAAAATATCGATTAGAACGGTCGCAAACCCCCAGATGAAGAACAAAGCAAGCGACATAAAGAACAAGGTTCTGTCGTTCACATTGCCCTCTTGCGGCTTTATCGTCACTGCGCTTGGTCCGGCCATTTTAAGGTTTCCTATCCTCAGTTTTTTGTTGCTTTTCGTTTCTTATTTGGTCTCTCAAAAAGGCTATCGCCCCTTATTCCCCGCACGCAGCGGTATCATGTGAGCGTTCACATTTATAGACCCTAACCCAATCAATTTCCATTGTCTTGGGAAAATTCTTCGCCGAAACACCCCGCAAATTGCGTCCTTCGGGTAGGTTTCCCCCGATGGCGACGTTCAAGATCAGATAAAATGGTTGATCGAAGGGCGCAGAAGGTCGGCTTGGGCTTTGGTCGGCGTGCCATGTTGCAGGCGTTTGTGTGGCATAGGGCACACCATCAATTGACCAAACCATTTTGTCGGCATCCCAATCGAGCGTGTAAGTATGAAAGTCGTCGAGTCCGCCGACCAAGGGGGTGGTTTTGGACAAAAACTTATTCTTGGGCCAAGCCCCACCAAAATGCAGCGTGCCAAGAATCGTTTTCTCAACCCCACCAGGGCAGGCCGGGCAGGGCTCCCCCAGATTGACAGCCTCCATCACATCGATTTCGCCCGAAGCCGCCCACGGCCCATAGACTTCACCAGCAGGCAAAAGCCAAATGGCGGGCCAAGTGCCTTGGCCCTGCGGCAGGCGGGCTCGCACCGATATCCGGCCATAGCGCCAATCAGCCTTGCCCTTGGTGACCAACTTGGCGGAGCTAAAAGGCAAGGTCACTTCTTGCTCGCGGGCGGCCTTATTGGTCCGCTGCTCGACCGGCAAGGCATAGCCACGACGGCGTTCCTTGCGCGCTTGGATGACGAGGGCGCCATCTTTGACAAAGCTGTTCACCGGCCGATCCGTATAGCATTGCTTCTCATTATTGCCGCCGCCCCAGCAATCCACAGCATGGCTCCATTTAGCCGGATCAATCGCGGTGCCATCAAACTCATCAGACCAAACGAGCGACCAATTGCCCTTTGTCTCGGTCTGGGTCGCCCCTTCTTGCGCGAAAGCCTGATTCCCTGCGCCGATCGTGACAAAAGCCTCGACACTACCGAGCACAAACGCCCATAATCCAAGGTATTTTTTGGCAAGAAACAGACCCACAGCACCCTCCCCTTTTCCATCAGTCTGCCTTGGTCGCACTCCCCTGCCTAGCAGCAATGCCAGTTTGTAGAGATTGGGGGTTATCGTTCCCCAAAATTTCAGCGCTGTTGATTGGGCGGTGAAGAGTTTGAGCGCAGGACCTGCGATCGACACGCGAAGAAGCAATTCAAATTCGAGAAATGCCTAAGCGGTTTAATCTGTGTTGTGGGCTGGCTAAAGAATTAAACAAGTCAATTCTAGAAACAATTTGGATCGAAACACAGGCGGTTTCGAGTGCGAATGAGACGATCAATGCCCACTTCCTACAGCGGAGGAAACGTGGCTCATGTCGCCACCTCAACCCAATATGAAAAAGGCCCCGGATCACTCCGAGGCCCTGTCCATTTGAACGATTCAAATTGCTATCACTAGCTGCAGCTTTTGCCGCGATAAATGTTCATCAAGTGAAGACGACGTTCCTGCACCAACTTTTCTGCTTTATCGGCGTCCATGTAGTTGCCAACTGCCGCTGGCCAGAAAAACAGAACGGCCGCCACGTTAGCCGTATTTACGCCCTTGTTACTATTAGCCTCTTTGCTAACTGCGTCTAACTTTGCAAATTCGCCTTTAAGTGTGTCACATGACATAGCCTCATCACCGGGCTGTTGTGTTGCGACCTTTGTGGTCGTTGCGCAACCTGTAGCCAAAACACAAACGGACACAACGGAAACTAACTTTGATACGTAATTTTTCATGTTTTTCTCCCCAATCCCCATCGAAACTCAATGGAATCTCCACCAAACCTTAACGGGCACTCCACGTTACTTCAATCAGATTGAGTGATCAAGCTCAGGGTAAGGTAACGGGACAACGTCGACTGACCATACGCCGTAAACGGAGCAACGCTTAAAGGGCAACATGCAAAGAAACGAGATGCCCAGAGCCGGGGATGAAACCTTTACTTTCTCGCAGAAATCAGGCGAAGCGCGGCTTCTCTCCCAAGATTCAGATTTCGCGAATAGCCTTGCAGTCGTGCGCGAATAAAGGAAAGAAGCTCAAATCTAGTATAGAATTGCCAACTCGGAAGTGCGTTTGAATGAGAAGCTTTTGGGCATGCCTCTTGTTTTTCTTGCTTGCCGCGTGCGGTGGCGGTGGATCAGGTGAACCGTCCGGTGGCGGAACGGGCGGAGGTACGCCGAGCCCCATAGTTGCCCCAAGCGCGCTCTCCTATCCCAGTCCCACGACTGCTGTGGTTGGTACGGCGCTGCCCCCCTTAAACCCTAGCGTTACGGGGACCGTTACGTCATATGCGATTGCACCCGCCTTGCCCGCAGGTCTCACCCTAAACACAGCGTCAGGCCAGATAACTGGCACGCCAACTGTGGCCACCGCATCGGCGGTTTACACCATCACGGCCCGAAACACAGCGGGCTCTGCGACTTTTGCTTTGACCTTGGTGGTCAATCCCGCCACGACGGCAGCCCTCGAGCCCTCTGCGGCGACAACCATTGGGACGGGGCAACGCATCAATTTGTTCTTTGCTCAACGTGTGTTTGGCGCGCCATTTCCAACCTATGTTGATGCAACACAGGTCAGCTGGACCTCGTCCAATCCAAGTTTCGCCACAGTTGATGCCAGTGGCAATGTTACGGGTATTGCCGAGGGATCGACCACGATCACCGCGAGATACCAAAGCTTCGCGCTGCAATTATCGGTGCAAGTGAGAGGCGCTTGGATCGCGCGAACGCTAACAGTACCGGGGCAAGGAACGCGTCGCTATGCGATTTATGTACCCAATGGCATTGGTGCCCTTGGCCCCAGACCGGCGCTGATCGCCATGCATGGCGGCACGGGCACCGCTATGGGCCAAGCTGCAAGCAGTCAGCTTGCCAAGACAGCTTCGACGGGCCAATTTTACGCAGTCTTTCTAGAAGGAAGCGGCGCCCTCCAAACGTTCAATGCGGGGGCGTGCTGTGGATCTGCCCAATCGCTAAATGTCGATGATATTGCCTTTACACGCGCCGTCATTACCGACATACGCGCCAATTATAGCGTCGATCCGGCAAAGATTTATGCAACCGGCTTTTCCAACGGCGCGATGATGGCGCACCGTTTAGCCTGTGATTTGGCGGATCAAATC
>VYLV01000309.1_pt1 | contig 15593 bp, 20 predicted proteins | sample 5114191 | NCBI WGS metagenome assembly VYLV01 (sample SAMN12291782, study PRJNA351875) | freshwater metagenome | isolation source: freshwater lake | place: USA: Michigan, Little Long Lake | collected 2013-08-08 | reverse complement strand
GATCGAGATGTAAACGCTGCGGTAAATATCAAGGTCGCCGGAGGACATTCGGAGACTTTAAATGGACGGGTCGGAAAGCGTAAGACTTCTGTTAAAGAAGCAGCATCCCGGGTCACGTCAACCCCATTGACGCGACCATTCTAAAAAGGTGGCGTGGTGAGGAATCGCCGTCCGTTTTACGGCGGCGAGGATGTCAAACCAAATTTCTAAATTCCTGACAGTGCGATGCCGAAGGCACTGCATAGCAGATCGCCGATCTTGTAGTGGATTGTTTCAGCTAAAATAGGGCAATAGATTTCGGCTTAAAGTCTTAGATTATAAAATTTATAGCATTTTTCTAATACACCAAATTAGCTGAAACAGTCCAGTAGGGTGCGTTAATGAAATGTAAAGCATCTTTTTCTGTGGCATGATCAGTTCGACAACCGACAATCTACCTTCCGTGTCAACGAACAACTCTGAAATACAAAACCAAGCAAGAAGCGTCTTGGATGCAATTGCGTTTACTCCCTTTGAGCAATGCCAACCCTTGAGCCAGGATTTTAGCGACATTCCTGATTGTCCTGGCATTTACGCAGTCAGGCATAGATATCAGGGATTACTTTACATTGGTAAAACCAAAAGTTTACGAGGTCATTTTAAAGGTGGACACAAGGCTTTTTTGTGGGCTTGGCTGGATCAATACAACAGCGAAGATGTACGCATAGCAGTGCAGACAATAGCTTACTCGAAAAACCCTGCGCTACTATTAGAACTAGAGGCGATCATTTTGAGGGCGACTGAGCCACCCTATAATGTTCAAATTCCTATGGAGTCCTAACCCATGCAAGCGAAACTTTCAGAGCAAATCTCGTCCACTGATGCAGAAATTATTTTAAGACGCTTACCAGACTGGATTCAGGATGCTTTGATTGCTCGCGCTACTGAAATTGATTATCCCGTTGAAGCGATTATTGAGATGGCGATCGCCAGTTTTTTAGACACAGAGGCATTAAGTTTTGCCGACTGTAAGCCAGGGCGAGGTCAATAAACGCTGTCCTATTATTTGTGATTTGAAGGGCGATCGGGTTAAACAAATGGCAAAACTCTATTCTAAAAAACCTCTAGCTCTGTGCCAAAATCTAGCGACGCTAACCTGGTGAATCGGTTCTTCAACACGATAAATAATACGATAGGGTCTAAGAATTAATTGACGGATGTTAACATCATTAAATTCTGGAACTACTCGACCTCGAAAAGGAAAAAAACCTAAGTCTTTAGTTTTATCGAGTAATTGTTGACCTAATTTTTTCGCTAATTCAGGATTCGTAATTGCCACATAGCGGACGATAGTTTCTAAATCACGAATAGCCTGGGGCGAAAGAATTACTTTGTAGTCCATGATTCCATCATTTTTTCAACCGTTTCCACTGGCAGACCCTTACCCAAGTCAATTGCTTCAAATCCCTCTTGAATAGCGGCAATAAACCTGACTTGCTCAGCGATCTCTATCAAAGAAATGTCCTCAGGGAGACGTTTAACAAGCTCAATAACTGCTTCTTTATTACTCATGGCTTCAGCCTCTGGATTCGAATAACAGACATTTTAACATACATACACAAGCTATCGCTGTAGCTGTAGGGTGCGTTCCCTAATGCAAGTCCTACTGTTCTACCAATAGATTTAATGACTGAAGTTTTTTTAGATACATCTTTTGCGATCGCGTTATCTTCCGTCACCGATCGAAATCATCCACGGGCTGTTCAGCTTGCTAATCAAATTAAGACTAACAAAACCCGTCTAGTAACAACTGAAGGTATCTTGCTAGAAATAGGTAATGCACTTTCTAAGCAAAGATACGGAGCGGCGGCAATCCAACTTTTAGAATCCCTCGAAACCGATCCCAGCGTTAAAGCCGCCAGGTGATGCGGGTCGTTAGACCGCTTCAATTTTAGGGTAATAGTTGCTAAGGTCCGCTAACTTCACCGATGAAGCCACCTAGGCAGAGGTTTTTGATCGCTAAAAAATTCTTTCTTCTCCATAAAAACGATAAAATCTCTATTTTGCAAGCATAAAGAGGCTTCAGGCGAATTTAAAGGAACATTTAAGCCATATAAATCGAATATTTCTAGTTTTTTGAGCTAATCAAGCCATTAATAGCTTGATTTATTTGCATCTAACCCAGACAGTATAATTTTTTCTTCGATGTATTGAAATTGTTTTTTATTTCGTATAGAATACAATTTCAGAGAAAATACCTAGCAATCTCCCATAAATAAACAAAGGAGCCGATGACATCGTGATCCCTGATCCTAGATCCCCAAAACCGAAAACCCTATTACCTTTTATTTCTCTAGCTACGGCTGCCGTCGTCACAACGGGAATCGGACTAGCTTCTAGTCCCCTATCGGCATCGAGTAATCTGCTGGCAGGTGCGGATAAACAGCAAGCTAAACAACAAACCGTGGAAATCACCCTGGTTTCCTACGCGGTGACTCAATCGGCCTACTCGAAAATTATTCCTCTATTCGTCAACAAATGGAAAAGAGAGAAAAAACAGGATGTGGTGATTAAACAGAGTTATGGCGGCTCTGGTTCTCAAACCCGCGCTATTATCGACGGATTAGATGCAGATGTGGTAAATTTGGCTATCGGTTCCGATGTGGAACGCTTGCAAAAAGCGGGTTTAGTTAACCCCGGTTGGCAGAAAGAACTCCCCAATAACGGCATCGCCACTCGTTCCGTGGTAGCTTTAGTTACTCGTCAGGGCAATCCGAAAGCAATCCGCAACTGGCCGGATCTAGCCAAATCGGGGATTAAAGTCATCACTGCCAACCCGAAAACCTCTGGGGTGGCCCGGTGGAATTTTCTGGCCTTGTGGGGATCGGTAACTCGAACTGGCGGCAGTGAAGCACAAGCGACCAATTTCGTCCGCAATGTCTATAAAAACGTTCCTGTACTACCCAAAGATGCCCGGGAAGCCAGCGATGTCTTCTTTAAACAGGATCAGGGGGATGTGCTGCTTAACTACGAAAACGAGGTGATTCTGGCCCGTCAAAAAGGAGAAACCGGTTTTTCCTATACTATTCCTCCAGTCAATGTTTCGATCGATCCGCCCGTGGCCGTAGTGGATAAAATAGTTGATAAACGCAAAACCCGGGAAGTAGCGACGGCTTTTGCCCAATTTCTCTTTACTCCGGAAGCGCAGCGGGAATTCGCCAAGGTGGGTTTCCGCCCGGTTAATGCTAATGTGGCTAAAGAGTTTAGTAAACAATACCCAAAAGTGTCGAATCTGTTCCCCTATACGGCGATCGGTAGCTGGGAGGCGATCCAGAAAAAATTCTTCGCTGATGGGGCGATTTTTGACCAAATTCAGCGTTAATTAGTCTTGATCCGTCAGCCGTCAGCTAGATCAGTAAGTGGGTGGAATTAAATAAAAGATAGATGTTGTCTTTGATCCCCCCTTAATAAGGGGGGTGTCTGACATAACACCTACCTACTTAGATAACTGTGATTTTGACATCCTCGCCGCCGTAAAACGGACGGCGATTCCTCACCACGCCACCTTTTTAGAATGGTCGCGTCAATGGGGTTGACGCGACCTGGGATGCTGCTTCTCGAAACCCCCTACTATCTGTTGTCAAGGTTCAGTTTTTAGCTTGGTTATCGCTTTTTCCATTGTAGCTTAAAGCCGTCCTCAAAGGACGGGGTTTTAACCCAAATTTTCGATAACTAGAAAAGTGGCTAACAACATTTTTCAAAAGTAATGGCAGAGATAGTTGATTGCTGATGGCAAAAAAAACAAAGCTGATAGTTAGTAGCTAAAAAAAAAGATGTATCTACTTGACAAAATCAAAAACGGAACCTTGGTATTGATCGGTTACTTATTATCGCCCCTGTGTTGGTGGAACGATCTAATTTTTAATCTGCCGATCGCCTACGGTTTCGGTCGTTTAATTGCTTGCTTGCACGCCGATTTTTTTCTACCGGCGGCCATGGTTGGTTATTGGTTATCTAATCTTGTGGGAATTCTGCTAATGCAATTCGGGACGAAAGAATTAATCGGTGGAGAGAAAGAAGAACGCAATTGGCAAAAAGAATTGAGAAATGGATTACTTTCCTCGACAGTTTATACTTTAGTAATCCTAGCTTTGCTGCATTTTCAGGTTTTAGAAATGCCCCTGTTATCCTCGATCGCCACTTTTTCCCCGTGATTCCAAAAACTTACTTAAACAATAGCTTAATTTTCTTGGTTATCTTGTTAACATCGCTAACTTTTACGTATTTAGCGATCGCTATTGGCCAGTATCCCCAAGGATTTGCTTGGGAAAAATCCCTGATGCTATCTATTCATCAAACCGCTAATTTAAACCTAAATTTTTTGGCGATAAAACTAACGGGATTAGGTACTTATTGGGGAGTGGCCCCGATACTGACAATTTTACTGCTGATTTTTGCCCTAAAAAAATACTGGTATGGGTTCGCTTATATCCTTGTGACCATGGCGGGAGGTTGGGCTATTAGTTATAACCTCAAGATGCTTTTTCGTCGGAATCGCCCGCAATTTTGGGAGTTATTTTATCCCTTACCCCACGATTTCTCCTTCCCTAGTGGCCATGCTTTATTTAGTTCCCTGTTAGTCGTTTCTTTACTGATCCTATCTTGGAGAACGCGCTGGTTTTTAGGGGTAGTTTTACTGGGGATTCCCTTCGTCTTGGTTATTGCTTGGACTCGTCTTTATTTAGGAGTTCACTTTCCTAGCGATATCCTTGCCGCTTGGCTTTTAGCGATCGCTTGGTCCCTCCTAGTTCATATCTGGTGGCAACAGTTATTAAAGACACCCAAGGCGCTCAGGAAATAAGGAGAAATTAATAATTAGTTGACCGACTTGCTGCCAAGAAAAATATCACGTTATACCTAAATTTTTGGATAAAGCTAATCAAAGCCCTATAGTAATTATCGTTTGATATTCGTCGCTGACACTGAATCATGAAACCAAAACTGCGCCAAGGGAAAGGTCTATTCCTAGGACGGTTTCAAAGCCGTCCCCTTACTTTTCTCACTTTAGTTCTTCTGTGCATTTTAACCTTTACCTTAGCACCGTCATCGCCCCTGATGGCCACGTCGAAATCTGAGACCAAGATAGACTTTGTATCGCCGGTTTGGGTAGCACAAAATCTCAACGATCCGAAGTTAAAAATTCTCGATGTGCGGATTAATCCTTTGGAATATATCACCGGTCATTTACCGAAAGCGGTGAATATAGCCGACAATAATTTTCGTGGTCCAAACGGATTTTTACCGGTTCAATATTGGCAAGAGGATAAAATTGGCAGTCTCTTTGCCGCCGCGGGAATCACTAATGGCGATCGAGTGGTAGTATATTCCGATGGTCGCGATGTCTTGGGGGCAACCATGGTCGCCTATTTACTAGAGCGATCGGGTTTCCGAGATGTGGCCGTCTTAGATGGGGGTTTTAAGGGCTATAAGGGTTCTGAACAGAAGGTAACTAAAGAATTCCCTAAATATCAACCCGGAAGCTTTACTGTCCGTGATAATCCCTCGATTCGGGTGACTTTAGCAGAAGTAGAGAAATTGATCGGCAAACCGGATGTGGTTTTTATCGATCCCAGACCCGAAGAACTTTTTCAGGGGAAACAGGATATCTGGCTGAGAAATGGTCATATTCCGGGGGCGAAAAATATACCCTGGCCGACTTTTACGGAAGCAAATAATCCGGATGAATCCCTGAAAAATCCCCATAAATTGAAATCTTTAGACGAAATCAGCAAGATTCTTGCCCAACGCAACATCAAGCCCTCCGATAATATTATTGTCAGTTGCAGTACGGGACGGGAAGCGACTTTACAGTACATTGTCCTCAAACATCTGCTCGGTTATCCCAAGGTGAGAATTTATGAGGGTTCTTGGACAGAGTACAGTACCACGGAGCTGCCCGTCGCTACTGGGCCGGAAAAAGCGATCTGAAGTCAAGTTTGTCAGTGGTTGAAATCTGACGGAGTGCTTTACCTGCAAGATGCCAGTGTTTGTGCCTACTAATGAGCAGGGTATTGACGTTATTAAGAAATCTGCGGGAAGGCAGTGTCAAGAGCAACGAGAGGGGTTAAATTATCCCTCTCTATTTCACCTATGATAGAACTAACTGGTGGCTGCCCCAATAATTTTATGCAAATCACTGTTGATATTCCCGACGAAATTGCCCAGAGATTAGGTCAAACAGGAGATGCTCTGGCTCATAAACTGCTGGAAGTAGTTATTGCTGATGCTTACCGTTCTGGTGCAGTGAGTACGGCTGAAGTGCGACGAATCCTTCAATTACCTTCTCGCTTAGAAACTCATGCTTTCTTAAAGCGGATGGGAGTCTATCTTAATTATGATGAAACTGAACTAGAACGCGATCTGCAAACTCTTAAAGAACTCAGAGCGAAATGATAGTTGTCTCTGATACTTACCCGATTTGCTACCTGCTATTGATTGACCAAATTATGATCCTACAAAAACTGTATGTTCAGTTTTTCTACTGCCATCTGCTACAGTCAACAGTTGTGACAGATGGTGAATTCTTTCGTTTTTCCTCTATGTACTTATTTAGTCTTTTTTGGAACTCCTCGTCGAATATTGCCTGTTCCCAAAAACACGCAGATATAATTTGTTGTGGATTTAGTTTTCTAGCTCTTCTAAAGTCAGCTTCTTTGATATTGGCTTGATCGAAAACGGCCTGTTCAATATCCGCTTCTTGAAGTTGCGCTCTGCTGAGGTTAGTGTTCGCAAAGACAACCCCTGTAAGTTCAGATCTCTGAAGATTAGCTCCTTCAAGATTCGCTTCCTTAACTAATGCTCTTATGAGAGATGCATGATATAGATTGGCTCCTTTCAAATTAATCTCGTTCAAATAAGCTCCATATCTGTTTTGGTCTTTTTTTGACAAATCTAGATACTCTAATGACTGTCCATATTTATTAAGTTTTTCAAGGGCAATCCACTTAGTTTTACGTATATTATCTTGTGATTCTACTACCTTCCAAGCTTCTTCGATTTCCTGATTTTTGTTAGGGATTACACTCCAAATCAACGAAGCAACAGAAAAGACTATTGTTATGTTGCCGATTTGCTGAATGATCTTGAATATGTCCATTTCATTCAGCCTTACAGCCACCCATTCGATCCCTTTTTCAAGATATGCCCAGGGAGCGGTGTACCAGCAACCGATCCATTTATCCTCTTTCTTTTTCGCCTGATATATATTCAATAACTTAGTATAGGCTTCGTTTCCTATCTTGCTTTTTTTTGAGAGGCTCTCAAGTATATATTGTTTGTTTAGAGGGTCTTTAATGGCATCAATTTCAGCGAATTCTTTGGTTAAATAGTCTAATTCTTGAATTAAATCATCAAAACTCATTTATAAATACCCCATATTAAGTTTTAGTGGCGAAGGATAGGAACTAATGCCGTTAGCCTTATCTCTGACTTCTCGCCTACCACTGCCACTATTCTAACTATTCTAACCTAGATCGGGCTAGGTTGAGCTAATTTTTTGATCACGAAAGCTCGACCCCCTGAGCCTGTTGCAGCTGTTCCCAAGCATCCTCCCCCACCTCACGCACATATTCCTTTGCCTTTGCTAAGTATTCCTCCCGTTTTGGGGATGGTTTCGCGCATCCAGAATACGCGAGCGCTCTGGCTGAGGATGTAGGTAACTTGCTGACTATCTTCTCCCAACAGCGACAAACTGGGAGGAGTTAAAATGATGGTTGCGTCGCTTGTGGCACTGGTTTTCGGGTTGGTGGCGCAAGTAAGGCTATGATAAACTAGAATACAAGAGCTATTCTAAATCAATAAGAATATGCACATCATCAGCCGTAAAAAACTGCGGCGATTTTCTGGAAAACACGCTGATGCTGCCAATGCCATTAATACTTGGTATAAAATTGCTAGTAAAGCAGAGTGGAAAAACCTGGCTGAAGTTCAAGCTGTGTATTCTCAAGCAGAAGCAGTTGGTAATTTCACGGTCTTTAATATCAAAGGTAATCGCTATCGTCTAATTGTAGATATCGTTTACAAAGACCAAGTAATTTACATCAAGTACATTTTGACTCACGCGGAGTATGACAAAGATGAGTGGAAAAATGACCCTTACTTTGGACTGTGATACCTACGGAAGGTTACTAGCCGAGTATCTACCAAAAGTGATAGAAAACGATGCAGAAAACGAACAGGCTATTACCCTAGCTGAAGCCTTATCTCATCGAGAAAATCGAAGTCTAGAAGAAACCACCTTGTTAAATTTACTCTTGACTTTAATCGAAAAATACGAACAAGAGAATTATCCCATTGAAGAATCAGAACCTCATTCATAGTTTCTGATATTCTTATTGGCAAACAAATAATAACAGAAAAACAAGCTGTAAAGTTAGGACAGTTTTTTCACGTTGACTCAAGTTTATTTTTATCTACTCAGTAAATTTGTACGATGCAGGTGATGGTTGGTTATAATATGAATATCTACTTAACTGGAAGAAAATTAAACAAATGGCTAATCTTGGTCGTGAAAGGGAACAGGGAACAGAAAAAAATACAGCGATTTTAGCTTTACAGGGAAATGAGTAATTAATTTTGCGCGCGGTACTTACCAATTAGTTTTGAAATTGCTTTATATGCAGGTGAAATACGAGTAAAATTAAGAACTCAAGGCAAAACTCGTTCTGAAGCTGATATGCTAATTTCCGCAACAGCTAAAATTCATAAACTGACTTTAGTAACGCACAATATTCGTGACTTTGAAGGCTGCGAGATTTTGCTTTTCAATCCATTTAGCTAAGTTACAGTTAGTTCTATTGTTGCTGTGTATGAATATCTACTTAGGGTTTGCGGCAAAAAGTTTGTTGGTGGGGTTAGGGTGTGGGGTGTGGGGTTTTATCCATTTTCAGGACGTTCGGACGTTCGGCGAAGCTCATCAGCCAACCCTAGGTATTTGCCGTAACCCACCTACTCTAACTCAAAAGTATTGCAAAACATTTTAAATACATATATAATCAAAATAGCCAACAAGTATAAAGCAAGTGGGATTATGCCGATCGCAAGAGACATCACCCAATTGGTAGGACGGACTCCCCTAGTTCAACTGAATCGCATCCCAGTAGCAGAGGGAGTAAAAGCCCGCATCGTGGTCAAACTGGAAAGCATGAACCCGGCCGCCTCGGTTAAAGATCGCATTGGTGTCAGTATGGTGGAGGACGCTGAAGCCGCCGGACTAATTCACCCCGATAAAACAATTCTGGTGGAACCCACTTCCGGTAATACCGGCATCGCCCTGGCCATGGTAGCGGCGGCCAAAGGCTATCGCCTAGTCCTGACTATGCCTGAAACCATGAGTTTAGAACGACGGGCAATGTTAAAAGCTTACGGGGCGCAATTAGAATTAACCCCGGGTAGCCAAGGCATGAAAGGAGCGATCGCCCGGGCTGAGGAAATAGTCGAAAATACCCCCAACGCCTATAGTTTGCAACAGTTCCGCAACCCGGCCAACCCGAAAATTCACCGGGAAACCACCGCCGAAGAAATCTGGGCCGATACCGATGGCCAGGTAGATATCGTTATTGGTGGCGTGGGAACCGGGGGAACCATTACCGGTATTGCCGAAACCATTAAACCCCGTCGTCCCCAATTTCAAGCGATCGCAGTTGAACCCTCTAATAGTCCCGTCTTATCGGGAGGACAACCCGGTCCGCACAAAATCCAAGGCATCGGTGCCGGTTTTATTCCGGCAATTTTCCGCCCCGAATTAATCGATGAGGTGATTATCGTCGATGATACGGAGGCTTTTGCCTACGCGCGACGGTTAGCTCGTCAGGAAGGATTACTATCCGGCATCTCGGCCGGGGCCGCTTTATGGGCGGCGATTCAGGTGGGCAAAAGACCCGAAAACGAAGATAAATTAATCGTCATGATTCAGCCTAGTTTCGGGGAACGTTACCTCAGCACGGCCCTGTTTAAAGACCTCGAAGATATCGACTAATAGGGGACTTGCGTAGGAATAATATCCCAGCCAGATAATCGCTCTGTAGAAGAATCAGACAAGCCCTAAATGGTACATTATCAAAGCGCAAGTCCCTAGGACAGTCTTTGGTCTGTTATCCCTCTTTGATGACTCACGCAGCAATGCCAGAAAAAGAACGCTTAAAACGAGGTATAACACCGGCTTTACTACGATTATCGATCGGGATCGAGAATAGGAACGATTTAAAGCGGGATCTGGAAAAGGCCTTGATTGGTTATGGGAAGTTTTTATCTCATTTGATGGGTTAAGCAATGTTTTTTGACTCGGAAGATTGGCAAACGATTATTTTTCGGCTGAGTATGGCTATGGCCGTCGGCTGTCTGATTGGTTATAACCGACAGCGAGGCGGTCGTCCCGCCGGATTGAGAACTTTTATCATCGTTAGTCTCGGGGCTGCCCTGTTCGTGATGATTCCCCTACAAGCAGAGGGAGATGTGGGTTATGCGTCTTCTAATGCTCTCCGTCGCACTATTCAAGGGGTCGCTTCTGGTGTCGGTTTTTTAGGGGCGGGAATCATCCTACAACAATCCCATCGGGAACTAAATAAGGTACAAGTAAAAGGTTTGACTTCGGCGGCGACTATCTGGTTAGCGGCAGGATTAGGCTCGGCTTCTGGTTGCGGTTTATGGCAGATGGTTCTGGTGGGAACTCTATTCTCTCTGTGCACTTTAAGTGGCATTAAACGACTTAAGAAAAATAAATCTTTAGGCAAATATATTAAAGGTCGTAAGAAAATATCCCCGATTAATCAAGAAATAGACTCATCGGATAGTTCAGCACCTCATTAATAAAAAAACTGATAAAAATTAATTTTCTTTGAGAGAGCAAAAGCTTTTCTTTACTAGCTTTTGGCTCAAAAAGATTATATTTTTGCCTGCAATTTATTGGCAAAAAATACAATAAATTATTTATAAAATTTCTTGTTAAATAAAAATTTGATATGATAAAATCCAGATAGACTAACCAATTTTCCGAACAGGAGAAAATCAAATCATGATCAACCGAAATAAGAGCTTTCAAAGCCTCAAAAATCAAGTTTTCCGGCTGCTGATTTTCCTCTTAACTGTCACTTTGCTCCTAGGGGGAAGAGTAAATGCGATCGCCTTGCCCCTACTCCCCGAACAGTTAGCCGTCATCGACCGTGCCACGGCAACGGGTGGCACCGTGGTGGAACCAGTTAAGAAAAAGAATGAGGTTTCTAGCCCAAAAATTCTCGAAGATGCCCAAATTGCCTATGAAAAAGCCATCCAAGCCGCAAAATCGGCTATCGATGACCTAAATGCTCAACTAGCCGCTCCTTCTCTCGACAAGAAGATTATCGAAGCTCAACAGGACAACCTAGAGGACTTAGCGGATAATATTGACGATCTAGGGGAAAAAGTGAGTAAATTGACGAAAAAATTGACCAAATCCGGGGCTAAACTCAGTGAAACCCTGCAAAACAACCTTATTACCCTAGAAAAGAGCCTCGTTAATACCTCCGAGACGATCGATATCTTAGCCGACGACACCGAACGACTCAAAGACAGTGCTTCCCCTTTCCTGAAAACTCGCGTGGAAAAGACCATCGACGCGGTTAAACAGACTCTACAGGAAAGCGATCGAGCTTGGCAAGAACTGATCTCCTCGGCCACGACGGAACTGGAGAAGACTAACACCCCGAAATAAATAGGGCTTGCAAGGGCATAAAATCAGTCTTTTTTGGGGTAATTATCGTTTTTACCCCAAAATTCTCAAAAAACCCTTAACTTGTCTAAAAAGCCCCTTTCCCGACAGCCTCGTGCTTTTGACTGACTAAGTACCTAATCAAAATTAATTATCAATCATGACGCTTACCTATCAACCACCAACCCCCCATCGCTGGCACTTTGATAATCGGGCAATTTTGCCCCTCAGAAATCCTAATTTCTGGAAAATCGAGAGTGGAGTCGTGAAAACCTCCACTTGGTTAGAAGATGGAACCCTGATCGTCTTGGGATTGTGGGGACCTGGCAGTTTTGTCGGTAAAACCCTAGAGAGAGTCAATCCCTATCAAGTTGAGTGCATTAGTCCTGTACAAGCAGTTTCCTTTTCCACAGTTGAGAGTTATCAAATGGCAGAAATTCTGCTGTCTCATCTTCAGCAAGCACAAGAACTAAGTATTATTCGTAGCTACAAACGTACTGATATTATGGTCTTGAAATTACTGGCATGGTTAGGCAATCAATTTGGCAAACAAACAGGTACCGGACAATTAATTGATGTGCGTCTAACTCATCAGGATATCGCTGACTTATTAGGAACTACTAGAGTCACTATTACCCGCGCACTTAATCATCTTGAACAACAGGGGTCCGTGGAACGTCTTCCTGTCCATCGTCTTCTTTTACGAGAGGAGGAAATCTGGCACTATGAGATTTAGAATGGGAAGGATTATCTCTTTTTTCAATCTATGAATTGGTTAGTAACCCTTTTAATTACTAGCGTGACGAGTTTTGTAGCCACAAATCTTGATGATCTGATGGTGCTAATGTTGTTTTTCTCGCGACTTAATGCTAATTTTCGACCTCGACACCTGATTATTGGTCAATACCTCGGTTTTACCCTCATTCTCCTAGCTAGTTCCCTCGGTTTACTATTTGGGTTACTGGTTTCTAAAGAATGGATTGGTCTATTAGGATTTATTCCTCTAATTATCGGCATTAAACAACTTTTGTCAAGGGAAAATGAGGATTACATTCAAGAAGTAAGAGAAGATGTTAATTCTTCTAGAAATCGCTCCTTTGTTCCTCGTTTTCCCTCCCAAACCTATTACGTTGCTGCCGTGACTGTGGCTAATGGTGGTGATAATATTGGTATCTATACCTCTCTTTTTGCCAATAATTCCCCGATGCACGTCTTAATTATCATGATAATTTTTTATCTCATGATGGGGATTTGGTGCGCCCTAGCCTATTTTTTGATTACCCATCCCAGGATAGCTAAAGTGGTTACAAACTACGGACATAAAATTAGTCCTTTTATCTATATTGTTCTAGGGATTTATATCTTAATTGACAGCAAATCCTATCGTTTATTTTTAATGTATTAAATAATAATGCCTAAAAATTATCTTTTAGCTAGACCAAGTAATACTAACTCTTTAACCCTTACCATACCCCTTATCTATGAGCTACATTGACCGGAATCAATTTTCTGCAACTTTCGACATCGCCATTATCGGGGGAGGATTTAGTGGTTCCCTCGTGACGGCGAACCTGTTACGCGACACAGGGACTCCATTATCGATCGCCCTGATCGATCACCGAAAACCCCTCGGTACGGGGATCGCCTACGGAACGCGAGACAGCGGCCACCTGCTCAATATTCCTGCGGGCAAAATGAGCGCCTTCGAGGACGATCCCGAACATTTCCTCCACTGGTTAGCGGATAACGGCTATCGATCGATCGATCCGGCCAGCTTCGTACCGCGTCTAGTGTACGGCAAATACATCCGATCGATCCTAGAAGAAGCGCGGGAAAACGCCATTGCCGATCACCGTCTGGAAACATTTACCGATGCGGCGATCGATCTGGTACTCGACGGGGAAAAGGCGACGATTACCCTAAAAGGAGGCAAGAAAATCAGCGCCGCTAAAGTAGTTCTGGCGCTGGGCAATTTTCCCGCAACGGTTCCCCAACCCCTCGCGTCTCTCAATTCCCTCTATCTCCGCGACGCTTGGGAGACGGACACACTCACCGAGCTAAAACCCGACGGGACGATCTTGATCGTCGGTACGGGGTTAACGATGGTGGATATGGTGGTTTCCCTGGCACAAAGGGGATTCACGGGCAAAATCCACGCGGTTTCCCGTCATGGCCTGATCCCCCGAACGCACCGCCCCACCGATCCCTATCCCCCGTTCCTCACCCTCGAAACCGCGCCCCAGACCACGCGGGGACTCCTACGGCGAATTCGCGCGGAGGTAAAAACCGCAAAGAGTCGAGGTCACGACTGGCGCGCCGTTTTAAACGCCTTACGCCCGATATCTCAAGGTCTATGGCATTGTCTGCCGATAGCGGAACGCGCCAGATTTCTACGCCACCTGAAAGCCTATTGGGAGGTTCTTCGCCATCGCCTCGCCGACGAGATCGCCAGTATCCTCGACGAGGCCGTAGAATCGGGACAATTAACCTATCATGGGGGAAGAATTGAAAGTGCTGAGGTTAAAAACGGCTGTGTAGAGGTTACTATCCGTCAACGGGGAACGGGAAACCTGTTAAACCTACCGATCGATCGAATCATTAACTGTACCGGCGCGGGTAACGATTACGCGACCATAACCGATCCCCTCGTCGTTCATCTTCGCCAACGGGGGTTAATCCGTCCCCATCCCCTAGGTTGTGGCATCGAAACTGCGGACAACGGGGCGATTCTCAGGCCAGACGGTACGGCATGGGACACGCTGTACACCTTGGGAAATCCCCGCAAAGGCGATCTCTGGGAAACCACCGCTATTCCCGAACTGCGTTTACAGGCGGCCGAACTGGCCCGGGAGTTGTTGCGATCGCTCAAAGAGAGAACTTCTCTCCCCGCAGCCTACTCGATCGCATTCCAGCCGGCAGCGCCGATTTTCCGCCAGCTTTTCGATAGGGAATCGAGTACCTACACCTATCTGATCGCTGATTCGGGTACGGGGGAGGCGATTTTAATCGATCCGGTCCTGGAACAGGTTGATCGCGATCGGCAAATTCTTTGGCAGTTGGGGTTAAACCTAGGCTACACCATGGAAACCCATGTCCACGCCGACCATATCACCGGCGCGCACCGCTTACGGGAGTTAACCAACTGTTCGATCCTCGTTCCCGAAAACGCCGAAGTGAGCGATATCGATGGTTATGTACGCGATGGCGACCTCTGGATCGTGGCAGGTCAGCAGCTAAAAGCGATCGCCACTCCGGGCCACACCGATAGTCATATGGCCTATCTCATCGATGAAAAACGCCTATTAACGGGGGATGCACTTTTAATTCGCGGTTGCGGTCGTACCGATTTTCAGAACGGTTCGCCGGAGGTGTTATACAAGACGGTAACGGAGAAGTTGTTCACCCTCCCTGATGATACGCTGGTCTATCCCTGTCACGATTATCTGGGAAGAACGGTCTCCTCGATCGGTGAGGAAAAGCGCTGGAATCCCCGTTTCGCCGGCCGCAATCGCCAGGATTTTATTCAGTTAATGAATAATCTCAATCTTCCCTATCCGAAGAAGATGACCGCTGCCTTAAGTGCCAACGCACGGGGGGGTAAGGTGGTTTTCGTCATGGATTATCAGATTTGACATCCTCGCCGCCGTAAAACGGACGGCGATTCCTCACCACGCCACTTTTTTAGGGTGGTCGCTGAACGGAGTTGACGCTTCACCGAAAAACGCTTAATTGCTTAAGTCTGACACTTTCTCCACGCCCGTTTTCAGTGTCCGAATGCCCTCCGGCCACTTTGAACAAGTCGAAAAAATCTCATGTTCCACCTTATTTCCTAGAAAGTTTTACTCGTTCAAGGCCGAATTTGAAGTCTTTT
>VYLV01000123.1_pt1 | contig 15833 bp, 15 predicted proteins | sample 5114191 | NCBI WGS metagenome assembly VYLV01 (sample SAMN12291782, study PRJNA351875) | freshwater metagenome | isolation source: freshwater lake | place: USA: Michigan, Little Long Lake | collected 2013-08-08 | reverse complement strand
GATAACTGATAACTGATAACTGAGAGGTGCAACCCTGGAAGTTCTTAAGTGCTATATTAAAGATCAAGAAAAGCCGTCGTAAAACGACGGGGTTTTAACCCAAATTTTCGATAACGGGTGATACGCTGAAAATCGGCGAGAATTAATCCCAATCCCATGCCTAACATTAAAACGCCTAGGGCAACGGGTAAGAGGATATTAGTAAAAAAGTTGGCTTGCATGGGATAAAAGCGGAGAAGATGCGCTTATTTTCCCATAAATTGACTAATTTATTCTTGTGCATGGTTCCCGATTTTGCCGACTAAAAAACCCCGGTGTGCAAGGGAGGTTAAATTGTAGGAGAAATCCAACCTTGGGGATTTTAGTCCAGTTTCCCTCTCTCGCTCCAGAGTGAGAGAATAGTCATACTTAGTTTTTTTGTCCCGATCGAGAGTATTTTCTGAGATAGATCATTGCCGATCTGGGGATAAAAAACGGTAATTTCGCCCGATATAACCTTTTATTTGCGCCTATGACTGTCAAAATCGCTCTTAACCCCAATCAGATTCAAAATCTCGATCTATCATCTTTAGAGACTATTATTCAAGATTATCAGTCCCAATCAGCGATCGCCGAACTGGAACAAGCTCTACAATTAGAGATAGATTATCCTCGCGCGGAGGGTGATATGCGGGAATTATCGGAGATAGCGGAAGTCAGACTGTGGTTTCTGCGTTTAGATGCGGTTTATCCCTGGTTAATCTTTATTCTTGACCCAAAACATGGAGAAATCGCCCGTTATGCTGCCATGTTAGTCCCGCATCAATTCCATCGCGGGGAAGGAATTCAATATAATCCCGAAGCTTTAGAGATTTTTGTGATGCAAAAACTCTTTATTTTGTCTGATTGGCTGAAAAGTCAGCAAATTCCTGCTTTATCTCGCTTAAAATTTTTCGCTCAACAGTTTGGTTACGATATCGACGAGGAATTTCTCTCTCGTCTCTAAAAGCCTCCTGCGCTGACTAGATAAGGTATTTTTAGTATATGGCAAGCTACTGTCTAGCCCAATTTAGCACCACCAATACCCCTATCAGAGAATCATGGATACAAAATCCTTTAAACGTACCCTACAGCAGTCGGATAACTATAACCGCAAGGGATTCGGTCATAAAGAGGAAGTAATGGATGCGATGACCAATGAGTATCAAAGCGACCTGATCCAAGAAATTCGGGAAAATAATTATCGTTTACAACGGGGTGACGTGACGATCTATCTCGCTCAAGCTTTTGGGTTTTGTTGGGGGGTAGAACGCGCTGTTGCCATGGCCTACGAAACTCGTCAACATTTTCCCCTGGAACGTATCTGGATTACTAACGAAATTATTCACAATCCCTCGGTTAATCAGCGTCTGCGCTCCATGGCCGTGGGTTTTATTCCGGTCGAAAATGGCCAAAAAGACTTTAGTGTGGTGGAATCGGGGGATGTGGTGATTTTACCTGCTTTTGGGGCCAGTGTCTCGGAAATGCAAATACTTAACGATAAGGGTTGCATGATTGTGGATACCACTTGTCCCTGGGTTTCTAAGGTGTGGAATTCCGTGGAAAAGCACAAAAAAAGCGACCACACTTCGATTATTCACGGTAAATATAATCACGAAGAAACGATCGCCACTAGCTCTTTTGCTGGCACTTATCTGATCGTTTTAAATTTGGCTCAAGCTAATTATGTCGCTAATTATATTCTCCACGGTGGCGATAAAAATGAGTTCTTAGAGAAGTTTAAAAATGCACATTCCCAGGGTTTCGATCCCGATCGCGATCTAGATTATATCGGTATTGCCAATCAAACCACGATGCTGAAAAGTGAAACGGAGGAAATTGGCAAACTCTTTGAGCATACTATGTTGAGAAAGTACGGACCGATCGATTTTAAAGATCATTTCATGAGTTTTAATACTATCTGTGATGCCACTCAAGAGCGTCAAGATGCCATGTTTGAACTGGTGAAAGAACCGCTTTCTTTAATGGTGGTAATTGGGGGTTATAATTCCTCTAATACCACTCACCTACAGGAAATAGCGATCGAGCGTGCCATTCCCTCCTATCATATCGATAGTGCCGAGCGTATTCTCCCCGGTAATCGCATCGAACATAAACCTTTAGGGGACGATTTAATCATCACCGATAACTGGTTAAATGAGGGAAAAATTGCCGTCGGAGTGACTTCCGGTGCTTCCACTCCCGATAAGGTGGTAGAAGAGGTGATCGAGAAAATTTTTGCGTTCAAATCTTCTTTAGTCCCGGGTTAATTAGCCTAGGTGTGTTAGCCTTTAGCAATGGCTGCATCTCAGATCACAAATAGGAGATGCAGCCGATATTTTTATCAGTGGGATTGCTCAGAAACTAACTACCGCAATCTTGACATTGACGTTAGAACCGTTGGATTCTTCTCGTTGGGTCTATCTCACATTTGCAGAAATACCGACAATCAGCAATTATCAGTGACTTTTAAATTATTACAGATATATCAGCAGCTGTCTGTAAGCATCCCACCGAAAAACTAATGCGCTCCGGGGTTTGGGGAGTAGAACCCCCCAAAAGCTTGGATTGAGTGATAAAATCGAAAGTAAGGCCCGACTTTAGCAGAGAGTTTCCCCCTAAAAATCCCAACTTAGTAGATTTACAAAAATGAGATGCGGCCTTCTCGTTTCTGTCTGGAAGGAAGAGCCAATATTTTCCTAAAAACGGCGGGTTTTATCGATTCCGTAGATAATTCCCGTCACCACGGAAGAGAGAATTAATAACAAAATTAATCCTCCGGGTAAAAAAGATAATATTCCCATGCCGCGCAATATATAAACTAACACGGTCACTAATAGGAAACCGAAAAAAAGAGACTTTAAATAACTAGAATTTGAGCGCATTTACTTAGATTAACACTTACTCTTGAGTTAAGTTTAACTTTTCGGCAATCATTGCCAGAATTTTTTCTTCCCTTTTTCCGTTACTGATAGATTCCAGTAACCGGCAATTGAGGATAATTTTTTCCCCGTTGGATAAGGTTAAAATAATCCGTCGGTAATTAGACCCCAAAAAGCCTTTGTACTCTTCTACTTTTGCCTCAACAATTCTCTCTAGAAGATAATAACTTTCACTTCTAAAAATTAAATGTTGTCGCTTGCGGGTTAGGGTAGAGGTTCCCTGATTAAAGACATAACTCTCCCAATAGCTGACATCATAAAGTAACAATAGACCAGACAATAAGCATAACATACCCCAGAGATAATAGGGATAATTATGGTGGTGTTCTAGCAGTGCTGACAAGGTATCTAGGGGACTTTTGGCAATAATTTCCTGAGCTTGATATCTATTCACAAAACTATCAAATCGAGTTTTAAAATCACTAGCTGACTGCACATCCCGAAAATTCTCGATGTAGAGATAGTTATTTCTTCCGACCAATAAAACCGTGTTATTAACAGTTTTTTTCTGCTCAACACTGATAAAAACTTCTTGATAGACAGCCGTAGCTTTAATGTGAGTCAAAGAAAAATTTTCCCGACTAGAAACAGGAAAATTATACTCTTGGACATATTGACAATCTATCCTTTTTGTGCTTAACCTAATGCAGTTGAGATAAGCGCGCTGGAAAGAAACCACATAGGCTAAAAAGAGCAAGGGAACCCCAGCCAGAAAAAAACCCAGAAAAGGACGATATTTAGGAGCCTTATTTTCTAATAAGAGTGTAGTCAGCGTTTTTTGCTTAACTCGCATAGGAAACCCTACAGGTACTTTGTTCTCATTGTACTACAGCTTTTTTCAGCATCCTTCTCAGGATCTATTTATTTAATCTGCTGACCGGGAAAATTGTAATGATTATTCACGAAAATCTTACATCAGTCTCTAGACTGCCTCTATCTTGACCTTTTTTGTCTGGGTTTGGCACGGTAAAACCCTGTTTATCGAGTTTTTGTAAAGCTTTGGCGATTTTTTGTTTATTGTTTGTATTTAAAGTAAATGTATAAACAAAGCTGTTTTTATAAGTTTTTATGACTTCAATAAACTTTATAAGCTCTAAAAGATTATTTATCTAATTTTTAAGCTTTCAATCTCACTCTAGCTATAGCAGATAAAAATTGAGCCTCTTTCCAAGGGGTGGGGAGATGGTCAATAATGGCGATCAAAGCACTGATAAACAAACTCACCATTCAAGCGCACATTTAGGAGAACTTCCATGCCTTTAACGCTCGCAGTCTACGGAAAAGGTGGCATCGGTAAATCGACAACAAGCTGTAATATTTCGGCCGCTTTAGCCAAAAGAGGCAAAAAAGTCCTGCAAATAGGCTGTGACCCCAAGCATGATAGCACCTTCACCCTGACAGGCTTTCTTATTCCCACAATCATCGATACCCTGCAAGAAAAAGATTTTCACTACGAAGACATCTGGCCCGAAGACGTTATCTATGACGGCTACGGTGGTGTCAAATGCGTGGAAGCGGGTGGCCCCCCGGCCGGTGCTGGTTGTGGCGGTTACGTCGTCGGGGAAACGGTGAAATTATTAAAAGAATTGAACGCTTTTGATGAATTTGACGTGATTTTGTTCGATGTTTTGGGGGATGTGGTCTGTGGGGGATTTGCCGCACCCTTAAATTACGCCGATTACTGCATAATTGTCACAGATAACGGCTTTGATGCTCTTTTTGCCGCCAATCGCATCGCCGCTTCCGTCCGTGAAAAAGCGCGCACCCATCCCCTGCGACTAGCCGGATTAATTGGTAATCGCACCTCAAAACGCGATTTAATTAATAAATATGTGGATCATGTTCCCATGCCAGTGTTAGAAGTTTTACCCTTAATTGAAGATATTCGCGTCTCCAGAGTTAAAGGTCAAACTCTCTTTGAAATGGCCGACAAGGATCCGATGTTAAGTTATGTTTGTGACTATTATCTCAACATTGCCGATCAGATTTTAGCCAAACCAGAAGGAGTTATTCCCAAAGAATCTGCCGACCGGGAATTATTCACTTTATTATCGGATTTCTATCTTAATGCTGATAAACCCAAAGTTAACGCCGAGGAAGAATTAGACCTAATGATGGTTTAGATTATTTTGTAGGGTGGGTTACGCTGTCGCTAACCCACCAAAACCCACCAATAACCACCAATAAACTCTTTTTCTGGGTGGGTTACGGCGAATAATTAACTTATTAGTTAATAGCCTAACTTATCGTCGCCTAACCCACCCTACCCACGAATTTTATCGAGGACTCGATGATGATAATTTTTCCCTCTTATTGGGAATTCTAATAGAGAGAAGATTATTATTCAGCCAAGGAGACAAAATGAGCAACTTTGAGGAATTAAAAGCAACCTTACCGAGGCAATGGTTAGATTACTACCAAAATAATCAAGCTTGGATTAGGTGTTTAATGGATTCCAGAAATTGGTGGCGTAAAACTCCCGACGGTGGTAAACGTCCTAGTGCTGACATAATTATAGCGGCAGTAGCAGCTTTAGAACCTATGGGGACAAACTGGTAGAAGTTTTAGGATTAAATTTTGACCCTGAGATAAAACTCAAAAAACGAGAAGAAGAAAGAGAATTAAGTAATTCTGTCTGTCCTACTGAGGATCCTGTACTGCAAAAAATCCGCCAAGAGTTACAACGAGAAAACCTCAATAAACTAAGTTAAAGGAGACCCAAAAAACATGACCGCCATTCAAGAACCGAGCGCTTTACAATTTGATTGTGAAACCGGCAACTATCACACCTTTTGTCCGATTAGCTGTGTTGCTTGGTTATACCAAAAAATCGAAGATAGTTTCTTCCTTGTTATCGGCACAAAAACCTGTGGTTACTTCCTGCAAAATGCTATGGGTGTGATGATTTTTGCCGAACCACGTTATGCGATGGCCGAATTAGAAGAAGGGGATATTTCCGCTCAACTAAAAGACTACGAAGAACTAAAACGCCTCTGCTTACAAATTAAACGAGATAGAAACCCTAGCGTTATCGTTTTTATCGGTACTTGTACCACCGAAATAATCAAAATGGACTTGGAAGGATTAGCACCAAAACTAGAGTCAGAAATCGGTATTCCTATCGTGACAGCGCGCGCTAATGGTTTAGATTATGCCTTTACCCAAGGGGAAGATACCGTCCTCGCTTCTATGGTGCATAAATGTCCCGAAAAAGTTAAGAATGAAAACGACAAAGAAGAACGGAATGCTATCCAGAAACTCTTAACTTTTGGACGTAAAAAAGAAGAAATTAAACAGGAAGAATCGGAATATAAAGACCATCCTCCTTTAGTTTTATTTGGTTCCGTTCCTGACCCGATTGTGACTAATTTAACCCTAGAATTAAAAAAACAAGGAGTTAAAATTGATGGTTGGTTGCCGGCCAAACGCTTTACTGAATTACCGGTAATTGAAGAAGGTTATTATGTCGCTGGTGTCAATCCTTTTCTATCACGAACTGCCACCACTTTAATGCGTCGTCGTAAGTGTAAATTAATTGGCGCACCCTTTCCCATCGGTCCGGATGGAACCCGCGCTTGGATAGAAAAAATCTGTTCGGTTTTGGGAGTAGAACCGCAGGGATTAGAGGAAAGAGAGGCAAAAATTTGGGAAAGTTTAGAGGATTATCTGCAACTTGTGCGCGGTAAATCGGTCTTCTTTATGGGGGATAATTTACTAGAAATTTCCTTGGCACGTTTCCTAATTCGTTGCGGGATGACTTGTGATGAAATCGGTATTCCTTACATGGATAAACGCTACCAAGCGGCCGAATTGGCATTACTAGAGAAAACCTGTAATGATATGGGTGTTACCATCCCGAAAATTATCGAAAAACCTGATAACTACAATCAGATTCAGCGCATTTACGAGTTAAAACCCGATTTAGTGATTACAGGAATGGCCCATGCAAATCCCTTAGAAGCGCGGGGAATTAACACTAAATGGTCGGTAGAATTTACTTTTGCTCAAATTCATGGTTTCACCAATGCGCGAGATATTTTAGAGTTAGCTACTCGTCCCCTGCGTCGCAACAATAACCTCAAGGAATTGGGTTGGGACAAGTTAGTTAAAGAGTCAGCAAAAGTGTAAATTTGTTGTCAGAAGTGTACAATCCTCAGGTAAGGAATTGATTTTCCTTACCTTTTTTAAGTATTTAGTTAACTTCAATGTCCAATAACTTATCTCACCAAAAACCCTATCATCTCAACTTTAGCAGTGAGGATTTAGGCACGGCAAAACCGACTATCACCCTATTATCGGGGGAACCAGAACGCTCGCGCTATATTGCTGAAACTTATTTACAAAATGCAAGTTTACTATCGGATTATCGCGGATTAAATAGTTATCTTGGCTATCTAGATAATTCTACCCCAATTCTTCTGGCTACCAGTGGCATGGGTGCGCCATCTTTGAGTATTGTGGTTAATGAATTAATACAGGTGGGAATTAAAACTATTATTCGTATTGGTACTTGTGGTGCAATTCAAAATAGAATAAAAATTGGTGATATTATTATCTCCCAAGCGGCTTTATGTAGGCAAGGTGCTGCTAATGATATTGCTCCTCTGGAATATCCCGCAGTGGCGGATCCTTTTTTGACAGTTGACCTAGTTAAATCGGCTCAATTTTTGGGAGTAAATTATCATGTAGGTATTACCGCTTCTGTGGATAGTTTTTATGAAGGACAGGAAAGAATCCTGTCTTCCGCTAACCCTTATCTTCAGCGTCATTTAGAGGGAATTACGGAAGAATATCGACGTTTAAATATTCTCAATTATGAAATGGAAGCGGGAACTTTATTTAAAATGGCGGGGGTTTATGGATTTACTGCCGCTTGTATTTGTGGTGTAATTGCCGAAAGAAGTAAAGAGGAAGGGATTAGTTTAGAAAGCAAACAACAGGCCATCGAAAAAGCGATTCAGGTAGCAATATTGACTGTTAGCAACCTCTCCCTATCCTCAATTAATTAATGTTGAGAAATCATTTTCATTAAGACTTCCTCTTTTTCCTGACTTTGGGGATAACAGGAGATAAGTTTAGCGCGTAATTCCTGAATTGATTTAATCACATTATCGGCTAATTCTTGGTCGCCATTGCGCCAGCCAAGGGGTGCTAGATGGGTGCGATTGGCTAAGGGAACTACTGGTTTTAAGAGTTGTTGACTTAGTTCTTTAATGAACCAGGCTACCGTATCTTTAGCCTGTAGATCCTTAGCAAAGGCGATAATTTCCAAGAGTCGAAATAGCTTACTATTGCTAATTAAACAACGGGTTTCCTGCACGTTTGGCTGTACATCTAAACCCAAACTCTGCACTAATTTAGCTAGAGCAGCTATGGGAATTGCACTATCTATGCCGGCAATTACAGGAGCCAGTAAAAGTGAGGGTTGATTTTTCAAAGATACGGTATGAATATCGGTATTATTCAGCGATTTTTGGATATCTTCGGCTTGATTTTTACCGACACAACCACTCAAAACCTGTTCTAGTTCTGTGTTTTCCACATCACTTAAAACCTCTAAAAGGGAGATATATTTACACCCTAAACTATGGCCCATCCAAAAATAATTAGGATTACCAGCAGTGGGATCCTCTAAGTACAAACTAAGGTTATCTTCATAGCCTAAAAACTTAGCTTCTTCATAAATAGCCTTTCTCAATCCAATCAAATCTTTGACCATTTCTATGGAAACATTCCAATGGCGAAAAGTAAAACGATAGGGAATAGCAATAATAGTATAGCCCCGTTCAAAGACTTGTTTGAGTAGATAACGATAGAACAGATTGGGAAAAGTGCCGAAGAAAGCACCACCGATAAAATAGACAACCCCAATCGGTTTAGGATTGATAGCAACCCAGTTAAATTGCAGGGGAATAAACTTAAATTCTGCTGTCATTGTTTTTCGGTATGTAATTGTTAATTTGGCGATTAGGGAAACAATCTTATAATGATTAAAAATATCGGCGGACAAAATAATTTATCGCCTTGTCTAAGTATGGTACATTAATTTGCTCAAAAAAGTGTATTTTGTTGCGAATATGTAATGATTTTTGACAAAAGTAAATTCTCACCCCAAAAAAATTCGCTTTTTCCTAGTCTTCTAAGCTAATCTTGACCGGATTAACTTGCCATCGGTAAAGTCAAAACCTTTAGCGACGAGACGATTATAAGGTGAGATAATGGGAAAAAATTGGTTTTAGCTTTAAGGATGGTATTATGTTAGACACAACGCAGTTAACACCAGAAAAAATTGCTCAGTACCGTATTCAATTTGCGGACAATGAGAACGCTTTAATTGCACTTGATGTGATTGAGGAATGGGAGGGAGATTTAGCAGATGCTGCTGAGTCTATTGCCACTCGTAACGGGATTGAAGGGGTAGAAGATAATGCTGATTTTCGTTGGTTTGTTATTGTTCTTAATAAATGTCGTGATTCTATTTGTCAACCGAAGTTGCGAGAAAAATATTTACCCGCACTTATCCCTACTTTAACAGGTATTATTGTAGGATATATTATATGCTCTCCGCAAGTCGCAGGAATTTTATCAACTATCGTTGCTGTTTATATTCAAGAGCAAGGACTGGATAAATTTTGTCAAAATTGTTCCGATTCTTAAACTCAGGTCTTATCCCTGATATTAAAAACCCGATTTTTAGAGGCAGAAAAAATCGGGTTTTTTGGACTTTTGGATAATGGTGCAAGACCTGAGTTAAACTCCTGTTGCGATAAATGCTGTCCAATAATAGGGATTAGCAAAGGGATAGGGTTCACGTTTAACCGCAGCTTCTAATAAGTCTTGGAATTTTCTTCTATCCCGTTTACTCTCAAAGACTCGATCGAGTAATTGCTGGAATTTTTGACTATCTTTAATTCGGGCTAATTTTTTACTTTTCAATGTTCTTAACCAAGTTTGAGTATGATTTAAAACAATAGCAATACTTCCTTGATCTCGGATAGAAATTCGTTTAAGATCGTGATAAAATTTAGTCATAAATAAGGTTGTAGCTAGGGGATCTACTGTCCAAAGGGTGCTAACAACACTAGAACTTCCTGCAAATAGAAAACCACTGGGTAAACCCACATATTCATCACTAATACTATCGGCTTTACTTTCTATTATACCACTTTCATCAAAACAAAGTGTGACTAAACGGCATTCTCTTAAATCAAATTTCTCAAGTACTTCCGCTAAAGTTAGGTTAGCTGATTTTCCTAAGTTACCTTCTGGATCTGCTAACATTAAAGCTGAGTCTCTAGGGGATTTATTATCAAATTTTCCATGACAGGAAAAGTGAATACAATGGGACGCTTGTAATTCTTGACGACGGGTTTCTAGGATTTGTTTTGATGCTTCTGATTCACCAATAATAACAGTTTTTTCTGCATCAAATCCTTGACTAATTCTCTCGATTTCTAGATTTGCTCCTAAGAGGGGTTTTAGGTCTTTTCTGGTGGGGTTTTTAATGGCAAAAAGACGAGTAAAGTTTTCTCGCTGTGATAATTTTACCAGTTTTAAAAGTTGGCAACTGGGAATATATCCTACACCTTTAGAAAAGCGTTGATAGAGAAATTGTCCATCTTTTAGGGGTAAACAATGAAGGGGAATAATATGTAAAAACCAATGGGGAATTATAATTAAGCGTTTGCAGTCTTGGGGAATTAGTTCTAAAAGTTCATCAATGGGGAGAATTTCTGATAGTTGATTTAAACAAGAATTAAGATTATTAATCCACTCTGTTTTATTATTTTCATAAGCTTCACGATAATCTTTAATAAAATCAATCAATTTTCCTCGATCTTCTGCTGAAGATTGCCAAACCTTAACCCCTTTTACCTCGCTATTCCCCCCTTTTGAAGGGGGGTTAGGGGGGATCAAACCTTTCAAAGGGGGGTTAGGGGGGATCAAACCTTCATTAGTAACAATAAACGCCATAATTCTATCCCCTGAAATATACCATTCTAAAATAGCGGTTTGTGGATCAATTAAGGATTGAATCTCACTTAATTTAATGGTTTGAACTTTTTGAGCTAAGCTAAAAGTTGAATCTATGGGGGTGATTTCACGGTCAATGAATTGATTTAATTCTTGTTTTAATTGATTGAGGTGAGTATAGTCATTTAAGATGGGTTGTTTTTGTTGATCTAGGGTTAAAGTTACTCCCCGATTGCGGGTTTGTTCTTGGATGGCTAACTGTTGTTCTTCCCCAATAATGGCACGACGGAGGCGATCTAATTCAGTTTTAATAGTTTGAGAGACACCGTTAGGATATCTATCTCGGTCGGTAAGCAATTGGACTAGATAGCGGGTTTTGCTACGTTCAACGTATTCTAAGGCGCGATCTTTTCGATTGAGGTTGAGATAGGATTGAACTATGCCATGATAAACATCCATTGCATCGGAGATGATTTCTTGTTGTCGTTGGGGGTTTAAGGCTTCGAGTCGAGTATTTTCTACTGCTTCGATGGCTAAGTTGTAGCCTTTGATGGCGGTTTCCCAGTCTTCGATAAGGTTAGCAGTATTTCCTAGGTTTCGTCCTGTTATTAAACAGCCTATGGGAAAAGCAGTCGGGGTAAATACTTCTAAAGACTGGTTATAAGCTGCGATCGCTAACTCTAGATTTTCTGCCCTTTCCCCTCTGATGCGATCACTATAAGTATTCCCCAGTCCAATTTGTGTTCCTGCCCAAGCTTCAGGAAAGCTATCACGGGTATAGACTTCTAAAGACTGGTTATAAGCTGCGATCGCTAACTCTAGATTTTCTGCTCTTTCCCCTCTGATGCGTTGACAATAAGCTATCCCCAGTTTATTTTGTGTATTTGCCCAATCTTCAGGAAAACTATCACGGGTTCTTACTTCTAAAGACAGGTTAAAAACCGCAATAGCTAACTCTAGATTATCCGCCCTTTCCCCTTTGATACGATTTGTATAAGCATCCCCCAGAGTATTTTGTGTTAAATTTTCTGCCCTTTCCCCTCTGATGCGCTTATTATAAGCATTGCCCAGATTATTTTGTGTTCTTGCCCATTCATAAGGAAAGGCTTCACGGGTATATACTTCTAATGACAGGTTATAAGCAACAATAGCTAACTCTAAATTTTCTGCCCTTTCCCCTCTGATGCGATTACTATAAGCAATCCCCAGATTATTTTGTGTTCCTGCCCATTCATAAGGAAAGGCTTCACAGGTATATACTTCTAAAGACTGGTTTAAAGCAACAATAGCTAACTCTAAATTTTCTGCCTTTTCCCCTCTGATGCGTTGACTATAAGCATTACCCAGGTTATTTTGTGTCATTGCCCATTCAGAAGGAAAGGCATCACGGGTATATACTTCTAAAGACAGGTTATAAGCAACAATAGCTAACTCTAGATTATCTGCCCTTTCCCCTCTGATGCGATTACTATAAGCAATCCCCAGATTATTTTGTGTCATTGCCCATTCAGAAGGAAAGCTATCACGGGTATATACTTCTAAAGCAGAATTAAAACAAGAGATCGCCCTTTCTAAATTATCAGCTTTACTGCCTTGATTCTTGTCAAGATAAACGTTACCTAAACTATTTTGAATTTTAGCCCATTTTTGAGAAAACTTTTGCTCAGAATAAACATTCAAAACCTGTTGATAAATTGTTTCTGCTTCCTCATATTTCTTTGCTTTCTTATATACATAACCCAAGGTCTCAAGAGTGGCTACTTTTGTCGGTTCTAATGATGTTATTTGATTACTTAAATTCCAAGCTTCTAGCAAAGATTCTTCCGCTTTTTGTAACTCTCCTCTACGGTAATAAGCAACCCCTAATTGCTGTAAAGTTGTTATCATCATAGATATATTTTTTTCTGCTGAATACTCTGCAAATAATCGAGTTAATATATCAATTCTTGCTTGAGTTTCTGATACTCCATCTCGTTCAAGAACCCGAGCAAAATTCACAAATTGACGATCAATATTTTTTTCTTCTGGTAGAGATTCAAACTTAAAAATACCTGATTTCCAAGCCCAAAAATCAGGGGCAAATCTAGCGAATCTAGTAATAGTATCGTTTGATAAACAAAATAATATGGGATAAGGAACATCATAGGTAAAAGCGTCTCTAACAAAATTGAGATTTTGTAAAATAGGGGGATAATCCTTAAATCCGATAGAATTTTCTAATCCTTTGATAATTAACACTTGCTTTTTATCTTCTAAAGGGGGATTTTTAGATAAATAGTTTAAAATTTCATCTAATAAAAAACGCACCTGAGAATCATCTATATTTAAAACAATAAATTGTATATTTTGACATTGAGAATTATTCATTAAACTCTCAACTATCCAGTTAGCTTCCTCATTGCGGTTAACTTCAATAAAGCCAATAGTTAATCCTTCCGCAAAATCAATAAAAGTCAGTAACTCAGCTAATCTCTGCTGATTTTTTGCTAAAAATAGATGATTAGAAATAGAGAAAGATTTAGTTTCTAACATTTTCTAATACCTTTTTAAAAGCTTGAATAGATTCAACAACTGGATTGATATAGTTCCATCTATCATTACCATTATATTCTAAGGCAGAAGTATTAAATAACATAAGTTGTCCAATTTGATTGTTATTAATTTCCTTGTTTAAATAGACATTTACTAAATGACTATAATGCTCATCAGGAATGACTCTTTCAAAATCAAATTGTACTTGTTTAATGGCAGTTTGTACGTCTTCACTATCAATTTTAGAGCCGCCTTTTGCATTTGCTGAAGTAATAGCAGTTCTCATCATTTGCATTAGTTGTCTAACATGACCACCACTAGCTTTAGCTAAACTTAATAAATCATCATAATTGGCAAAAACATCCTGAACATTAACCCTAACTTCAATTAATTTAGCAACAGCTTTTAAGGCTTCTTCTTGATAGTCTAAATTGGGCTTATTTCTTTGTAAATTGTAGATATTGATCATCGGGACAATATTAGAGTTCTCGAAAAAATTATTGATTTTTTTAGCTGAATAGATTGTAGAAATTGGCACAGTATAAATAATATTGCATCCCAAGGCTTGTAACTGTGCTGCATAATCGAAAAATAAATGATCGCCTACTTCTGGTGTTACTCGATCTAAATTGTCGAATATTACTAAAAATCCTTGATATTGAGGGAATTTTTGCTGTAATTTTCTGAACCCATCATCTAGTAAAAAATTTACATCAGCTTGTAAGCGAGAAATATCTTGTTCTAAGGTTTGACGAATTGTTTTTTTACGTTTATCAGATCCTTTAATTTGTGCTAATAATTTCACTAATAATTTAGCTACAAAAGGAATAGGAAAGGGAGAGGAACTAACATCTAAAGTTCCCGACATACTCACAGACTTCTCAACGGTTTCCTCTGTTTCTTCTGTGATATCTTTAAACCAAGCTTCAAAATTACCCAGAAGTTCATCATCAAACTTAATTCCTCGTTGTCTAAGTTCATATTCAATTTGCTTAATTAATACTAAATATAAGTCTATGTAACGCGCATCTTCAATGTCAATTTCCCGATCAGCTTCTAAATAAATAATAAAATATTTTTCTTGCCATCTTTCCTGAATTCGCCTTAATTCTGTGCTTTTTCCACAGCCACGATGACCTGTAAATAAAATTGTTGTAAATTTTTCAGGTTCTTGAAATTCAAGAATTGTATCAACTTGACCTATAGCTTTGGTATTGCGAACTTTTGATAAATCAACATAATATCGTTTCATAGCTTCACCCCTTAGAGGATCAAGATTACAAACTCGGTAAGCTTCTTTGAGATTTTTGGCAAGATTAGTTTGGGTCATAGTCATTGAACAATATTATCTGAATAATCATAATTAATTATATTATAGCTTTTCAAAAAATACAATCTCCCTAAATCCAGTATCAAGGCGAACGCATCTTATTTTTGAAAGGTAGGCTGGATAAGGGTTTTCGAGATCATGGTTGATTTTTTCTGAAACGCTGAAAGTCTTATTAGATAAGGAATCTAGAATTTAGATGCGTTTGCCCTAAATCCAGTATTGACCAGTCGAAGGGTGAGATATTGCCCCAACTGTTGCGCTATATCCCGTAACCAAGCAACAGGATTATTATTTCCTTGTTCTTCTAACCATGTTGCATAGTTTTCCATCACCTGCAAAAATTGGGGATCAATCAATTCCTGATTTGCTTGCAGGATATTGGGTTCCTCATCATCAGTACAAGTGAGCAACTGTTGAATTAAATTAACATAAGCTTGGGCGCGTTGTTCATTCATTGTCTGTACTGTGATTGATGTGATTGTGTGATAGACTGTGATTTTTTTTTCGAGAGAATCACCATATAATATAATTGGATACAATAAATATTCGTGATTGTCAAGGGGGATCGCTGCCAAATTTGTTTGATATATTGCAAGGTTCTGCCTTAGAACATATCAAACAAATTACTTTTCTGCACAAATAACTGTCATTACAGCAACTTCTTTATCCAATTGATCTCCTATTTCATCTTCAACAACGTCCAGATCGTAATCCATTTGTAATCCTAGCCAAAATCGCGGTGACATATCAAAATAACGAGCTAACCGAAGAGCTATATCCGCTGTGATAGGCCGCTTTCCATGAACGATTTCGTTAATACATTGTTCGGGAACTCCAAGAGCCAGAGCTATTTGATTCTGACTAAGGTTCATTGGCTTTATAAATTCCTCTAAAAGAACCTCACCGGGATGAATTGGCATTAGTTTATCGAAAATTTGGGTTAAAACCCCGTCGTTTTACGACGGCTTTAAGCTAAAATGGAAAAAGCGATAACCAAGCTAAAAACTGAACCTTGACAACAGATAGTAGGGGGTTTC
>VYLV01000054.1_pt1 | contig 16493 bp, 20 predicted proteins | sample 5114191 | NCBI WGS metagenome assembly VYLV01 (sample SAMN12291782, study PRJNA351875) | freshwater metagenome | isolation source: freshwater lake | place: USA: Michigan, Little Long Lake | collected 2013-08-08 | reverse complement strand
TAATGCAAGGTTTTTGAAAGTCCCAATCCTATTTTCTTGCACTAACATCGGACTTTAACAGGTCAAAAGCTTTATTTTAAAAGGGTTTTACCATTATTCAGCAGACCCTATCTAAACAATTAACTCTATCGCTCTACTGAGAAAATATGAAACTAATTGGTGATATTTCCCTGAGCTTGGATTTATTCTTGTTGCTTTTTTTCTGGCATTGTCTCATCGGTGGCATTGCTACAGTCATCGCTATCAATAAAGGCTATCCAAGATTAAATTGGCTAATCTTCGGACTTCTGGGAGGAACCTTTACCTTTTTTATCGCCCTCTTTCTAGAAAAAAAGCCCAAAATTTAAGGGATGATATTGCTAGATTATCCTTTAATAGTTCCCATCAACACCTCTAAATCTTCTGCGTCTAACTCCTCTGGGATGCCATTACGAATTAATTCCGAAAAATCCTCATTGGGAACCATAAAACATAGTGCATAAAGTCTTCCGTCCCCCACATTTCTAATCTCGTGAATACCTGTGGGACGGACTAATAAACTATCCCCCGGACCCAGGGGAATCGGTTTACCATCACAGATAGCCATTCCTTCCCCTTTGAGGATAAAAAACATTTCTACGGCAAAATGATGACGATGGGTAGGGGTGCGACCGTGGGGATCGAAAATTTCCACACAAACGGTCAAGGAATCCCCCGCTACGGTAGAATCGAAGACGATCGCTAAACGATTCGTATCCCCAGCACTAATGCGAAAAACTTGATAATCCCGGGGAGATCGAATCACGGGTAACATACAATGATCGCTAGTTAGTTGGCTATTCATCGCTGATTTCGATCGAAGTGTGGATGATTCTAAGACTAGCAAAAATTTTCAACTTCGCTCGATTGCGTCCACCACTTTACTCACATCTACGATCGCATCCACATCATGGACGCGCAGGATATCGGCCCCCTTAGCGATCGCTATTGCACAGGCCGCCGCCGTTCCGAAAACTCGTTCTTTTGGGTCATCTTTGCCTGTAATCTCGCCAATAAAGCGTTTTCTCGACAATCCAATTAAAACAGGTAAGTCTAAATCCCGAAATTGCCCTAATTCTCGCAATAACTCAAGATTTTGTCGCCCGGTTTTGGCAAAACCAATCCCTGGATCGATGATAATATTTTCCCTAGCAATACCCCACTGTAAAGCTTCCTTAACGCGATTCTGTAAAAATTCTTTAATTTCCTTGACTAAATCGTCATAATGTGTTAAAGATTGCATGGTTTGCGGATTGCCCCGCAGGTGCATGAGGATGATGGGAACGGCCAATTTAGCCACCGTGGGCAATAATAGGCGATCGAAGGTTCCCCCAGAAATATCATTGATCAAATCGGCCCCGGCGGCGATACCTTGGGCTGCCACGATCGCCCGGGTAGTATCGAGAGAGATAGGAATAGAACTTTGTTGTCGAATAGCAGTGATTACGGGGATAACTCGCGATAATTCTGCTTCTAGGCTAATTTCTTCGGCTCCCGGACGGCTGGATTGACCACCGATATCGATTATATCAGCCCCGGCCTCGATCATTTTCATCGCCTGTAGCAGGGCATTTTCAACATTGTCAAATTCTCCCCCATCACTAAAACTATCGGGAGTAACGTTTAAAACACCCATGATATAGGTGCGTTTTCCCCAAGCAAAAATATGTTCACGAATTGCCGTTAAACTTGACATAATACTAAATCCTATTTCAAAAGTATAGGAAAGTGGGAACTGGGAAAAAGGAGCAGGGAGAATAAATAAAAATAATCTCCTGAATACTGATAACTGACGGTGATAGTTAATTTTTAGGTAGGGAAGAATCTTTTAATTCAAAATAAGCTTGTACTTCTTCTTTCCAGAGTTGATATTTTTCTTGAATTAGTTGATATTGACTAGCAAAATCGAGGGGGAAATCAAGGAGATTGGTATCGATATCGGATTGCACTAATTCCCGTTCGATCAGGGTTTCTCGGATAAATTTTAAACATTCTTGTCTCAAAGTTTCCGCTTGATCAATAATTAGCTGGACTTGATTAATTGCTCGATCGTACAATCGGGTTTGTGAATGAAAAATTTCGGAAGATGCGGCCAGATTTCGCAGTCTATGTAATTGATTTCTCTTTTCTACTAAACTGGCAATTTTGGGGTTAATTTCAAAAAGCAAGGTTTTCACCAGAGGAGCCAAGCGGCGAGTATTAGTATAATCGTAGTTATCAAGGTCTGATTTAATCAGGTGTACCTGTTGTAAATCGACGGTAATATCGTGGAATTGTATCTCGGTTTCGGTGATGGTGGGATGAATCGTTTTAACTTTCCAAGTAGTAATAGAAGTCAACTGCTGGCGATCACTATTAACCATTTGCCGCTCCATTTTCAGCACATCAAGGGGAATGCTATAAAGTTTTTTCTCAGGAATATAGATGACATCGCTACCGAGAATGCGATCGATTTTAGGACGACGATATAAATAATGATACAAGAATCGATAAAAGCTTTTACTGCCTTGAAATATCTGGACAAATAACCAAATTTTCCAGCTGAATAACCCGCTGACAAAGCGTCCGAATAGATGGGAATTCGAGGAGGGGTTATTCATGAAATTCCGTGATCATTTATCAGTGAGATATTAGGGGTTGGCTGCTTTTCAGTGGTAAGCAAACAGTAATCAGGGATAAAGATGAAGATAACTAACTAATTAACTTAAAACTTACATCTGATAACTGATCACTGATCACTGATCACTGATTAAGGACGTTCTCCGGGTAGATTTTTTGACGATGTTGGTTTCGATCTTACCTGTTGACGACCGTTGCGAATAACTTGTAACATTTCCCCTAATTCTCGATCGAGATGTTCTAAAACTGCTTCGGCATAGTCGTCAGCGCCTTTTTGAATTTCATGACATTCAGCTTGGGTTTTTTGTCGTAACTGTTGCACTTCCTGCAAGGTGCTGTGACGCATCTGTTCGATTTCATCGAGGGTTTGTTGTTGCAAGGATTCACACTCCTGCTGAACCCGTTGACGAATTTGGGCCGCTTGCCGTTCTGCTTGTTGAATAATACCGGACTCATCGAGAATTTGGGCAGCCCTTTGTTGAGCGGAACGAAGGACTTGTTGAGCGTATTCTTCTGCTTTAGTGATAATTTCCTGTTCTTCCTGCAAAATTGCTAAAGCTTTCTGTACTGCCGGTGGCACGGTTTCATAGATGAGATCGATCTGTTCGGATATCTGTCCCTCATCGATGATTGTCCAACGGGTGAGGGGGATATGGAAACTATCAAAAATCATCTCTTGCAGACGCGCCAAATCCTGATAGATATCGAAATCGACGGGTGGACTGGGAACCCCACTATTAGAAGTGTTAGGTACTGCTTTTCTGCGATCATTAGGTTCTCGGCGCGCCATAGGTTCAGATCGTCCTCATTGCTGTATTCTAGTATGTTAACTGTAGTATGAGTAAATATCTCTAGAAACGTTTTCTGGGACTAGATGGGTGACGGAGCCACCGAATTGAGCGATTTCTTTAACCACGCTACTGCTTAAAAAACTATATTCTTTGGTGGTGGCTAAAAAAACCGTTTCGATCCCTTCCCAGAGGGTTTTATTGGTATGGGCCATTTGCAGTTCTTTTTCAAAGTCTGAGAGGACCCGCAACCCCCGCAACAGCACCTTAGCGCCTTTCAATCTGGCATATTCAACCGTCAATCCTGAAAAACTGTCTATCTCAACGTTTTTCAGGTGTTTTGTACAGTAACTGATCTGTTCTATGCGTTTTTCGACGGTAAATAAGGGGTTTTTATGGGGATTGCAGAGAACTGCCACGATTACTCGCTCGAATAGTGGCACACTGCGTTCGATAATATCTAAATGACCGAGTGTAACTGGATCAAAGCTGCCGGGGTAGATGGCGATCATTTCTCAACCTGCACACCTCGCCAAAAAGCGATATATCCTTTAATATTTTGGGCTTTTGGTTTAGGATCGGGATAATACCAAGCGGCATCTTTATTGTCCTGTCCATCTACCCTAAGAGTATAATAACTAGCCTCTCCTTTCCAAGAACAAATGGTATGGGTGTTACTGGATTGAAAATATTCAGCTTTGATGGTATCGGGGGGAAAATAATAGTTTCCCTCGACAATTTCGCAGTTATCGCTTTCCGCTACCACTGCACCATTCCAAATCGCCTTTGCCATGACACTAACTCCTAGTTCTGGTTCAAAATTATCTTACAACAGAGTTTGTAAATGTTGAACCAGTTGGTTAACCTGCACCACTCCCTCGATTCGATCGATCGGTTGACCATTTTTAAAGACTACTAAAGTCGGTAAAGCTTGAATACCGTACTTACTGGCTAAATTGGGATATTTGTCTGTATCAATTTTGACAATTTGTAGGCGATTTTTGAAATACATTCCCGTTTGTTCTAGAATCGGAGCCATCATTTGACAAGGACCGCACCAAGTGGCATAGAAATCCACTAACACGGGGAGATTAGTGGTTTGCAACAGTTCCTGAAAACTGGAAAACTCTTTTTTGACTGCCATAAATTGTCACCTCGCCGGAAAAATAGCCTTTTTCCTACTATAGCTTTTCTAAATGTTCCTTGATTTCTCCAGAGCAGTCATCGATCGCAGGGAAAATGCTAAGTTAAGTAGGGTCTGCTGAAAAAGTTTTTCGGTGGTGGTAGGGTGTGGGGTGTGGGGTGTGGGGTGTAGGGTTTTACCGATTTTCAGGTGGTCAACTACCTAATTTTCAGGGAAAAAGTCCCGGAATTTTCCCCCTGATCACTCCCAGTCCGGTACTTTTTGATTGACAAAAAGTCTAAAAGTCTTACCCAACAAGGTTTTTAGATTTATTCAGCAGACCCTAAGTAAAGACTCTGAGCCAACTGTCCATGAACATCCTAACCAAGCTGCTTTTTCCCGAAACTAAAACCCCAGAGCAAGTAGGTTCACCGCGAGTACAGAAAAGCCGCCGGGGAATCGAAACCAAATCCGCCGCAGAAATCGTTATTATGCGACAAGCGGGTAAAATTGCCGCCACAGTCCTTAAGGAAATTGCCCAGATCGCTCAACCCGGAATGACGACGGCGGATCTGGATGCCTATGCGGAAAAACGTATCCGCGAAATGGGTGCTACCCCTAGTTTTAAAGGTTATTATGGCTTTCCTGCCTCGATTTGTGCCTCTGTCGATAACGAAGTCGTTCACGGTATCCCTAGCCCGAAAAAACGCCTCAAAGCCGGTTCTGTGTTAAAGGTAGATACGGGGGCCTACTACCAAGGTTATCATGGGGATTCCTGTATCACGATCGCTATCGGTTCCGTCTCTCCAAAAGCCGAAAAATTAATCCGCGTGGCGGAAGAAGCCTTATATAAAGGCATAAATCAGGTAAAAGCTGGCAATTATCTGCTCGATATTGCAGGAGCGATCGAAGATCACGTTCAAGCTAACGGTTTCCAAGTGGTAGAAGATTTTACCGGTCATGGAGTCGGCAGAAATCTCCACGAAGAACCCTCGGTATTTAATTTTCGCACTAATCAGTTAGCCAATGTCAAACTCCGCACCGGAATGACTCTGGCAATTGAACCAATTGTCAACGCGGGATCTAAACATACCAGAACTTTGCGCGATCGTTGGACGGTGGTGACGATGGATAATGCTCTCTCCGCTCAGTTTGAGCATACTGTCTTAGTAACCGCCACGGGGTACGAAATCTTAACCGAGCGCAATAACCTATAAAATTGTCTATCTAGGCTTATTATCCTTAGATAATGGCAAAATAAAAGATTTGCGGCAGGATTTAGTCAAAATGTTTAAAAATATCGTTGTTGCCTTAGATTGTGGGGAATTATCGGATCGAGTCCTTCAGTCCTTGAATTCCCTTTCTCTAACGGCAAATTCTTGCATCATCCTCACCCATATCCTCGGCAAGGAGGGAGATGAATCGCCAGTTGATCGCCCTCACCCCTCCCGTGAGATCATTGAAGATCAATTGCGCTGCTATCAATCCCAGATTGCTGCCCCTAGTGAAATCGAGGTCATCTTTGGTGATCCAGCGGAGGAAATTATTCGTTTAGCTAATATCTATCATGCTGATCTGATCGTGATCGGCAGTCGGGGATTAACGGGAGTTCAACGGGTGATCGAAGATTCTGTTAGTAGTTTTGTGGTGGCAGAAGCTACCTGTTCAGTATTGGTGGTGAAAGCATAGCAGCCAGCATTCAGCTAGAAAAGGTACTCTGGCAAGAGTGCCTTTCTCGAAGATGAAAATTAATTTGGCACCACTACGGATTAAAATTTGCAAATCTTATTTTTCCCTAATGTTTTCCCCCATACATTCCCCAGTATTTCCCCACTCACTCCCAAGTTTTCCACAGTTTACCCAGACTTTTCCACAGGCAACAGCGATAGAATCGGCACTTGCTTCGAGAAAAAATTAATCTTGATTGTAAAAATTCCCATCGATAGATACTGAGTTATTGTTAAGTTGAGTAAATAAAATCTAGCTCTAACCCTTATTCGCTCGTAAATATTAAGTTTTTCTAAAGCATTCCTTTACATCTGGTAATATTGCAACTCCCCCCAACTTGGCTCACAATAGTCCTTACTGTCCACTGCACCAGTCAGGGATTTCCCCACTTCAGATTCAGAGGTAAACGATATGAATACATCCGTCAGTATCTTGGCAGAAATCCCCGAAATCCTCCACCAATCCCTACAACAATATCTAGAAACTCACCCCGGTTGGGATCAAGATGGCGTGTTTACGGCGGCTCTATCATTTTTTCTACTTAATTGTCAATCCTCCGAAAGGATGAATTTTGAGGAGCAAAATAGCTGTGCCAAGGTTTATCTAGAAACTTTGTTCCAGCGCTCGGAGTGCTAATTCGGTGATAATAAGAGTCGGGTCATGGTTAAAAACCCGATTTTCCCCTATGAATTCCGATAAAACCCCTAATTTAATCATTCCTCAGTTAATTATCGGTTTGGGTAATCCCGAACCCAAATATGATCGCACCCGTCATAATATCGGTTTTGAAGTTGTGGACTCATTAGCGCGGGATTGGGGGCTATCTTGGCAGGAAAACAAGCGATTTCAAGGTTTTATCGCTGAGGGTGACAGTCCTCTCCCAGGCAAAATTCGTCTCTTGAAACCCCAAACCTACATGAATCGCTCCGGGCAATCGGTGCGATCGGTGCTGGACTGGTATAAACTAGCTCCAGAGTCGATTTTAGTCATTTACGATGATATGGATCTGCCCCTAGGCCGGTTGAGAATCCGTCTATCGGGATCGGCTGGCGGACACAACGGTATTAAATCAATGATTGCCCACGTTGGCACGGAAAACTTCGCTCGTTTACGCATAGGAATCGGTAAATCAACCGAAAAAGCGACAATTTCCCACGTTTTAGGCCGATTCACCCCCCAAGAAAACCAAGTTATCTTGAAAGTGTTAGACTTGTCCAGAAAAGCGATCGAACTTGGTCTCAAACAAGGGTTACAAAAGGCCATGAGTCTCTACAATAATCAAAGTGTAGAGATTGGTTCTAATCTATGCTGATAGCAAATAAGCCTGATTTTAGTAATGGTTATAATCGCCATTTTCGTCTATACTCTTACAGAACCCTTGCTTAAATTTTGATCGCCCTTTGCTAGATTAGGTCAATTTTTATCCTCGATATTAGCAGTTTAAGTATGATTAATCGCCAAAGTTTGCTGAGATTCGCCTACAAGTTTAATCTCATTTTATTGATAATCGCTATAGTTTTTTGTCTTGGGAGTAGCGCTGCTTTTGCCCATCGTCCCCATGATGTGATTAGTCAATTGGAAGTTTCTCCCGATTTCCAGACAGATAATACAGTATATATCTTGGTGCGAAATAACTTTTATAAGTCTGGGGATGGAGGTAGCAACTGGACAAGATTAATTCAAGGTTTAGATTATACGGGGGAATTAAGTTCCCTATCCCTATCTCCCCTCAATAAAAATATTCTCTATTTAGCTTCAAGATCCGATGGTATTTATAAAAGTGAAGATGCGGGGGAATCTTGGCAGAAAGTTAATCAGGGTTTAGAAACTAAATTTATTAACTTCCTAGAAATTGCCCCTTCCGATCCCAATATAGTAGCGGCAGTGGGATTAGAAAAAGGGGTTTATTTAACCGAAGATGGCGGTAAAAATTGGTCAAATATTTTCCCCACCACGGCACTGATAACCTCTCTAGCTATTACTCCCAACAATCCTGATCGAATTTTTTTCGGGGATGAACAGGGTAAATTATACACTTCCTCCGACGGGGGAAAAACTTGGCAGAATCTACCCTTACCTGCTAATGTGGGGGCAGTGGATACAATTGCTTTTTCTCCTAATTTAGACAGGGATAAAACCTTTTTTGTCGGCACAAAAGAAGCAGGTATTTTTAAAACCGTTGATGATGGTAAAACCTTCCAAGCTGTTAACGAAGGAATTAAAGATAAAATCATCGAAGACATCGTTATTTCTCCCCAGTATGCCCAAAATTCAACCCTTTATGCCATCACTTGGTATGACGGAATGTATGTTTCGCAAGATGGGGGCAAAAGTTGGACAAAAATGAGCGAGGGTTTAACCAAAGATAAACAGGCTGATGATTATAAAGTTCCCCATTTTATGGATTTAAAAATAGTTCAAGATACGATGTTTTTAGGGGGATTTAATGGCTTATTTAAAACCACGGATAGCGGCAAACAATGGCAGGAAATAGCAACTTTAGCCCGGGGAACAGTTATCGCTATGGCGGTTTCTCCTAATTATGCCCAGGATGGTACTGTTGTCATTGCTAATTATGTAGGCAATATCTTTATCAGTCGGGATAAAGGGGAAACTTGGACACCAATTAATCGCGGTTTAGAGGTTTATCGACTTGGTAAAGATCCCGAAGAATCAGGACAAGATCCCCGGCGTTTCTTTGACATTGCCTTTTCTCCTAACTATGGAGAAGATAGAACTATTTTTGCGGGGTTTTTACGCAATAAATTTGCCAAATCCGATAACAGTGGTGATTTCTGGAAAATTATCGAAATCGATGAAGGAGTCCGCGGTCCGAGGATAGTTCCTTCCCCAGATTTTGCCAAGGATAAAACTCTTTTTCTCACCAATCAGCAGGGGAGAATATTTCGTTCTACCGATGGAGGAAATACAGTTAAAAAGATCAGTGAAGTGGGCAGAATTTTTGGTAATTATGCCCCGTCCATGGTAGCTTCCCCTGATTTTTCTAAGGATAAAACTTTGTTTGTCACGGGAACAGAGGGTATTTATCAAAGTGTTGATGGTGGACTAACTTGGAAAAATGTCAGTCAAGGAACACCTCTATCAAAAGCTTCTAATGTGCAGTTGGCAATATCTCCCAATTATCCCAAGGATGGAACTATTTTTGCGGGGACAATTTTTTCTGGTTTGTATGTCACCAAAGATGGGGCTAAAAGTTGGACAAAATTAGAGAAACCAGGGTTTAATCCTCAGGCATCAGTAGAAACCATTGCTATCTCTCCTGATTATGCTAATGATCGCACGGTAATAGTTAGTTTACAGGGAGATGGTTTGTTTAAATCTACCGATGGAGGAGAAACTTTTCAATCAATTGGTGATCCTAAAATACCCCTAGTGAAAATTCATAGTATCCCTTCCTCTGGTATCTCCGTCCAGTTTTCTCCTAATTACGCTCAAGATAAAACTTTATTCGGTTTTGGTGGCTCTAAAACTACAGTTTTTCGTTCCACCGATGGGGGAGAAACTTGGACAAGTGTAACTATTCCTCCTCACGCGGAAGAAAATACACCCCGCTATAAAATCGGTGAATTTTTCTCTGGTCCCCTTGGCACAATCTTGCGCGTGGTTATCCCGATTCTCCTGGCAATCGTCGCTTATTTTCTGGTGGGTTTCCTGAAACTGGAGAAAGTTATTAATCTTCCTAAATCCTTCTTCCGCATGGCAGCAGCATTTATGATTTTTCTGTTTGTTTTCTTCGCTATCATTACCCAAGTTTAGGATCTAGGTAATCTCTTGTCGAGAAATTTTGCCTTAAAGAGAACAGGAAATAGGAAAAAGTGCGGGTGTTGGACGGGGATAGTGACAATAAATTATAATCTTGTTCAACTGCTCCCTAGTATCTCCGCAAAAATATGAATATTGCCGCCCAAACCCCCTTTTTCAGTGAAAATAGCTATCCATTGGCTGAATCGAGCTTTTCTTCTTCTCCAGAAACCTTTCAATGGACTAAGCAATGGTATCCCGTCGCTGTTGCCGAATTTCTCGATCCCTCCCGTCCCCATAAAATCCAGTTATTGGGGAAAGATCTGGTGTTATGGCGCGATAATTCCAATCAATGGTGTTGTTTTGCCGATTTTTGCCCCCATAGGTTGGCTCCTTTGTCAGAAGGACGTATCGAAGCTGATGGAACCTTGCTCTGTGCTTATCATGCTTGGCGTTTTGATAGGGAGGGTAATTGTGTTAGCATTCCCCAATCACAGGATGCACAAACGGAAGCCAAAAACTGCTCAAATCCGAAATCCTGTGCCGTTGCCTACCCCACCCAGCAATGTCAAGGGTTAATCTGGGTATGGGCAGAATCGGGAAGGCAGGCTCAACAGGAAAGTCAGGAGCGACAGCCGGCTACCGTAGCGGAATTAGAGTCAGATTCGGAGCAAGTTCGGCAATTATTTTGGAATATCCGCGATTTACCCTACGGTTGGGACTTTTTTATGGAAAATGTCGCTGATCCTGCTCATGTTCCCGTTTCTCACCATGGTATTGTCGGTAATCGTTATCAAGATGCTAAATATTACGATATGCCGCGTCTGAGAGAGCTATCCACCCAAGAAGGGTTTTCCTTTGCTATCACTCCCACGGCGGCGATTATAGAGACAGCCGTTCACGATTTTCACCCCCCCTGTCAGATGAGAATTTGCACCACTTTCACCGATGGGGGCAAGTTAATCCTAGTTTTATACGCTATTCCCACTCGTCCGGGTTGGTGTCGTCATATCGGTTGTCAGGTGTTAGTCAAAAATAAAGCCGGAAAAACCCCCCCCGGATTAGGTTTTTTTGCCTTACCTATGCCCACTTGGTTAGGTCATATCCTTGCTTCTGTATTTTTACACCAAGACCTCGTTTTTCTTCACTACCAAGAGAAAATTTTAGCCCGACGGCCAGAAAATTGGCTCGATGCGGTTTATACTCCCAATCCTCAAGATAAAATGGTGATTACCTTTCGTCAGTGGTTCAAAAACAGAGCCGGAGGGAGGATTCCCTGGGCAGCTGACTGTAATCCCCAATTACCAGCCCCAGAGTTCGATAAACGCCAGCTTTTTGATGTTTGGACAACTCATACTAAAGATTGTCAGGTTTGCCAAAATGCTCGGAAAAATATACAGCGTTTGACTTTATTTAGTTATATTGGTGCGATTGTCTCGGTTTTCTTGGCAATTTTCCTCGATGCTCGCTCGCTCGCTTTACGGGCAGCAACCACTAACCTAACCAATATATCGCCCTTGAGCTTATTCCCGACCCTAGGATTCTGGATGGCAATCCTAGGAGCAATCGGTTTAGCTATTATCGGCTACGCTCTGCAAAAGTTGAGCGGGTTGTTTTATGTCTATGAATTTGAACATTCCCGCAATGATTAGCCTCGATACTCCCAGATAAGACAAATTTTTGCTGGCGGGGCTTGACAAATCCCGCCGCTTGCCTTATACTTATATGTACAATGGGAATCCGTGCCTGCCTGCGACCTCTGATTTTTACGGCAGTCAACCCCTCAGAGAATTAACCATCGGCAACGTAGGGATTAACCATTTTAGCGGGGTCAACAATGCGATCAAAATCCGCTTCCTCGATGTATCCTAGTTGCAAGGCTGCCACTTTCAGAGTTAAATCCTTTTCTAGGGCATAATGAGCGACGTAGGCAGCCTTTTGGTAGCCAATCACGGGACTTAAGGCAGTCACCAGCATCAAGGATTGATTTAAAAAAGTCTCAATTTGTTTTTCATTAGCAGTCATCCCCTGAACCAAAAATTGACAGAAATTACTGCAACCATCAGTGAGCAAACGGATAGACTGCATGAGATTATGAATCAACAGCGGTTTATAGACATTCATCTCCAGATGTCCCCCAGCACCTCCCATCGTCACCGCTAAATCATTAGCCATCACCTGCACTGCTATCATCGATAAAGCTTCGCATTGGGTGGGATTAACTTTTCCCGGCATAATTGAAGAACCCGGTTCATTTTCCGGCAGCTGTAATTCTCCTAATCCACAACGGGGACCACAGCTAAGTAAACGGATATCATTAGCAATTTTATAGAGGGAACTAGCGATAGTTTTCAGTCCCCCGCTCAAAAAAACCAGAGCATCGTGGGAACCTTGCACGGTAAACTTATTAGGAGCGGTAATAAAGGGTAATTTGGTCAGATTAGCGATTTCGGCAGCCACATCTTCAGCAAAACCGAGAGGAGCATTAATTCCCGTACCGACTGCTGTTCCTCCCAAAGATAAACGATACACTTTTTCTAGACATTTTTCTAGCCAATCGCTGCCATCATCTAATAAACCCACATAACCGGAGAATTCTTGTCCGAGGGTTAAGGGGGTGGCATCCTGTAGGTGAGTGCGACCAATTTTAACTATATTTGCCCATAATTGCGCCTTTTCATCGAGACTATTCCGTAATAGTTGCAGACTGGGAATTAATTTTTCCTTGACTGCCAAGGTAACGGCAATATACATGGCCGAGGGAAAGGAATCATTAGTCGATTGGGACATATTAACATGATCGTTGGGGTCAACGGGGGTTTTGCTACCCAGAGGATTCCCCGTCAGTTGACTGCAACGATTGGAGATGACTTCGTTGATGTTCATGTTAAATTGGGTGCCACTTCCCGTCATCCAAACGTAGAGGGGAAAGTTATCCGCGTGTTGTCCGGCTAAAATTTCATCGCAGACTTGACAGATAAGGTTTTTTCTCTCCTCACTCAAGCGCTGTTTTTGCTGATTGACAATTGCACAGGCTTTTTTGAGAATGGCATAGGACCCGATCATCTCCCGGGGCATGAGATTATCACCGATACTAAAGTATTGTAGGGATCTTTGGGTCTGCGCTCCCCAAAGTTTATCGGCAGGTACGGGAATTTCTCCCATGGTGTCTTTCTCGATGCGAAATTCTGTCATCTTTAAGTTACTTCTGCATCTGGCCTGAAAAGAGAGGGGTTGCAGGGCGACACGGATTCCCACTATAAGAATAATTATAAGTCAAGTCTAGCTAGTTTGTCAAGCCTTATTGAGGATTTTTTCCGATGTTAGGGACCAAAAAGAGCGCAGTTGATCGAGTCGGTTTGATGGGGGCAAATTTATTTCCATGATTATCGGTAACGTCAATGCTAATCGTGAGGCAATTATTCAGCGATCGCTGATCTGGACAATAATTGCTTGCTACCGTTGGACGTTGTGAAAACTTTCTCAATTGCTGAGGAGCGATCGCCTAATGCTGGATTAACTTATTCCCTGGTATCAAGTTACAGCTTTTTGACATACCCCACGCCGTAAACGGACGTGGATTCTTCTAGCATCACTGCTGAGAATTTCTGGCTCAACGAGTCCACTTGAATTAGATTCCTGGCGAAATCCAACCCAGAGGTGGTTCTCTCCTCAGACTTTCGCGACCTTACAGAAGCCTGTTTTCGTGTGCCCCACGATACAGTTCAAAACCTCTAAAATAATTGGTTTCTCTGGTACTTGACGCTTAGAGCTTTTACCTACAGGAGCATTCCCCTATAGAACCCCATAACTCTAGTTTTCAAGGTGCGTTCATCCTGCGATGACTGGGTTTTTTAAGCGGTTGCTTACCCTGCCCGCTATTCTTAATATCATACATCATATAAAGTCGCCCTAAAAGGGCGAGGCTTTAAACCCAATTTTTCGGTAAAAGATTGGTTACAGACTGAGCCAAGAGAGAAAACTAGGGGTAAAATGACAGTAATGTTGCCGATCACCCCTAAAAAACGACAACAATTAGTGCTGTTTACAGTACGCTAATCTGGCTAACACGCTTTTCGGCGTGATATACGGAAAGTTTCTTAAGATAATGCCAATTTGGGGTGATATACAGAAATTTTCCAGATATTGTTACCGTGGAGATTGTTATACGGAAAGTTTCTCTATAATCCTTAGTTATGCAGCAGCCCAATATCTATAGCGGTTCCTGATCGGATGAAGTACAGCAGATGCCTTACTGGATAAGCGTTACAGTCATCTGGGCGTGCCTCACGCCAACGAGAACCGCTATATAGCTCATAAAGGTTTTTTGCGTCTTCCAACTTTGTTAGGTAGAATTGAGTAAACTCGATTTGCAATACATTCTTGTATGTGCTGTGAGAGCTGCCAGCGTTAAGCTTCCTTTGAATGAGCCACTTTAGTTAGTAAAGCTATATGAAACCCGATAAAGCGACAAAGCTAGAAGACAGAAGAACTGAGTACATAGCCCTAAGAGCCGAGATACTGCAAGCTGATAACATTTGTCTGCTAATGATGGGTTATCTGATTACAGCAGTCGGTTTTTTATACTCAGCATCCTTAGAGTGGCTCGTAAGCTTTCTGTCGTTTATTGGCCTTTGCTACTTTACAGAAAAACGATTTATTATTCGCAGAATTGCTTCTTTTATTGTTGATAAAGTGTGTAAAGACGATAGTGGATTTGGATGGGAAAAGTACATCCAGGAGCTTAGACAAAAGCGAACGATGCGCCCATTTGTTATATTGCGCCCATACAATGCAGAAGTCATTACTTGTTCAATCATTGCTTTTTCACCAGCAGTGAGGGGGAGCCTAGTCAATTTAACTCAACTTAGCCCTAGTGCAGTTTTCTGGTTCTTATTTGCTGTACTGACACTAGCGTTATCTATTGTCAACTTCATTAAATATAATCGCGCTTAGAGAATTAGGAGAAATTGCCATGATAACTCAAACAATGGTACAACCTTCTTCTTGGATTGAAGCAGGTATTAAGCTTCAAAAAACTCGTGGGCTTAATCTTTTTAAGTTTACCGACGACCTTCAAATGCGACTTGAAACATTGATAGATTGCCAAAAAGCTAACCTTCTCACCCCAGAAGAAAACGCTGAGTTGGCTGGCATCACCGAACTCGATCGTATCTTCACGCTGATGAACGCCCGTATCATTGCTGAGTCATGACCATTAGTGCGATCGCCGATCTTGTAGGGTGCGTTAATGAAATGTAACGCACCTTATTTTTTTGTTTGAACAAAAGTAGTTAAGCAGGTTCTCTGATTGCTTGTTTTTTCGTATCCCATAGGATACACTTGAAGCATGATTGAAATTCGGGAGACTGAAATCTATTCTCGATGGTTTAAGTCACTTCGCGATCGGGAAGCTAGAGCGCGTATAGATGTTCGTATTCGGCGGTTGTCTATGGGCAATCCTGGTGACGTAAAACCGATAGGAAAAGGTGTATCAGAGCTTCGCATTGATTATGGTGCAGGGTATCGAGTGTATTTCGTACAAAGAGGAGATATATTAATCGTGTTGCTTGCAGGAGGTGATAAACGTACTCAAGATCGGGACATCAAAACAGCCTTAGACTTATCACAAAACCTATAGGAGATATCATGAATAAAGTTACAACCTCTCTTTGGGATGCAGCAGAACATCTAGAAACGAAAGAAGATATGGCAGCTTATCTTGAAGCCGCTCTTGAAGATGGCGATCCTAATTTAGTGGTAGCAGCATTAGGAGATATTGCTCGATCCAAGGGAATGACCAATGTTGCACGTGAAACAGGCTTAGGCCGTGAAAGCCTCTACAAAGCTTTGTCACTCGAAGGTAATCCAGAATTTGCCACTGTTTTAAGAGTTATACAATCTCTTGGTATCCGTTTGCGAGCTACTCCCATATAGCCGCCTAACACTGCGTTGGAGCCGACTGCTAAAAAGCGATCTGTAAAAGTCAAAGGTTATCTGCTGCGGCTCAACTAGACCGTTAGGTAATTTGAATCTAGCGGTGAGCAACATGGCAAGAAAAGGAAAAAACGGAGCAGTGACAGCAGTAGGGGGCTTGGGGGCTTTAGTTGGATTTGGATGCATGATCGTTGGTTATATATGGAGTGTCAGAATTGTCTCTGATGAGTGGGGAGTATCGATGGGAGCAATCTCTATTTTGATGCTCCCAGCTACGTTAGCTATAATGCCTTGGTATGCAAGTTTAGTGTTGGGGAACTGGTGGTTGCTGGCTCTTATTTGGGGTGGGGTATCAGTAGTGCTATTAGTAGGGCTAATTGGTTAGTAGGGCTAATTGGTAGCGATATGGCGAAAGACTAAACTTGAAAATTAGGTATATGACCGATGACAATAACAATAGCTGTTGAAAAAGCACCATTAGTTACTGATTCTCAGGGCGTTGTACGAGTTGCTAACAC
>VYLV01000051.1_pt1 | contig 16874 bp, 15 predicted proteins | sample 5114191 | NCBI WGS metagenome assembly VYLV01 (sample SAMN12291782, study PRJNA351875) | freshwater metagenome | isolation source: freshwater lake | place: USA: Michigan, Little Long Lake | collected 2013-08-08 | reverse complement strand
GACTTAAGCAATTAAGCGTTTTTCGGTGAAGCGTCAACCCCGTTCAGCGACCACCCTAAAAAAGTGGCGTGGTGAGGAATCGCCGTCCGTTTTACGGCGGCGAGGATGTCAAATCTTCTTTTCAACGTGACAGAAAAGCTCCTAAAATTTTCATTGTGTTGCTCGTTTCATAATTCAACCCTTCTACTCCTGTAATATTTGTTTGTTCATAAAGTCTGGGAGAGCGTAAAGTATTCTGACATTTTCCTGTTTTCAGGTTCCAAAGTTTAATCGTCTCGTCTTCACTTGCGCTGGCCAATGTCTTACCGTTGGGACTAAAACACACTGACCTCACACTTTTAGTATGTCCACACAGGAGTTGATGAAGTTGACCTGTTTCAACATCCCAAATTCGGATTGTTGCGTCATCCCCCCCACTTGCTAGTAACTTCCCATCGGGACTAAAGGCCACTGACCATACCCAAGACTTATGACCTTCAAAACTATTAATTAATCTACCATCTTTGACTTGCCAAAGTTTGACCGTTTGATCATCACTTGAGCTGGCTAATAGTTGACTGTCAGAGCTAAAGACAACAGACCAGATTCTTCCTTGATGACCTGTAAAAGTCCGCAAAGATTGAGTCATATCATCTTCAATAGACCAGAGTTTAATAGTTCGATCTTCACTACCAGTTGCTATTAATCTTCCGTCAGGACTAAAAGCGACTGATAATACCCAGGCCTGATGTTCCTCAAAAGTTTTCAGACAAAATCCTCTCGGAACTGACCAAAGCTTAACAGAATTATCTCCACTACCACTCACCAATATTTGACTATTGGGACTAAAAGCGATCGCCCACACTCGCTTTTGATGTTCTGGGGAAAAAGTGTACTTTTCATCTGTTTTGATATCCCAAAGTTTAATGGTGTTATCGTGACTGGTACTAGCAATCAATTGACCATTCGGACTAACCGCAATTTGATATAATAAAACCCAATAATCTTTTTCTTGTAAAATTTTAATCACCTCGCCACTTTCCCCTGACCATAATCTAATCGTTTGATCTCCACTTCCACTTATCAATGTTTTTCCATCGGGACTAAAAGCTACTGAACAGATCCAGTCAGTATGACCATTAATCTGTTGAAGACATTTATGGTTTTTGATAGACCATAATCGGATCGAACGATCTATAGAACCACTCAAGATATATTGACTATCGGGACTGAAAGTAATTGATGATAACCGATTGCCATATCCCCTAAAACACTGAAGACATTTTCTGGTTTTAACTGACCATAATCGCAGGGTAAAATCTTCACTCCCACTGGCTATATATTGACCGTCCGGACTAAAAGCAATTGACCAGATCCAGTTTTCATGTCCTTCTAAAGTAGCAATATTTTGATATTTTCCTTCTATAATAGACCATATTTTAATGGTTTTATCCCCACTACCACTGGCTAGAAGTTGACCATCGGAACTAAAGGCAACTTGCCAAACCCAATCTTGGTGTCCTGTAAGAGTATGGAGACATTCTCCTGTGTCAACTGACCATATTTTGATGGTTTTATCAGCACTCCCACTGGCTAAAAGTTGACCATTTGGACTAAAAGTAACACCACCTACTCGTTCTTGATGTCCTTCAAGGGTGTGGAGACATTCTCCGGTTTCAACTGACCATATTTTGATGGTTTTGTCCTCACTTCCTGTCGCTAAAAACTTACTATCAGCACTAAAAGTAACTGATCTAATAGGAGCATGATGTTTTTGAGAAGGATCGGGCAAAGAGTGACAATTTATAGATATATCTGTTATAATAGACCAAATTTTTACAATTCCGTCTTGTCCCCCACTTGCTAGTAACTGTCCCTCGGAATTTAATGCTACTGACCACACCCAGCTTCCGTGAGCAGGAAAACTTTTGTTTAATTCTAATTTTCCGTCTTGTTTGACTTTCCAGAGGTAAATCATCCCATGACTGTCACCAGTTGCTAAAAGATATTCTCTTTGAAGATAGCGATCAAACTGACTACAAGAAATTGATAAAATACTGCCACAGGTTTGAGGAAAAATACAATCAGAGAACTGTGAATATGAAAAATCTACTTGGTTGAGTCTAATGTTTGAGAAATCGACTTGTCGAATAGGGATATGGGAAAAATCGTAGTCTCTTAAATTACCTTTTTTCAGTATATTAAGTAAGTTAATAATATTGCCAGCAATGCAACCAATTTGTCCAGAAGGTTCATGTTTTAATGTCTTTAAACACTCAATTAGTTGGCTTTCCACATTATTTTCTTGAAAATTATGGATTAAGTTCTTAATTATTGGGTGTAAAATAACATTAATTTGAATCTTTCTTACATAATCTGGAACAGTAGTTTTAGTCAAGGAGTTACTTCTTAATAATTGGAAATTTTGAGTTTTGATTTCTTCTGTTGCTATGGTAATAATTTTTTGAGTGAAATATTCAATCAATAAAGGATGTAGTGTAAAGTAGTCATCTTCTTTATCTAAGAGAATTTTGGTAGATAATGTTCTAATTCCTTCTTGAATATTTTTACCGTCAGGTTCAATGATAATATTGTGTTTTAGTTCTGACAAAGAAACTGGATTTCGATTAATCGCTAACTCAAAAAGAATCGCTTTTTCTAAATCCGATAGTTGCTGAAAGTAAGAATTAAAAATAAACTCAATATCTTCTATAAGAAGATTACCTTTTTCTAAAAAATCCGAGAGGTTATTATGATGAACCCGTTGAATATGAAGAGCGATAGATTTGATAAATAAAGGATTGCCATGACAGACTTGTTGAATTAAAAATTGCCATTCATCCTCTGTACCATGAAAGGTGTCAATATCTCCAAAAATTTGCTTTCCAGTTTGATAGTCAAGTCCCTGTAACTCCAGGAAATAGGTTGAAGTCTTATTTCCTGCTAACGATTCAAGTTCTTGAGGAATTTTTCGACTGGTTATAATTAAACAGCTGTTGTGCTTTGACTGACCAATTGCTTGTAAAATTTCCCTATATTCTCCATAGTTTTCATGCTCAATAATGGCATCAATATTATCTAAAAATAATAAACAACGATATTTGGCTAGTATCTTGATCAATTTTACCAGTTTTATTTTAAATTTATCTTCTGTCTTAAAACTGATATTTTGGGAAATAATATTGCTTGTATTTTCAATAAATTTTAGGGATAAAGGGGGATTCAAAAAAGACCAATAGATAACATGGTGAAATTCCTCTTGAATTTGCTCAATCAGTTTACAGACAAGAGATGTTTTTCCGATTCCTGCTATTCCTAAAATTCCGATAATTTTACACGGGGGACTATTTTGAAAAAACTTTTGTTTTAATAATACCAGTTCTTTCTCTCTGCCATAAATCTGAGAAATATCAGGAATCAATCCGAAATTATCATAATTTATTTCTGTTTTAATTGATGAGTTTTGAGGACCAGGAGATTTACGCTTATCCCATTCTTCCTCAAATTTTTTCAAATTTTCTTCTGTCGATGAATGCCAAAGATTTAGGGTAAAGTGCAAATTTGCCGTGCCTTTAGTTTTGACTCTATTATCTATTAGTATTTTCCATTCTTGTAAAACCTTAAGGTCATTTCTCATCTGTTCAACAGTAATGGTAGCCCCTAACTTTTGCTTAGTAATTCCCTGACAAAAATCTGTTAATATTCTTAAAGTTGTGTTGACAATTAGCTTAGGATGTGATACACCTTCTTCGAGCCACCTGACGGATAGTTGATTTGACCAATACTTGTGATCTCGTGATTCCTTATTAACATGAGTTAATAGTCTTTCTAAGAAGAGCAAAATTCTTTTTTTGACGGTAGGACTGGTATTGAGATTGGGCATAGTCTGAAATTTCACTTTTTAGGATTATAGCTTGATAATCTATTCACCGTCAATTAAGTTAAGTGTTAAAAAAGTTAATACTTATGGAACTAGATTGACAAATAATCGGATAAAGATTTAATAGTCAGCAAATTTTTGGGGATTAATTGATCTCCAATTTGTATAGAAAGCTTAGTATATTGGGGTCGTAAATCAGATTGAGAAGGGAGAGAAACATGATACATAGTCAATCGAAAAAATGGATCAAAATTAACTAAGGCAGAAATAGCTCCCTCAGAATGTTGAGAAGCATATTTTTTATTAATTGTATCATCAGTTAAGGAAAAGTAATCAAAACTACCCGGATGTCTATGCCATAGTCCAAGAACTTCTATGGGTTCTCGATAAAATCTGGCAATTTTGTTAGACAGGTGTTTGATATAAGCATTATCATACTCAAAATAGCCGGGACGAAAGATAGGATTTAGCCCCGAGTCTAAGGTTTCTAAAATATACCATTTATTAGGAGTTCTAATTCCTAAAAAAATGCCACCTGTTTCTGTTTTATAGCTTTCATAGGTTTCAGCCGCAATAGCTAAAAATGATTTCTGGGAAAAAATAGTTTTGATATTCTGGTAACTTGACATTGTTTTTATTCTCTTAGTTATTCATCTTTTTTCTTGTCTAAGATAGATATTGATTGGACATTCATTTCAAGAAAATTTCGTAATATAAATATATTTTTAGTTACAACTGCGATTGGCTTGTTGAATTAATCTGTGAATATTAGGTAATTCTGCCTGAGTTAAGCCGTAATATTCGATAGATCGATCATAAGAATGATAAGCTTGTTTAACTTCTTGTTTTTCTCGTTCTAAGAAATGTTCAACTTGTTGGGAATAGCGTTCAGCCTCTAAAGCATAATCTTTGGCTTTAACCAACTCCTTATTGGTTTTTTCTAAGCCTTGTACCTGTTTTTGCAAAAATTCTATCATTTTCTGATCGTCGTCTTCATGGGGGTCAAGATAACGACGGTTAAGGGTTTTGGCAGCCTCATCTTGCCATAGGCCTCGAATATCTTTACGATAGTCTTGCACGCTGCGTGATCGCTGCTGCATCTTCCAGACAATATCTTCCATCGTTTTTTATCCTCCAAAAATCACTAAAATTGAAAGGGACGGTTGAATTCAATCAGACTTTCTACTCGATATTCTATTTCTCTTGTTACCCCAATTTCTAAACATTGAGCGGAGTTTCCTTGCTTTTCCGCTCCTTTGAAATCATTTCGGGCTTCTTCGGTGAAATTGTAAGCATTATTTACGGCTAAAGACATTAAATCTGCCATTTCTTGCTCATTGCTTGCCTCTAATTGCGCTCTATTAACTTCCCGTCTAGCGGCATCCGCATTTTCTAAACTGCGTTCGGCAAAACTCAGGGCATTATGGGCATAATTTAAAGTAATATTCGCCTGATAGACGGCTGTTTGAGCATATCCGATGGCATTTCGACAACAATTAACCCTAGCTTGCGCTCGTGCGACTTCTTCCCTTGCTGCTTTTTCTTCTTCAATGGCTTTATTTAAGCGTTGGACTGCAGCTTGAACCGCATTTTGGGCTTGACTAACCTTAGCTTGCTGACCAGAACAATTGGGCGCATGATATCGTCCATTTTTGTCAGTATAGCCTGAATTTTGGCAACTGGTGAGGGCGGATTGTGCGCTTTGTAATTCAGATTCTGCACTGCGTAAAGTAAATTCTGCTTGCTGTCTTTCGTTTATGGCACTTTGTAATCGGGCTTCTGCCCTTTCTAACCAAGCTAACGCAAGATTTAGCTGAGTTTGCCAATGATTTAAGGTTGATTGCGCCTGATTTTGGGTATTTTGAGCTGCTGTCAAATTTTGTTGAGCTTTTTCTAAGACTTGATAACAATTAGATAACAATTTAGTAACTTCATCATTAGCTTGATCAACTAATTTTTGATCATTTTTAGCCTGATCTTGAATAATTGAAGCATGATACAGGGCTTGACTGACTTTTTCTTCGCTTTGTCTTTGATGCCACGACATTTGATCTAGGGTATCACGGGTGGTTATTTTCCAGTATCTAAGTTCTTCAATTAAGTCATTGAGAATGGTAATGAGAATACGCGGATCTTGAATAGTCATAATGATTAAGATTTATCGGGGATTTCTTGGAGAAAATTGAGGATTTTCTGAACTTCTAGCCTTGAATCTTCCATTTCTGCTAAGGTTCTTGTCCAAAAACCTGTAAATTCTTCGGCGGCTGATCCTTGAAAAACTTCATCAAGCGATCGCCATGCCGTATCGAGAAATTCCAATTCTTCACTTAAAATCAGATAATATTGGTTGAGTGCAGTTTGATAAGCTAAAAGGGCTGTTTTTCGGGAATTATCCACCGTTTAAATACCTCTCTAATACTTGTAATTTATGGTTTAAAAAATCATTATAGGTGGGAATTTGGCGACTATAATAATTATTAGTCTTTTCTTGCAAATCAAGCCACATTTCATCATGTTTTTGTCGTTTTTGGTCTTGCCAATGGGGGGAAAGATCCTCATAGGTGGTTTCCACTTCTCGCCACGCCGATTGAACGCGATCATGGAATTGTTCGAGGGTCTGTTGAAAGTGTTTGAGTTGTAAAAATGAGTCATCCATTGTTAAATTAAGCTTTAAGCTCTTTTGATCAAACTATTGGCAATTTTCTCTAGTTGTTGCTTAAATTCGGGGGTAGATTCCGTACTATAAGGTTTAAAAAGAGTAGTGCGATCGCTATCCGTATCCCGATAAAGGGCTTTAATGGGAACATCTCCATCGGCTTGTAAGCGTGAGGCTTGGCGATCACTAACAAAGGTAAAAGAATCATCTTCTGACATCTGTAAGGCGACTCTATGGCGAAAATAAGCTAAACTTCGCCGAATATCAAGGACATTAGAGAAAGCTTTGATCCCTGAAAAACTGAGGATGAGATGAATACCTTTAGTGGGTCCTTCTTTCAATAATCGCTTAATTTGAGTAGTTAAGTGACTTTCTGGGCTGTAAGACTGCTCATTACTCCGTCTTAAATCATCTACTCTATCTAATTCTGTCATGATGACAAAAATAGAAGGTTGAGTCATCAAGTCTGCTTCACTGAGTTGGTTTCTTTCGTCAAGTTGAACAATTAAATTGTTCAAAATTGCCGTAATAATTCGATTTTCTCGGTTAAATGCCGTCGTAAAGCCCAAAGGTTTTAGAACAATCTGACATACTTCTTCCAATGCTAAATGCCATTGTGTACCAGGTACACTGCGATCTACCACAACAAAACGAGTTTGTTGAAGATTGCCATTAATGGCAAGACTGGTCAAAATAGCCGATAGAATTCCATAACGGGCTGTATTATAGTCTCCACCGATAACTATAACGTTTTCACTGGGGCGACGGCGTAATATCAGCCTTGCTTGTTGCCTCACACTGAATTCTTGCCCTAGCCATGTTAAGAGAGGGTTTTCTGCACTAAACCAGTCAGAAATGCCTAATCCTCCTTTATAAAAAGGCATTCTCGCAATATTTTCCCATTCAGTAGGGGACAACCATTTACCGTAATCTAAAATATGACGTAATTGAGGATTATCTGCTAAATTAGGCTGAGAATCTCCATCAAAAACCACTGCTTCTGTGTAATCTTCTGGGGAAAGTTGATGAGCTTTTTGAGATAAAGCGTTAATAATCATATCTCGGCGAGATTTTTCGATAAATGCCACTTTCCCAAAATAATTAGAGTTATCATCGCCACTACGGTCATTAATAACAATTTTCCCCGGCAAATCACAGGTCATTAATAATTGTTTTCCTCGTTTCCCAAATTCTGTTAAGGCTTGAATTTCTGTTTTTGACATCTGCATCCCCATTCTCAGGTGAATATTACCCAAAATTCCCGTTTGATTCCGCATTCCCTCAGCCCCAAACCTTTGGGAAGCGAGTAACATATGAATACCCGCACTTCGCCCCTGTTGGGCTAAAATCAGCAGTTGACTTGAAGCAGTATCCTCTTTGTCGTTAAAAAATAACTCCTGATATTCATCAATAATTAGAAGAATACGGGGCATTTTGCCCTCTGGTTGTCCTAGGCGGCGATAACCTGCCAATTCTGACACCCCTAATCTTTTAAATAAGGCGTTACGTCGTTCTTTTTCGGCGATTAATTCAGTTAAAACACTACGGGATAATTCAGGGGAGGAATGTAAGGAAACTACTTCGGTATGGGGCAAATTGCGATAGGGGGCTAATTCTACGCCATATTTGCCATCGATGAGATAGAATCTTAATTCTGAGGGACTATAACGAGTTGCCAAGCCTAAAATAAGCCCATGATAGAGGGTAGATTTTCCTGATCCAGTCATTGCTCCTAGCATACCATGAGCGCATTGATGACCTTCGCTATCTTTACCAAACCAAATATTTAATTGATCAGAACTTCCTCTTCCACCGATAGGTGTGGTTATCCATTCTTCACTACTATAATTCCACCAATTTTGCGGATCAATGCCTACTATATCATCCCAATCTAATTTTCTTTCGGGGGGTTTAGCTTGTTTAACTTTATCAAGTAATTGTTTTTGTAAATCTGCTGCAGGAATACTATCCGGTTGAAATTGAAGTTGACAAGATGTTGCTGTATTTAATTGTTTGTTGAGATCAATATAAACGGCATTTTCAAATCCACTCATATTAATATCTCTAGGCAGATCAATATCTTGATTATAGTGAATAAATACATATTTTCCTGCTTCGGGTCCACTATTACCAATTTTTTGTAATTCTTCAATATCTCTACGGTCATATCGTTTAGGAAAATCTGCGACAAAAATGCCTTCAAATCTTTCATTGACTCGAATATCTGGGGGGAGTAAATGTAAGGCAGGAGACTGAGGATCTAAATAGGTTTCTTTGACGCGACGAATATCTTGAGTTACTTCTAATAAATCTCGATAAACTTCGCCACTATTTTCTCTAATTAAAGCTTCAGGAAGGGAACGACGCATTAAAAATGCACCCCCATTATTAACAGGATCGCAGAAAGTGTAACGTATTTGATAAGGAAGTAAAATAGCAGTACGAATCACAAGAGATTGCAGTAATTCTAGTCCCGTATTACGGGTATTATTGCCACAGCGAATAATAATAGTTTTATTCCCACCAACAAAAGGAGTAAATTCGGGAACACAAAAAGTATTATTGCTTGGTCTTTGTTCAACAAATTGACCGATACGAATTAATTCTGTATGCTCTAATGAAGATGATAATTTATCGGTAATGCTCCAAGTTTGCCAACGGGAATCTTGCCAACTTCCTATTATTTCCAATGGTTGCTGTTCTAAATAGGATTGAGTCGATAGATAGCTATCTTGGAGAAATTTTCCAAAATAATTAGGTAATTGTTCGCCGTTTAATTTACCATGATTGAACAAAGAAGCACAAAAGCTTAAATAGTCGGTTATGCGTTGACTACTTTGTTCAATTTTTTGGTTTAACCCTTCAATTTGTTGTTTCCAAAACATAAATATTATTCTCCTTGTTTAGATAATTTTAAAACATTTTTTTGAGCATTTAACTGATACAGTTGAGAAGAATTAGAGTCATCAGAGGAGTTACCTTTAATAAAGATAAACAAAGTAAACAACAAGAAAGCCCCTCCTACACCTAGCCCAATGATTAGGTTACGGGCTTTAATTTTTAAAGACTCTATATCATTTTTAAAGTCTTCTATGTTAGCCTTTTCTTGGTTAATTTTACGGTCTGTTTCTTCTAATTTATCTAGACAAGCTTCAATTTCAGCAGGGGGTAATTGTTGAGAAGTTAAAGAAGAAATAGTCGTGACTTTACTTGGATTACTATAATAGTTAGCAAAGCGTTTACTTAGGTCTTTTCGATTAGAATCAGCCCGATCATATTGTTGCCAAATTTGCTCTCTATTAGCAATCATACGATGAATTGAATTTTGAATTGTTTTCATGTTTAAACCTCTGGGTTATTGTTAATTAATCAACGAGTTGAGGAATGGATAAATCACAGTCATGTAACCACATGGTTGTGCGTGAGGGTTGATAGAAAACTTGCCAAATTTTATCACCTCTATTATTGGTGTTAATAACACCTGTTAATGAGACGACTTGATCAACAATTAAATAACTTCCACGAGTTCCCTTTCTTGCGTCATAAACACGGCCATCTTGTCGAATAAAATGGTTGTTACAATATCCACTCCGATGAGGTTTAACAATAGCTACCACATTACGATAGTTATTTTCTTGATGACGATGCCATGTTTGAGCATTTACGGGTAAGATTAAGCTGGTTAGACTGACAAGATAGGTGAGAAAAAATAAATGAGTAATTTTCATAGTTTTTGCTAAATTAATGAAAAATATTTGAGGTTATTTAAGAGTTTTAGAAGCTTAATAACAATACATTTCATTCCAATTAGGAGTTAATCTAGTATCAGAATTAATGCAATCTCGTAGGCGAGTTTTGCCATTAGATTGAATAGCAAATTCTTGAATGTAATCTGAGCCATGGGCAATAAATTTTACAGCAGCAATATCTTGACAATTAGAAACTATTCTATCGGCATAACTTTTCATTAAAACAAGGGAATTCATCATGTTATCAACAATCCAACCACTTCTTTGATCAGCAGAGGTACCAGTATTATCTAAGTAAGAACTTAATAACAGCATTAATTCATCTTTTCTATTAGTGGGATTCCCCTGATTGGTTACAGTCCTTTTTGTAAGTATCACCCTTCTAACTCCTTTAGATTCTATTTCATTGACAATAGAATTAATGGTTGTTTGACAGCGAGATTGAGCTTTCGCTGGTTGGCTATAAAGACCACTAGAAATCAAAGCTAAAAAAATGATTAGAACAAAAGTTTTTTGTTTTTTCATTGGTTGAACTGTAATGATTTTTTGATTAATATAGCGGTATTCGCTTGAGTGAGATACAGACAAAGTCTTGCCTAGACTGACTCATAGCTTGTTGCACTATACCTCATTCGACTGCATACCGCTATAGCTATCTATAATTCAGAGAATTTAGATAGATGATTCGGTATCTTCATCCTTAACTTCAAGATTAATATTCATTTCCGAACTATCATCAGGTAAAGGAAACCGATTATCTAAAGCTTCTAGCTCTTTTTCTCTGTTTTTAGTTCTTGTTTCACGCTTTTTATTCTCGTTAAATTTAACAATACTTATAATACAAAGAACTAAAGAAGCGATGGCTGCTAACCAACCCAAAACAGGGATAATTGTCACAATGGACAGAATCATGATAATTAAATCAAAGGGGGCTGTCCCAAAACGTCCATCTCGCGCAACAATAAAATTACAAATTGCAAAGGCAATTGTTGGAATAAATACAATAGGAAATGCGTATATAATGCCAATAATAGGAATAGCAGCAATTCCAAAGACAATCGTTAAAGTAACAAGAAAGGGGAAATAAGTTTTTTCAAGGGTATTCATGGAAGTCCTCGCTAATTTGGTTTTTTTGAGTTATTAAGAGGGTTGGGCAAATTCGAGCCTTATCTAGACGAAATTATAGGATTTTCAATATTTGTCCACCCGACAAAATAGATTCTGGGATCTTAATGTTCTTTTTCCAAACGGCTTCTAACATCTGGATTGCTGACTTTAAGCGTTAAAGGATTTCCCAAAAGTTGAATTTGTTGTTGATACATAACACACCAAAACTATACAATTGATTCAGGTAAAGTGCTAACTCTACCCTATCGGTTACTCGACAAAAGCCAGTCATCCCCTTATTTCTAAGTTTCGGCTGAACAGACCGCATCTAATATGCCAGTGTAGCTTGAGAAGAATTTGGGAATTCCCCCAAACATGGTACGTATTTAAAATAGCCTCAAACCCTTATAGAGCAAGGAATATGACATCTAAAGATGAGATTGACTTCGGGACACTTAAGGATATAGCCAATTTTCAGGATAATTTACCTTAAGTTCCCAAAATCTAGTATTTATCGGAAACCTATTAAGCTAGACTTCACACTGCAAACGCTTCCTTATGTTTATGAAAAATTTGGTCAGCGTTGTGGTACTGATGCTTAATCATCGACTGCTCCAGTTCAATGAGATACCATTGACCAGCAAATGTTCCATATTTTAAGCAAACTTTTTCATTATCGTGTAGAGTGTGCTTAAATCCAAAACGTTCTTTATACAGTGCTTCAATCGTTTCGTCCCCTTTTAGATAAGTCGTGTATGAGATTTCAGTGTGAGCAATATCATGTTTGTAAGTCAAGATAGCTCGAATCAATTGCTGATAAACAAGATAACTTGTTCCTATTTTGCCAGTTCCCTGTTTATCATATAGAGAGAGACTTTCGCCGACGCTTGTTACATTTTTGGGTAACATCAAATGCTTTCCTGTGTGTTTTCCTTCACAAAATGTGGCCAGTTGACAAGGCAAATAGTAGCCATATTCAGCCAGAGCATAGGTATAACGTGCAACACCGATTACCTGAGAGGGATTTTGTTCAGGATAGGCTAGAAAAATAACCGATTGGTGAGTAAATAAATCGTCGATTTCTCGGCAATAATTTTGCGAATCAGGATAGCGATTCTTGAGAAATAAGAAATAAGATTCTATTTCTGCCGGTGTTTCCGCTTCCTTGACCAGATAACCTTTGACCTTTGGCACATCAAAACAAAGTAAGGCTCTTTTGCGAAGAATCCAGCAGTTGCCAATGTCACTTAACACAATAAATCCAGCACAAGAAAACAGGCTCTTCACAGATTGCTCAATATTAGGGGTTTGGGATATATCATAGACAAAAAGAAAGCCGTTATCCTGTAACATTCTTCGGACAGTCCTTAAAGTGAATAGAGGATCTTTTTGTGTGTAATTTGTGGTCTTTAGCGTTTCAAAGGTTTGTGCCGTTGAATCCTTTTCCTCGTTTGGTTTTAAATCAAGCCAACAAGAAAGTTGCTCATAGTGACGCTCGCGTATTTGACCAATAAATAAGTGATTGACATCGACTCCATCCGACGACAGTAGCCGCACCGATGTAGATGATAATGAGGTAAACTGTTTACCATTGGTTTGGTTGATTATTTGAGAAATAGCCATTTTGCTACCCTTAGGAAGAGGACAACGAGCAATGAGGCTCTCTTCATTGGGAGTAAAGCCATAGAAATCCTTAGATTTTCTAGGGAGAAGCAAGCAAAACGATGATTTTTGGGCGCAAAAAGTTAAAGAAGCTGGAATTAGAAAGAATTAGAAAGCTTGAATGGCTTCCTATACCTATAATTGAGCAAATAGCTGATATGTACTTAGTCAGATTGAGAGAAAGTTTTTCAAAAAATGAGAATTCCGGGGGATAATTGATCAATAATAGAGAAATAAACTTATGTAGATTGAATAGAGAGCAATGAAGTTAAAACTCTCCGTAGCGGGACTTGAGCAAGTCAAAACCCGATGGGCGCAAAAACAAAAAGAAGGCTGGACTAGAGAGCATTTATGTAAGGAAGCTAGTCAATTTTGTCAACCTCGTATAGACTGGGTAGAAGATCTGGATTACCGATTTTCCTATGCCAATTCCTGCTCACCAGAGACTTTAGATCGATTTTTGAGGGGTAAAAACATTCAATCGGAAGGTTTTTTCGCCTTTTGTCGAGCTTTGAATATTGACCCTTCAAAAGTCGCCGACCTAGATAATCTTTTGCAAAAACTGACTCAAAACATCGAGCCTATTTGGGTGGGGCGAGAGTCTCTTCAAAGTGATTTACTTGAAAAACTAAGAGGCGATTGTCGCATTGTGGTGATTACAGGAATAACAGGTATTGGGAAAACTGCCCTCACCTACAAATTGGCCTTAGCTTTGTGTCAAGAAGGTTTTCCTCCTGAACTGCCTATTGATTTTGATGGGTTTAATCAACCGGAGGATCAACAGTCGCAATCAGAAGCACAAAACTTTATCAGCACAGCTATTGATTTACTCAATCGTGGCGATGAACCTGTTACGGCAAGACAAGCAAAAAACCCAGAACAATTATTAACTCAACTGGTTAATCATCTGAGCAATAATCGTCGATTGATTTGGTTTGATTCAATGGAAAATCTTTTACAAGGAGAAAAACAAGATGGCAGTAATCGCTTTAAGGACCCCCTCTGGCGAGGGTTTTTTCAAAAGATATTAGAAGCCGAAGATTGTCAGACTCGAATTGTGATAACTTCGCAGGATAAGCCTGAAGATTTTGAAACTTTTAGTCAAGATCAATATTGGCATATTCAGCCATTAATGGGATTAGAAGATCAGGAAAGTTTACAGTTATTTGACCGTTTATTTCAACAAGCAGAAGTCGAATTAATTCTTCATGGACGTAACCTTGCTTACCTCAAAGAGATCGGAAAACTTTATGAAGGACACCCTCTTGCTCTCCGCTTAATTTCCGGTGATATTATTGAAAGACTGAATGGAGATATCGGCACTTATTATGAGGAAAATAAATCCCGATTTCGACGATTAAGAGAAATGATTGATGAAGCTCAAAAAGCCAATGCTGATGATTATTACAAAGTTAACTTAATGACCAAAAACTTACGAAAACAACTGTTAGAGGAGGAAATCGAAAGAACAATAGAGCGACTTGAAAACACTTTTGAAACTGCTTATTTATTGCTTATCTATGGTTCCACTTATTCATCTTTTGAACTTAAAAATGCGTGGTTTCAAAATCTTCAATTGTTTTCAGAATACGAGGAACAAGATTTAGACCTAGCTCTTTTTACCTTGTTTAACCGTTATTTAGTAGAAACTCAAAAACAACCGGGATATGAACCACATATCAAACAGCATAGTTTAATTCGCAATGTTGCTTTCAAGAAGCTAGTATCTACCCAAAGAAAAGAAGGAAACCCAAATCATGAATGATTTTAAATCTCCTCAATTAAGAGTTAAAGAACATTTCAAAAGTATTGATTTTACTGTTTTTGGAGAACTCGCTCAAGTTAAACAAAAAGGGGAAATTTTAGCGGCGACAGGAAGTCATTTTGAAAAAGCACATTTTGGCGCATTTATCTGGCATTTAATTGGTTATGAACGCCATATTAATGATAAAATGGGACAGAAGCTCTCTATTCAAGAACGGGCAAGTCGTTATGTGGAAGCATTTCTCTGTCTATGTCAATTAGGTTGGTACAAAGAGGCTAAATCTTTGTTTTCTTTACCTTTAGAAATTCATGATCCAACTTCTTTCCCCTTGCACAAGCAATTACGCATCTGGGGGCACTACGAAAATGCCATAAAACTGTGTAAGGGATTATTAGGAAATTTTGACGCTGAAACTGATTTTCTCTGTTTAAGTGAACTCGGTTATATGTATCGAGAATTAGGACAATTAGACCAAGCAAAAAATTATGCGGATAAAATGTTATCTTTAGCCGAGCAATTAAACAATACTCTTTGGAAGGCAAGAGGAAAAGTAAATATAGCCACAATTGATGGAATAAAAGGTGAATATTTAAACGCTGAAATAGGACTGAATGAAGTTTTAAATCTAGCCGATATTCTTCCCGATTGTGACGAAAAATTTGAGATTATTAATGTTGCTTATTTAAATCTGGGTAATTGTTATGGTTATCAGGGAAAAATTGACCAGACTATTGCTTGCTTAGACAAATACTTAAAATGGGCAGAAAAAATTAAAAACCTTATTTATCAAGCAATGGCTTTACGAAATTTAGGAGAAGCATACCGGCGAATCAATGATTTGAATCAAGCTATATATTATACTCAAAGAAGTCTTAATTTATCTGAGCAACTAACCGATGAAGCAGGAATTATTTTCTCCTTGGGAAATTTAGCCTCAATTTATGGGCAACAAGCAAATTTTGAGGAGTCTGAAAAATACTTTAAACAACAAAAGAAAAGAGCTTTAGCTATTTCAGATGTAGCAGGTGTTGCCCATGCTTGCGCTGGACTAGGAGAAATTTATAGTATCACTCGAAAGGATGATCTAGCCTATCAATATCTTAAGCAAGCTTTAGATATTGCCCTCGATATTGGAGAACGATATATAGAGCTAGAGACTTTAATTATTTTGGCTGAATTTGAAGAAAAAACCCATGATCTTAAATCAGCTATTAATCACTGGCAAAAAGCCTTACATCTTTCTAAACAATTAAATATTCTCTCACATAAAGAGAACTGTGAACAAAATCTAGAAAGGTTGTTAAACCCCAACTAAGTTGAGACTGAGTAACGCACAGAAAACGGGTTTCTTGGAGAAACCCGTTTTCTACTCATGCACTCATGCAAAAGGGGGAATACATAATCAGTTTTTAATAACTGGATTTAGTATGACAAGCAACTCGTTGTCACCCCTTCAGCGGTCACACTAGATTGAAACAATCTGAATTTCCCTGACTAGGTGCATTGGTTTGGTTTGCTTTTCGGTGGTGATTAGTTCATCAGCTTGAATTTGTAGCGCAGCAGCAACATGAAGTGCATCCATCGCCGCTAAACCGTAAGTGCCAGCAATTTCATGAGCATTCTGTATAATTTTTTCTAAGTCAGTTGCCCAGTAATTAACAGCCAGAAAAAATGTTTCGTAAAATTCTATTTCTTCTTGTTGCTTGTTAAAAGTTGCTTTAGGCAATACTTCTAACTGAACAAATCGACTTGAGGCAAACTGCCGATTTTCATCGTTGAGAATTTGATAGGCTTTGATACTGGCTGATTGGATGCCTTGGAAAGCAGTAATGAGTACGCCAGAGTCTATGTAGGCTTTCTTATGACTCACTGCATCCCCCTCGACGTGCAGCAATTTCTTGTTCTATCTCGTCTTCATTGAGCAGTTGCAATCCAGCTGCGATTGCCCGATGTCGGATTTCCCTTGACATCCTCGCCGCCGTAAAACGGACGGCGATTCCTCACCACGCCACCTTTTTAGAATGGTCGCTGAATGGGGTTGACGCGACCCGGGATGCTGCTTCTTTAACAGAAGTC
>VYLV01000056.1_pt1 | contig 16912 bp, 20 predicted proteins | sample 5114191 | NCBI WGS metagenome assembly VYLV01 (sample SAMN12291782, study PRJNA351875) | freshwater metagenome | isolation source: freshwater lake | place: USA: Michigan, Little Long Lake | collected 2013-08-08 | reverse complement strand
ACCAATAGGCTTTTTCCATGTCTCACATTTTAGCATATATTTGGTAAATGCGCTAGTATTTAACGGTAAAGCCGTCGTAGAACGACGGGGTTTCAGACCCAAAATTTTCGATGACTTTCTGACTGGGTTAAGGTTTGAGGGAACTTGTTCTCTCTTAATCCGTCACGGGATGGTCAGAAAGAGAAATCCTAAAAATTATCCTAACCACTCAGTCGATTACCCCACGCCATAATACAATTGTTGCTTTGACGAGGAGAATAGCAATTTTGAACGCCAAAAAAACGGGAATTTTCTTGACAATTGCCCTAAGTTGTGCTTTAGCGGGGAAAGTAGCGATCGCTAATACTTCCCCTTTGGAGGGGACTCGATGGAAACTAAGGGGTTGGACAGCCGGAAGTTTGGTCAAAGAAACGGAAATTACTGCCGCTTTCCAGAAAAATATCCTCAGTGGTTCGGCCGGATGCAACCAGTATAATACCGGCTATCAAGTCAATAATGGCACGTTCCAGATCAAACAAGCGATCGCTACTACCAAAAAAGCTTGTCCGGAACCGCAGATGAAACAAGAAAATCAATATCTCGCTGCCTTGCAAGGAGTGGAACAATTCCAAGTGACAGCTAAAGGCGATTTACAATTATTTTATCGTACTCCCGAAGGTTTTGAATAGCTGAAATTACACCCGTCCAACACTGATTGGCGATCGCAATTTTGCCACCTGTTAAATCTCTGTTTCTGTCTGTATAAATTGTTACTTTTTGAAATGAGAATTGCTGGGCCCAACCAAAGACTGTTTACAGATGCGAGAAAAACCAGAGGAAAACTGGAGATTGTTCCCTAATAGCATCGAGGGATTTGATTATAAACCAGGATTTTTATATCAAATTAAAGTTAGCGTTGAAACCGTCTCCAATCCAGCTAATAATCAAAATTCGGAAACATGGAAGCTATTAGAAGTTATTAGCCAAACCCCAGAAAAAGAGACTCCGCGAGCTTGGTTTGATCGACCGTTAACTAATTGGAATAAAGCCAAGGCACCTATCCCCAAATCTCCCGTTAAAACCGTGATCGATAACCAGTGTCGTGAACAGGTTCGTCCGGCAATTACTGCCAATGATCAAGCGCTTAATAAAGCAGGATGGTTACTGTACGGAGCCGTGCAAACCTATGGTAAAACTAGCGTTATTTCGGCCATGAGTGGAGTGGATGGAATGTGCCGACCGATGGGTTATCAAGACTTTGTTTTTGTCGATGGTAAATTCGCTGGCACTCTTTCCCCGCGACCGATGGATTCCCGCGCTGATGGAGCATCTCAGAGAATTGTTTTACAAAATAGCGATCGAATTATTGTGGTTTTTAATCGCTATAAAGACACGGATCCTCTCTGTTGTCCTTCCCAATTAAGTCGCGTTATTTATCAAATCGAAACAGTCAGCGGAGTGCCAGTTGTTGTTCCCAAAGAAGTGGAAACAGAAGCGGTGAGAAACTAATTCAGTTATCAGTTATCAGTTATCAGTTATCAGTTATCAGTTATCAGTTATCAGTTATCGGTTATCAGTTATCAGTTATCAGTTATCGGTTATCAGGGAGATAGGGAGATAGGGAGATAGGGAGAAAAAGACTGGCAGTTAATAGCTTCCTTTTTTATTATATCTCCCGCAAAAGTGAGTTTTTAATCGCAGACTTGCTCTTAAAGTCCTTAATTTAACGATTTTTCCAGAAAAAGATCGCTTTTCTACTGCCAGGAAATAATCTATTTCTTTACTTCTTCTCCTGACTCGGAGAATACTGGCTCTTGACTCCTCACTTAACGGAAGATTTTTGATTTATGCAGCAGGTTTAGTGATTAGGCACTGATACTAGATAAGTAGTTATAGAATTCTAATAACTCCTCATTAGTTAGCAGTAAACGGGACTTTTTGCCATAGGTAGAAATCAGGTATTCCCGACCTTTTTCTGTAGTCCAAGCTAATCGTTTCATCTCCACATCAATTTTAGTTTTAAGAACTGAATAATCGATTTCTTCGGGAATAACAACAACTGGTTCTGGTTCTGGGGGTTCTTCTTCAGTTAAACTCGCTTCTTCTGGCAATTCTGATAATAAGGAGTAATTATCGGTTTCCATTTCTAATAATAAAGGCTCTGGTTCTGGTAAAGGAATATCCTTAACTGGGGGTAATTCCGGTTCAATTTTAGCTGGGGGAATATCCTTAACTTTGGGTAATTCCGGTTCAATTTTGGCTGGGGGAATATCCTTAACTTGGGGTAATTCCGGCTCAATTTTAGCTTCAGGACGAGGTATTTCAGTGACTTTAGCCGTTTTGGTCGATTTTTTGGCACTAGCGACGGGTTTAGGTAAATCTTCTGGTAGAGAAATATTATTGGGGCTGATTTTTTCCACAAGCTGGAGATCGGGGGTGCTTTCAGCCTCTAAAAGCAGTAAAGCTCGTTCTCTGGCTCTATCTTCGGCTATTTCCACCGTATCTGCCGCAGCTAAACCTGTAACGACCGTTTTTCCCTCAATTTCGACGATCGCTTTCACAATATACTTGCCGTGATCGATTTGAACTAACTCACTAATCAGGGCAACTTGGGGGTAACGTTGGCGTAACTTTTGCAGCATGGTGACTTTTTCGAGTTCTTTTGTACTTATATTAGAATACTCTATCGCAATTCTGGAAAAATGTAGCAAGTTCTTGCTAAGATTAAAGGTTAGATAAAATTTTCAGTTCTAGGATTAGCCTTGCCCACAGTAACAAGATTCTACTAGGCTGAAGCTTCTGCCAGAAAGACTAGCGATCGCCGAAAAGTTTACCGGTGTTCGCTATTGGCTTATACTAACGAAGGCTTCGATAATTCTCTTCGGTAGGTTCGGGTGTTCGATGCTTGGTCAGTTTACCTTCACTGTCACCACCAGCGATCGCAATTAGCCCGATAGAGATAATCTCTGGAGTCAATGGTTTAAATCAATCTTCTCATTATTAAGTATTTAAACTTAATTATTCACGATTCCGTCAGTGTCTTGTAAGTAAGGATTATTGTCAGATGGACTTCTCGATCGCCACACTCCTCTCTCATCTTAGTGATGATAAATTAGCTACGGGTAAACTTCTCGAAAAAAAACTGGGCTGCGAAGACGATCCCGAAAGCTGCGAAAAATTGCAAGTGATTCTCGATGCTTTAGAACGTCTGGGAATGGTTGCCAAAGAACGCGGGCGCTATCGTCGTGTGATCGAGGAAAATATCGTAGAAGCAAAGCTGCGCTGTTCCAGTAAAGAATTTTGCTTTGCTATCCAAGATAGCGAAGATGCTGATGACATCTACGTCTCGAAAAATCATTTAAGTAACGCTTGGAATGGCGATCGAGTTTTAGTCAAAATCATCCGCGAGGGGACCCGTCGTCGTTCCCCGGAGGGAGAGGTGAGATTAATTCTCGAACGAGCTAATCCTTCGCTTCTAGCGCAAGTAAAACAGGAAAATGAGCAGTTTGTGGCGGTTCCCCTGGATGATCGCCTGAAATTTACCCTTAATCTCCTCGAAAATGGTCAAAACCTCCAAGAAAACATCGATCACCTCGTTCATGTTTCCGTCCTCCGTTATCCCCTAGGGGAAATGCCTCCCATCGGTAAAGTTACTCGCGTTCTCGGTTCCACGGCCGAGGCCGCTGCCGACACGGATATCGTCTCCTGTAAACACGATCTACCCCATAATTTTCCGCCGGAAGCCCTTGAAATTGCCGATAATTTAGCGGATTTCTTCGATAGTGGCGAAAAAGAACAACTGCGAGATTTAACCCCACTCTTCACCTTTACCATCGAAGATGACAACCCCCTGGATTATCCCCCAATCATTGAAAATGCCTTTTCTTTAGAGAAAATCAACCAAAATCGCTGGCGAGTCGCCATTCATATCAGCGATGTGGCCCGTTACATTGAACGGGGCGGATTATTGGATAAAGTTGCCAAAAAACGGGGAACTGCCGTCTATTTAGGCGAAAAAGTGCTGCCATTAGTCCCAGCTGCCGTTACCAGTCGTTGTTCCCTGTCACCGCAAGAACAGCGCCCCGCTATTTCTATCCTCGTCACCCTCGATGACAAGGGGGAGCTAGTGGAGTACGAAATCACCCGCAGCCTCATCCAAGTGGATCAACATTTTACCTATCAACAGGTGCGCGATCTGCTCAGTGAAGAAGATAGCGAAGCTGCCCCCACCGATACCGTTGAAACCCTGAAAGATTTATTTTTTAGCGTTTGCCCCACCCTAAAATCCCAACGTCTGCAGCGGGGTAGTTTTGATATTCAATTAGACAAAATCTCTCCCTACAAAGACGAAGGACGGGGGGGGACTGTTCTCGCTTCTAATAATTTACCGGCCCGTTCTTTACTGACAGAAGTGGCAATTTTAGCCGGCAAAGTCGTCGCTGAACATTTGCAAGCTTTAAACTTACCCTGTATCTACTGTGGACAATCGGAACCGGATTGGGATGAATTGGAGGATTTACTCAAATTAGCCAATAATTTAGGGGCAGAATTAAATTTAACTGCCGAGGAGGAGATTAAACCCAATGACTATCAAAATCTCACCCGCATTTTTTCCACTTCCACATCGGTGAAAGTCCTCAATTATCTCCTGCAAGAAACTCTCAAATTAGTTAGATATAGCAGCCATCCTTTACACCATTTTGGTTTGGCTTATCCTGGCAATTATACCCACTGTCTATCACCCCTGCAAAGATATGCCGATCTTTGGGTACAACGGGTGTTAAAAATCTTATTAACAGAGGGGAAAGATCGCCGCAGCAAAATCGTCAAAGTCGGGGTTAATTTGGGCAGTAATAGCTGTCATGGACAGATTCATTGGAATATTCTACCAAGTCAAATTCAGGAGGAGTTAGAAGAAGAAAGTCACCTAATTGTTTCCCATCTCAATGATCGCTCAAAAATTGCTGAAGATGCGGAACAAGACCTAGAAGGATTGAAAAAAGCCGAGAAAATGAAAGAAAAAATGGGTCAAGTTTTTCGCGGCTTAATTACCGGTGTACAATCCTATGGTTTCTTCGTGGAAATTTCCGATTTATTAGTGGAAGGGTTGGTTCATGTTTCTTCTCTCAAGGATGATTGGTATGAATATCGCGCTCGTCATAGCTGTTTGGTAGGACGGAAAAATCGCGTTGCCTATCGTCTCGGTGATGAGGTAGAAGTGGAAGTAAAAGATGTAGACTATTATCGTCAGCAAATCGATCTAGTTACGGTTAGCGGTGGCAGTTCAGCAAGTTATGACGACTTAGAAGAAGATTAATTATGAATCAACCAACCACCGAAAAAATCGGGAAAACCCGCTTTATTCTGCCCTTTTTATGCGGTATTTTTCTCTTTTTAACTGGCTGTGTCCGTTACGATGTGGGCATTAATTTCCCCCACCAACACCACGGGGAAATTATTCAACATATCACCCTCGGACAACGTTTAACCAGTCTCAGTCAAACCGAAGCCACTAAATGGTTAAATAGTATCGAACAGAGGGCAAAATTACTTAAGGGGAAAACCGCTCATATTTCCGAACGAGAAATAATTGTGACTATTCCCTTTAGTAATGGTCAGGAATTAGAGGAAAAATTCAATCAATTTTTTGATCCTAGTTCTTCCTTTAAAATCAAAAATTCCGCCGATACTGATGATCTTAAGTTATTGCAACTAGATTCAAAACTGGCAGTTACAGAACAAGATTGCTTCTTTTTGACTCAGAAAAACTTAAAATTAACCGTTGATTTGCGGGCTTTAGGTGTACTTTCTGAACAGGGAAATATTATCGTTAGTCCCGGTTCTTTAGTCGCTATCGACTTCGCTTTAAAGACTCCCTTAGCTGGTCAAAATATTGAAGATGACTCAGGATTAAATCCCCCGGTAGAAAAAGTTGATGATCAGTTAATTTGGCATTTAAAACCGGGAGAAATTAACACCATTGCGGCAGCTTTTTTTGTTCCTAACTATTTAGGTATCGGCACAATAGTTATTGTTTTAATAACAGGTTTTGCCTATTACTTGAAATATAAACGCTTGCCCGGTGTATCCCCATCGACTTAAATTGAGAGGGCAAGTAAGTAGTTAGGTGTTAAAAACTGTCAGACACCCCCCTTATTAAGGGGGGATCGAACCCAAAATTTATCTTCAATTTAATTATAACCAGCTACTTATTGCCCAAAATTTAATGATCAATGAGGGGAAAATTAGCCAACTCTAAAACTGATCTAAAAATTGGCCAGCAATAGGGAAAATCTTGGCTAGGATCAAATTATAGTCACAATTGAGACTATACGGGTTTCCTTTTTTTACTTTATTACTGGCAATTACAGTTATGGTTAGCAATATTCCCTTTTCTATCCCCGAACATAGCCTCGATCGAGATTGTACCACCCTCTCCCGTCACGTCCTGCAACAACTACAAAGTTTTTCCCCCGACGCGCAGGATTTAAGCGCAATTATGAGTCGAATTGCCCTAGCGGGGAAATTAATTGCCCGTCGTCTCAGTAAAGCGGGATTAATGGCGGATGTACTAGGTTTTACTGGAGAAACCAACGTCCAAGGGGAATCAGTCAAGAAAATGGACGTTTTTGCCAATGAGGTATTTATCTCGGTTTTTAAGCAAAGTGGTTTAGTTTGCCGTCTTGCTTCCGAGGAAATGGATAAACCCTATTATATTCCAGAAAACTGCCCCATCGGTCGCTATACCCTACTCTACGACCCGATCGATGGTTCTTCCAATGTGGATATTAATCTTAATGTCGGTTCGATTTTTGCCATCCGTCAACAGGAAGACAATGATTTAGACGGAGAGGCGCGGGATTTACTGCAAAATGGTCGTAAACAAATAGCCGCCGGTTATATTCTCTATGGACCGTCGACTATTTTAGTTTACTCGATCGGTCGCGGTGTTCATGCCTTTGTCCTTGACCCCAGTTTAGGGGAATTTATCCTCGCCCAAGAGAATATTATTATCCCTGATCATGGGCCGATTTATAGTACCAATGAGGGCAATTTTTGGCAGTGGGATGAGGCAATTCGCGACTATACCCGTTATGTCCACCGTCATGATGGTTACACGGCCCGTTACAGTGGGGCATTAGTGGGAGATATCCATCGAATTATAATGCAGGGTGGTGTTTTTCTCTATCCGGGTACTGTTAAAAATCCCCAGGGAAAATTGCGCTTAATTTATGAAACTGCCCCCCTTGCTTTTTTAATTGAACAGGCAGGAGGTAAAGCTAGTGATGGGGTGACAAATCTTTTAGATATCGTTCCCGATAAATTACACACCCGCACACCTTTAGTGATCGGTAGTGTTGAAGATGTTAAATTGGTGGAGTCTTTTATCGCCGATCGCCGTCATCGCGATGGAGTTTAACTTATAGTTTTATTTAGAGATATTGACATGGATTTACAATATCTGAAGTGGACTAAAAATGTAAGGCGACACGATGGTACATGGGCATATCGGGAATATAAGGTTTCTAATTCCTTCAAACTGGCATGGAAAGATGATGAAGTCAATGCCAATAAACCCGAAAAAGATAGTTTGATACTACTCAGACAGCGAGGGTATGTTACCCATTTAGTAAAAGTTCTCGACTGCAAAGCCGAACGTGAAATTGGCAAGGATGATTATGACATCTATCGAATTGTTAAGGTGCTTTGGGCTATTGATTTTGATAATCCACCTGTATCAGCCAAAGCAGATGCGATGTTTGATTATCGAGTCAGGTATCAGGGTGGGAAGGTGATGGAATTGGAGAAGTTACCAACTTTCAGACAGCGTTGGGATGACGATGGCGGTTTGGGGGGATTCCAAACTTACATTCAGAATTTATTGGGGCTGTCAAGCAATGACTAAGAGCCTTGTTAAGCTTGTGTTATAGTATTGAGCAGATATAGGGCAACCGCTATGACTGCTATAGTTCAGGAACTTTTAGATACCTTTGACCGCTTGACAGACTCAGAGCGCTCAGATTTGCTATTAGAGATTCTGAAGCGGACAATTCACCTGGATTTTCCGCCCTTATCTGATGAAGATCTAGTCCTCAATGCCGAGGGAATTTTTCTAGAATTAGACGATCAGGAAGCTTCCTATGGATAGCCCTGATCGTGGTCAGGTTTGGCTGGTTGATCTGGGTTATGTGGCCAAAGTCAGACCCTGTTTGGTTATCAGTATTCCTGCGCGCAATCAAGAGCGTGCCTTAGCGACTCTGGTTCCACATACGACAAGCTCTCGTGGTTCAAGATTTGAAGTGAAAGTCTAAGCTCGCTTCCTTAGAGAAGGAGTCTTTGATGTACAAAACATCGTTACAATTCCCCATGCAAAGCTTTTGCGTAAATTAGGAAATCTGACATCTGAGCAAATGATGGAGGTTGAGAATGCGTTACTTTTTTGGCTAGGGTTTGAAGAGAGGAATGATCAAGAAAGCGAAGATTAGTCTGTGCGCTAGTTGCAGCGGAAACATAATCAATAGTTAGGGTTTGCGGCAAAAAGTTTTTCGTGGGGTGTGGGGTGTTTAGGTTTATTCAGCAATCCCTAAATACAATCGAATCCCTTTGGGATAATTATTCTAGTATGAGAACATGGATTGTTCTTAAGGAGCTATCTAAATCATGATGATCACTACAGAAGATTTGCTGTTATCTTTGCCGCTAGTTAGCAGTGAAGAAATGTTAGCTGAAATAAGTTTTTTAAAAGCAGATTTAGAAAGACTATTTACTTCCGATCAATCCCTTAATTTACCCAAGGAATATCAAAATGATTATTTAAAAATTACTGAAGTTATAGAAAAAATCAGAGCAGCTCAAACTCCACCTCAAGCGGAGAATATTTATTCTCTTGAATATCAACCAATAACAAAAAAGTTTCAAGCTAAGTATTGTGAATTGTTGTCTGCTGATAGCTTAAAAAATGGCCTATTATGATAATTATTTACAGGGTTTTATCGAGTTAATTCGAGTGAAGAAAATACTGTTAAATGCTTTATTAAAATCAACAGATAAATCCGCTCAATATAATCGTATTTGCTTCGGTCTTACCATCCTCTCAGAGATAATAATAGAAAAATATATTGGCTATTTTCCCCACAACTCCCTAGAATCTTTTAAGATGATCGCCAAGGCTTTTTTAAATGATCCTAGCTTGCAACCAGAGAAAACAAGTCAGTTTAAGCAAGTTTTAATCTCTTTAAAGCATACTGCTAGGGCAATCCTCTGGCAAATACAAGAATACGAAAATCAAGAAACTAAACCTCTCAATTGGACAGACTTTTATACCTCGAATAAATCCGATACTGATCAAGTGCAGAAACAAAAAAATCAGCCAGCAATCGCATGAGCAAAATCTCGCTTAGAACAGTTAGAAAATCTGATAAAAGTTAAGGGATGGGATTAAAAGAGTGATTGTAATTCTGGACTCTAATCAAAGAAAAATATCCCAATCGTCGGGTTATTATTGCTACCAAAAATATCAAAGATTTCCAAAACATTACTGATTGCTCCCTCTGGCAAGATATACATTATTAAAGCGAAACCGCTTGTTTTTATTTTTTCAATAATAATTATAGATTCAAAACAATCTATCTGTCACAGGAGAAATCCCCCCATAATCTTGAGAATTTTTTGATTAATTGGGACTCGATCGAGGATAATTAGAAAAAGTATTTTGACTCATAACCAAATCTAATCAAGAAGCCCAGTGACGATTCCCCTCCTAGAGTTGTTTGTATTCGCCACCGTTTTGTGCGGATTTTTGGGAACATTCCTGAAAAAAAACTTAATCATGAAGATTATCGCCATGGATGTCATGAGTACGGGCGTTATCGCCTACTATGTGGTGATAGCTTCCCGTGACGGTTTATTTACTCCCATCCTCGGTACAGTTAAACAACAAAATTACGCTGATCCTGTACCCCAAGCAGTGATTTTAACAGCGATCGTCATCGGTTTTTCCATTCAGGCGTTAATGCTGGTGGGAGTAATGAAATTAGCCAAAGATAACCCCACCCTAGACAGTGCTGAGATTGAGAAGAATAATACACCATGAATACTTTAACGATCGCTTGGATAAGTTTACCCTTTTTTATCGGCTTTATCATCTATTTATTGCCGCGATTAGACAAATATCTGGCTATTGCCACCACTGTTATCTCTCTCGCCTATTCTCTCCTTCTGTTTAGCCAATCCTCCCCCATAACCCTCAACCTACTGGATAATTATGGCGTGAGACTGGTAGCCGATCAGTTAAGTGCCTATTTTATCCTCACTAATGCCCTGGTGACGATGGCGGTGATCTTTTATAACTGGGAAAGTAGCAAAACCGCCTTTTTTTACGCTCAAGCTATCATTCTCCACGGCAGTATTAACTCTGTCTTCGTCTGTGAAGATTTTATTAGCGTTTACGTTGCCCTAGAAGTAATTAGTATTGCCGCTTTTCTGGTGATTGCCTATCCTCGCAGCGATCGCTCTCTCTGGGTTGCCCTGCGTTATCTGTTTATCAGCAATGTGGCGATGTTATTTTACCTTATTGGCGCAGTTTTAGTCTATAAAGCCAATAATTCCTTTGCTTTTGCCGGTTTAAAGGACGCACCTCCCGAAGCCTTGGCTTTAATCTTCATGGGATTATTAGTCAAAGGGGGAATCTTTGTCTCGGGATTATGGCTACCGATGACACACTCGGAATCGGAAACCTCCGTCTCGGCGCTGATGTCGGGGGTGGTGGTAAAAGCCGGCATTTTTCCCCTCCTGCGCTGTGCTTTAATCCTAGAGGATTTGGATGTCCTAATTCGGCTTTTCGGGGTGCTAACGGCGATTTTTGGCGTATCCTATGCAGTGTTTGAAAAGGATAGCAAGCGGATGTTAGCCTTCCATACTATTTCCCAATTAGGTTTTATTTTAGCCGCCCCGGTAGTCAGTGGTTTTTATACCCTTACCCACGGTTTAGTTAAATCTTGCCTATTTCTGTTAGCGGGAGTTTTACCCAGTCGCAATTTTAAAGAATTGCAGCAACAATCGCTCCCTAATTCCCTCTGGATTGCCCTAGTGGTTGCTAGTTTTTCTATCTCTGGATTCCCCTTATTATCCGGTTTTGGGGCAAAAGCGTTAACGATGAAAAATTTAGTCCCCTGGCAAGAGATTATGATCAATCTTGTGGCGGTGGGGACGGCGATTTCCTTTGCTAAATTTATCTTTTTACCCCACGCAGGTGGCGAAAGTAAACAGAAGCTAACTATCGGTTTCTGGATAGCAATAATTCTACTCCTTGCCGCCCTATTTTTATCCAATGCCGTCTATGTGGAAGCTTATAATCTACCCAATATTATCAAAGCTTTAGCGGTCATCGGTGCGGGGTGGTGGTTATATCTGGGAGTTTTCAAAAAGTTATCCCTGAAATTATCGCGATCCTTGGAACAATTTGATAATCTCGTCGGCATGATGAGTGTAATGTTAGTTCTATTGTTTTGGATGGTTTTAGCATGATTGGACATATAATTCTGCGTTTAACTATGTGGTTTTTGCTCACCGCTAATTTCACACCTGCTAATATTATGATCGGGGTAGCTATTGCTTTTCTTTTGCCTCGTAATTTCGCCTCTAGCGAAACTTTAGGCGATTGGTTAAAGGTAATAATTAAAGTTTTGATGGCTATTCCCCAAGCTTATATGGAAGCGTTTGAAATTATCTTTCGTCCCCACAAGGAAGAAGAAATTATTTTAGAGAGAATTTCAGGTAAACGTTCACCCAGATTGGCTTTTTGGGACATATTTCTCATTACTTTTACCCCGAAAACTATCGTCACCGAATATAAGGAAAATGAGGGTTATGAAGTTCATCTAATTAAACGGAGTAAACAGGGATGAATATTGTTCTCATTGCCATGATTGTCGCCCTATTAATTCCCCTTTATGAAGTGGCAAAAAATGATGACATCTGGCAAAAAATGGCCGCCTTTGCCAGTGCTTCCAGTAAATCATCGATTATTATTCTAGTAGTTTCAGTTCTGCGGGATGATTGGATGATTGGAGTGGTAGCCGTGATTATTCTCAGTGTCGGTAATGCCGGTTTTATGTTATTAGCACAAATTCTTAAACGACTGAACGAATCATGATTAACATTTTGAGTTATATCTGTATCGCTATCGGAGTTTTTTTCTGGTTTTGGGGAACGGCGCATCTTTTAGACAAGCGCTCGGTATTATATAAATTACACGGTCTATCTGTGGCTGATACATTAGGTTCCATGGCGATTATTTTCGGGCTACTTTTGAAAGTTCCCCAAAATTGGCCTTTATTATTATTGGCAATAATTTCCTTAGCTATCTGGAACACCATGTTAGGCTACGTTTTAGCTTATACTTCTAGCGAGCGAGAGTAAAATTAAAGATGAATGAAAGTTATCTCTATGTTATTGTTGCCCTCTTGCCTTTAACTGCAGCGATGGTAATGTTACAATCCAATCCCTACCAAGCTCTAGTAATTCGTGGGGTTTTAGGGGCAATAGCCGCCCTAGTGGACTGTTTCAGCTAATTTGGTGTATTAGAAAAATGCTATAAATTATATAATCTAAGACTTTAAGCCGAAATCTATTGCCCTATTTTAGCTGAAACAATCCACTAGTTTATGCTTTATTAGGGGCAGCAGATGTGTCTTTAACCGAAGCTTTAATGGGAACCATGTTAGCCGTAACTCTCTACGCGGTGGCGATTCGTTCCTCTTTAGTGATGCGTTTAGGAGTAATTGCCGAGGAAACCGATACAGTTTTAGAACAGTTAAAAACTCAACTACAAACGGTTTTAAGTAAACGTTTTATGCGTTTAGAATTAGTTGCCTACAGTGATAAACAAGCTTTGCAACAGGCACTTATGGATAAAGATATTCATGCCGTCTGTATCCGTCAAGACAATCCGGAAACTATCCCCTACGAAACCACAATTAGATTACCCTATCTCTACGATATTTTTAAAAATGAATTAACGGCAGCAAACACGATTTTAACTTGTATTGAAACCCCAAAATTAGAGGAGAAACACTAATGAAATGGATTTATACTCTAGCCGCCATTGCCTTCGCTGTCAAAATGGTAATTATTCCGAATACTGCTTCCTCTGTATCATCCTTAGAAATTGTTGAATCCCTAGTGCGCGACGGTGGTGTTCCTAATGCGGTTTCGGTGGTGATTTTCCGTAATCGTCTCTACGATACCATCTATGAAGTGATTGTTTTTACCATTGCCATTATGGGGGCAAATTTTCTTTTAGCCACCGAAAAACCCGCCAGTAAAATCCATCAATTTACTGACCAACCTTCAATTATTTTAGCCCGTTTGGGGTCAACAATTGCCGCTTTAGTGGGCATTGAATTAGCTATCCGCGGCCATTTAAGTCCGGGGGGAGGTTTTGCCGCCGGAGTCGCCGGAGGTACAGCAATTGGCTTAATAGCCATTACCTCGTCTCCTGAATGGATGCAAGCAATTTATCGCCGTTGGCAAGCGGCAACATGGGAGAAAATTTCCGTCTTAGTTTTTATTGTTTTAGCCGCTATTACTCTCTCAGGATTTGAGTTACCCCACGGGGAATTAGGTGCGCTATTTAGTGGCGGCATTTTACCTATACTAAACATTTTAGTCGCCGTTAAAGTAGCTTTAGGTTCCTGGGCAGTAATCCTCGTTTTTATCCGCTATCGCGGTTTATTGTGAGAGGTTAAGTAGGTGGGTGGAATTAAATATAAGATGAACGTAGTGGATTGTTTCAGCTAAAATAGGGCAATAGATTTCGGCTTAAAGTCTTAGATTATAGAATTTATAGCATTTTTCTAATACACCAAATTAGCTGAAACAGTCCAGTAGGTTGGGTTGAAGCATGAAACCCAACGCCCACTCATGTTACGCTACCGCTAACCCATCCTACAAATAATTGTGCCTCCCTACTTAATAGCTATAATTTATAGCTTTAGGTCAGAACTGGGGATTAACCGATGATCATAGCATAACTTGATGGTTGAAAAAATGCTATAGTAATTTTGTTGCCCTCCTCAAGAATCAATAGGCATCTAATGATTCTGCTAAAAGAACTCCCTAGGTAAAAATTATGGTTAACGTTATTCGCGGTTCTTCAGCTAAACCTGTATCTTCTCAAAGATTAGCTAAATATTTTGAGGAAAGAACAGATATAGAGGGAACATTGTATATCGGCTATCCTATTATTGGAACTCCCCAAGGAGGATATCAAATTGATGCTCTATTAGTCTCTCGTCAGCAAGGGATTATTATTTTTAATATTGATGAGGGAAAAAATTATGATTTGGATGTTGAAGGCACTCAAGATGAGAGCATAACCAAGTTAGAAGCAAAACTGCTTTCTTATAAAGAGCTTGTTCAAAAAAGAGATCTAATGGTTAACATTTCTGTAGCCACCTATGCACCGAGTTGGACTAATTATCCAGAAGCAATTAACCGAGAGGAATATCCTGTTCTTATTCAAAAGGAAGACCTTGATGATTTTATCAATGAATGTCAAGGCAATGCTCCTGAATATTTCGAGAAAGTCAACTCAGTCATACAAGCTGTTACAACCATTAGAAAAAAAGACGCTCGCAGTTATGTTGTTAAACCAGATTCTAGGGGAGCAAAGTTAAAAAACTTAGAAGATTCTATTGCTAATCTTGATGAAACTCAAAGTAAGGCTGTTTTAGAAACCACTAAAGGTGTACAAAGAATTAGAGGTTTAGCAGGTTCGGGAAAAACAATTGTCTTAGCGCTGAAAGTAGCTTATCTTCATGCAACTCATCCCGATTGGAATATTGCTGTTACTTTCTATACACGCTCGTTAAAGGATCAATACAAAGATTTAATTACTCGGTTTAGTTATGAGCATAAAAATTCCGAACCAGACTGGGAAAAAGTAAAAATTATTCATTCTTGGGGAAGTCCTAAGATAGAAGGAATTTATTATGAGCTATGTAAACGACATAATATTGAATATTTAGATTTTAGTCAAGCAAACAACCTAACATATTTGTTGAATGAAGACCCTTTTGAGTTTGTCTGTCAAAAAGCCTTCCGAGAGATTAAAAAATTTCATCAATATTATGATCTTATTTTAATTGATGAAGCCCAAGATTTTCCTCAAGACTTCTTAAGACTCTGCTATGAAATCTTGAAATATGATAAACGTTTAGTTTATGCCTATGATGAGTTGCAAAGCTTAAATAGTAAAGTCATGGATTCTCCCGAAGTTATTTTTGGAAATGATAATCATGGTAATCCTAGAGTTAAATTGGAGAATTTACCCAGCGAACCCCAACAAGATGTGGTTTTAAATACTTGTTACAGAAATTCTCGTCCTATTCTGTCCTCTGCTCATGCTCTAGGTTTTGGAGTTTATTATCCAAAGGGACTAATTCAAATGTTTGATAATCCTCAATTATGGCAAGATATTGGTTATGACGTTGAAGAAGGAGAATTAAAATCAGGAGAATTTGTTAAACTGATTAGAACCTCCAAAACCAGTCCTAAATTCCTTGAAGAGCATTCTTCTATCGATGATATTATCAACTTTAAATCTTTCGATAACAATCAGGAGCAATTTGAATGGCTAGTGGAACAAATTGAAAAGAATCTCAAGGAAGATGAATTAAGATGCCAAGATATTATGGTTATTCATCCACTAGCTAAAAATGCTCGCAATGTTTTTGGAAAAGCTAGACAAATGTTATTTACAAAAAATATTAATTCTCATTTAGCAGGCAGCACATCTTCTCCCGATGAGTTTTTTCAAGAAAACTCGATTGCTTTTACACAGATTTATCGTGCAAAAGGTAATGAAGCGGCAATGGTTTATTTCATTAACGCTCAAGAATGTTTAACCGGTTCACAAATTGCTAGTAACCGCAATATTTTATTTACAGCGATGACTAGAAGTAAAGCTTGGTTAAGAGTTATTGGTTATGGGGAAAATATGCAAGCTTTAGAGACGGAATTTCAGGAGATTAAATCGAGAAATTTTGCTCTTGAGTTTACCTATCCAACCCCCGAAGAACTTCAACAAATGAAGAAGGTTTATCGAGATACTCTTAATACCAAGAGAGATAAAAATGACAGGGACAAGCAAGAATTAATTGCCGAGTTAAGAAGATTGCCATCAGATGAAAAAAACGAAATGATCAAAATACTACAAGAATAGTCAAGAAATGCTTAATGTTCAGAATATCTTTAAAGATGTTGAAAATTTAACGGCTAAATTGATAGAAGTAGGATTATCAAGTCAGCAGAACTTTCCGACTTTGAATAAATTGAGTCAAAATATTTCTGAGATTAGCTATGCCAATAGTTCCGACTTATCCATTGCCCTCAAAAATGTTGCCTATCAAGATATTTATGATGAGCTTGATCGCGGTAAGAATTATAATATTAAAATGATTGATGGAGCCTTGATTCAATTACTTTATCGCTTCCAAAGCTCTCAACTACTATCCCACAGATTAGCTTTCTTCTCATCCCCTTATTTAGAATCTTTTCAAAATGAGCCAGAACGATATGAAGAAGATGAGATATTTGCCGATATTATCGCCAAAAATATTGTAGCTGTACCGATTAGATTTGATTACGATCCTGATAATTTTCAAGAGATTCATCACCCCAGATGTCATCTCACCCTAGGACAATTCAAAAACTGCCGAATTCCAGTGTCCTCCCCTTTAACACCCAGTATATTTATTGCTTTTATCCTTCTTGACATACTCCCACCGTCATACGCTGTGACGGGGGATTCTTGACCTATCACTATCGGAAATTCCTTGTTCAACGAGACAGCTTAGATTCTCAATGTCTCCATTAAGAATCCAGAGGCCGGACTCTCCCAAGGCGTTTGGGTCGGTTTCTGTTTGCCCAA
>VYLV01000045.1_pt1 | contig 17756 bp, 15 predicted proteins | sample 5114191 | NCBI WGS metagenome assembly VYLV01 (sample SAMN12291782, study PRJNA351875) | freshwater metagenome | isolation source: freshwater lake | place: USA: Michigan, Little Long Lake | collected 2013-08-08 | reverse complement strand
GTTGTGATAATTGTACCGGAAGGCAATTGATAGCCTGTTAAATTCCCTTGTTTCCACCACCTCCAAGCCGTTCGATAACTTATTCCTGTTTTTTTTGCCTAGTCTGATAGTTTCGTGTTCACATACTACCATGCTTGACTATATCTGACTATATTTGTATTGAAACTTTACAATACTAAATTCTGTTTAAAAGGTATCGCGGCAGTTTCCCCCTAAAGATTAACTGGCAGTTGGACTCCTTTTTTTGTCCCCATATAATTAAAGATTTTCTTAAAATTTCTGGGTACACATTTATGGTAAGCCATTTTTAATTTAAATTGCGTTGGGTGCATCTCAATTTTGTAGAAACATCTATCTTACATTTTGGGCGCACGCGATGCGCCCCTACCATTGGGTAAATAATATTATTGTAGGGGCGAATTGCATTCGCCATCTTTGAATAAGTTCTGCCTATACAAAACGACGCAGGATTACCCTGGGAGATATTACTCTCATCACCACCGAAGAACTCAGGGAAATTCGCCGTATCTGGTGAGAAAAAAGACAGGAATTTGATGAGGGTTTACCCAAAATTGATCGGGAAATTATCGACTAACCGTTGGTTCTATAATCTCAATTTTTTCGATGATACCGAAGTCTTCACTAATTGCTCGTGTTGCTTTCAGTTGACCGGTTACTAAAAACTTCAGCGTTATTTTAATTGAGGATGTATCGGCTGGATTTCCTGCTAAAAACTGAATTTGACGCAGTTGGGCTAAAATTCTCAGGGAATCCGCATTATATTCTGTTTTGTAGGTGGGATCTTGATTATAGGCTTCGATTAATTGGTCGTGGTAGGTTAGGATGGAGCCAGCAATGAGAGCCGTTAATTTTTCCAGTTCATTGATAGTTGCAGCTTGTACCTCTATGAAAAGTTCTTGTTCAAAGTTTCTTAGGCTAAAAATCCCGACAAACGAGTAGATAAACAGGATACTTTCTGCTTTTGATATATCATAGATAAAGTTACACTCTTTAGTTGTATAATTGATGGTGAAGTCTTGTTTTTCCTGAAGCCAAATTTGCTTTTCTGTTAATGTACCTTCAGCAAAGAAAACTTGACAATGAACCGTTCTTTGTAGCGGTGTTTTGGCTAAGATATATGGTCCTAAAGGCTTTTCTTGGCTGACAGCCAGTTTTTCCCGAAACTCTTCTGGAAGCGGTTGATTAGAGGTGTTTTCTCCGGGCTGTTGGCTGATGGTAAAGCAACCCGGAGTTAGCACAATAATCGGGAGATTACTGCTATCATTTGAGTCAACTGGTCCGGCTTTAATGTGTTGCTCTGCATGAGAAACAACGCTTGCTAAGGTTTCAACTAGCAAGCTGATTATTCTCAAAACTAGGTTTTGAATCATGGCAATTTTGGGGAATATTAACTACTTCATTGAGAGAGGACTTCTACTTTTTTAGCGTCGTCAAGATTTTCTTCTTCCTCAGCTTTAGCGAGTAACTCTTCTAATACTTGAATCGCACCACTGATGCGAAGCATGGTAGTTCTTAGATTAGACTCTTGTGTTTCTAGATCAGCTAACATTTTTTGACCGGACTCATATTCGGCTTTGAGTTGTTCGATGCGTTCTTGGATTTGTTCTTTCATGTTCCTTTAGTGATAAGTTGTTTGAGCAAGGATTTCTTCTATGATATTCGATATTTCTGCTTCTGAGTCAATATGCTTGGCTAAAACCTGTGCTGTTGTTTCTAATATACGGTTAGAAAATAATTTGGTTAAATCCTGTCTTAGTCCTTGTCCAATATACAGCTTCAGCAGTGCTTCATAAGACATATCTCGATTAGCAGCTACTTTTTTGATGGCGGCTAAGGTATCTTTTGGAATATCCAGAGAGATTGTCTCTTCAAGACGGGGATGTAGTTTGAAGGTATATTCATCTTCTGGTTTGTTCATAGAGTTTCCTTTCATTTCTAGTAGCTTGACGAGCAGAAATTATCTGGTTTCTTTTTCCTTTTTATACATAGATAACTAACAAAAGATGCTGTTCTAAAGAATAACCCAGAATAAACTGACGTTGTTCACTATTGGTAACATTCTGGGGGGGAGGCGTTTTTCTGGTTGTTCCTTCATGTTCCTTTAGGCATAAGGTGTTTAAAGTGAGTGCTATTATTATTATTTAATCATAGCTTGACAGCTAATACCATTTTTCAAAAGTAATGGCAGAGATGGTTAATTGCCCTCACCCCCAACCCCTCTCCCAGAAAGGGAGAGGGGAGTAAGATACCTGCTACGAATAAAGAAAAATGGTATAATGTTTAGTTCTTTGGCCATGATCAAGCCAGATATATTTCCCTTCAACTGATCAGATGTGCGATCGTACTGTGATTGATCGACACGATCGTTATCATACATGGGGAACAGAGGAGGTTCACGAATCATTTAGATTTGCTATAGCGTTTACATTATATCATGTTATTATATCACTGATAAATACAGCGGATTCGCTAACTATGTGGCACGGCAAAATCCTGACATTAGACATCTTGTAAAAGTAGGTTCGTAGTTGCGCTTTAGCGCTATTTGATTCAGAGGGAAATGCTATATGAAAACATTGGCTAAATGTTCTTTAGAAGATTATCATCAGATGATTGAAGCAGGTATTCTGCGCGATCGTCGTTGGGAATTATTAGATGGCAAAATTTTTGAAATGAGTCCAGAAACTCCGCTTCATTACACTACAGCTAAACGAGGTGTAAAATATTTAGAAGATTTGCTTTCAAGCAATGCTGATGTCCGTTTCAATGGACCAATTACCCTATCTGACTCGGAACCAGAACCTGATATTGCCATTGTTCGACTACCAGAATCATCCTACAATGATCGCCATCCAGGTGCTCAAGATATTTTCTGGATTATAGAAATTGCCAAGACAAGCTTAAAGAAGGATTTAGAGATTAAACTGGCAATTTATGCAACGGCTGGAATTGAGGAATATTGGGTTTTAGATTTAGCAACCAAGCAGGTGATTGTCTTCAGAAATCCTCAAGGAAGTCAGTACCTTGAAGAATTTAGGGTTGTTCAAGGAGCGACCACACCCCTAGCATTTCCTGATATTTTAGTGTCTGTTGAGCGACTTTTTCTGTGAACAAACACTGCTACTCGCTCATTTTTTGAAGTTGCTCAGGCTTCGATTGGAGCAGGGGAAGGACCAGGATATTTTTCGACCAATCCAGACTATATGCAGGGTTATGGACAGTAATGTTCTATCAAGTGATTGTTGATACAGGTGTTTTGGTGGCTTTTTTATCTTATACAATTGTACCGATTATGCTAAATCAGGAAGAACTTTATGTCCAGATTCCTACTCAGATTTAAGTTCTTGTAAGCGTTCCTAATTATGAGACCTGATCCCAATTATTATCCCCGTCCCAAGATATTCGTTTATTAGTACCGTGATATGCATTCGATAAATAAAAAACTACTTTATCTCTTTCTAAGCTTATTGTAAATGTATTGTTGTTATTGGTATTGGTAATGCTGAAACTCCCTTGAACAGTTAAATTGCCGTTACCCCCCCATTCTTTGCCAATAATGACACCATTTTTGTGGAGGAGATAAAGGTATTCACCCCCAGAAATGTGCATCCGATTTTCTGTTGAAAGGGTAGCACCAATCTTAACAATACCAGAAACTGATAAATTTCCAGCAACCTTAACTTCTCCTCTCCCTTTTGGTTTTAATCCTAAATCTTGATCAGCTTCACTTCCAGCTGCATAAATGGTATTGAACCCAAAGCCAATTCCTTGAGTACCACTACTATGGCGAAATTCTACACCATCATTATCAGCATTAAAATCACCGGTTATATATAAACCTTTAACGGCTGTTGGATGAGTTCCAGTGCGAGAAGCTGAGGCAATATCTAAACTAGCAACTGGATTAGTTCCTATTCCCACATTACCACTGGGTTTAATTCTCATTAATTCTTTACCTTGAACGTCTCCTCCGGATAGTACATTAACAAATCTTAAGTCATCTTGTGGATCATTACCCCAAGCAATTACCGCATCTTTTCGGTTAGTTCCTTCATTTTTTAAGCCAATAAATAAACTATCACTATCCCAATTAATCTTAATCCCTTTTTGCATCCAATCACGATTTACGGCAGTATTTCTGGCAAAAGGTGGATCGCCAATTTCTAAGACATTTGTTACTGATAAATTACCAGAAACTGAAAGCTTGCCGCCTGTTACTGATAAATTTCCAGAAATAGTTACATTACTATTGGCGTTTAAGGCCTCAGCAATAGTTAGAGGTCCTTTAAGATTCTCTGCTCCATCTCGATTGATTTTGCGGTCGATTTCTTTGATTATGACATTCCAATCATCAGACTTGAGAATGTCACCCGGTTTTCTGTTGAGAGTGTCAGCTAATGGCATAATTGTCACCAATAATTAGAGTATAATTTGATTTAGAACAGGTTAAGTTGATTTCAAAAGGTGATTTCCCAAATCAGGGTAAGGGTAAAATCTGGAGTTTTATTAATCGGTTTAAGGATAACCCTATTATACATGACTTGATCCTCATTAAATAAAGCCGCTTCTTTTAATTCTCCATTACCTTCTTCCGCTTGGAGATCAGCCGTTATCGTTAGTTTAATTCTTTTATCAGGTAAGACAACTAAATCACTATCTTTAATAGGATTTATTTCTTTACGGAAGATTTCTTGATCTAATTTTTGATCATCATCACTGACCGCTTTATCATTACCTCCAATCGCAATCTGAGAAACTGGTTTAATAGTGTCTTTGAAGTCTTTACTAAAAAGTTGAGCCACTAATCTCCGTCCAGAAGTGACAATAGTATTGTTAGCGTGAATTTCTTCTACCAGTTGATTATTCAAGTCTCTTTTTTGGATGGTGAGACTTCCTTTGATGTCCATTGTGTCTTGGATAGCCATAGCTAAATCTCCTTAAGTAAATACAATTGTATCAAAATAAGTGTAGTCAAATACGGCCGAAGTCAAAAATGTATCAGACATTTCCTGTTCAGAACGTAAAGATTGTCGAGAGCGACCATCAAATTTATCAGTTATGTTATGATCTTCTGAAAATCTGCCTTTGCCTCGAAATAATAATTTTTCCTCGATTTGATGGTCTTCTTGAAATTGCTGTTCATAAGCAATCTTGGCACAAATTCCCGATGCTTTGACTTTTTCAATTAAACTTTGAATTTGATGGCGTGGATGATCTAAGCTTTCGTCAAACCGATCACTGTAACCTGGGATTTGCCAAGGAATCTTAACTGTGAAACCTCCCGGAGTTATTTGATAAAAAGAGAGCGTAACCTCCAAGGAATAAGATTTAGCTTGTTCCTCAGATGTAATTGGATTAGTTGCGTTACTTTCAAACAAAGAAAAGTCAAACAGAGTGCTATCAAAAGTAACTTGTGGGTTGCCGATATCCGCTTCTATCAACCATTCAGATTGACCTAATGGTAAACTCGGCATAGTTCCCACAAGTGGAGGTTTCGGAATTGTTACTCCGTTTACCATAGCTGAACCATCTGGTAGGAGTAATAAAATTTGATTGATATTAAGACTTGCCTCATATTTTATAGATTGATTATTAGTGAGATTCTTTAGAACAATATTCGTCAAAGGTGATAAAGAACCTTGCGGATTTTTACGATTATCTAAAATCTTGATTTGAATTGCAGGAATAGCTGGAACAGCATTGGGGTTTTGGACATTAAATTTATCAATATGAGGATGAATTGTATATTTATGAAAAACTAATTCAGGAAAAAATTCAATTACCCGAATTAACTGACGATAAACCTTAAGGGTTCCATTTTTTTTAAGAATACGATAAGCTTGTCCTTGGCTGGCATCAGTAAGCAACCAACATTGTTGAGATTTCTTTAATACAATAGTTGTCCCAAATGCTAAAATTAATCCTTTTTCTCGAAAGACTTGCTGAAGTTCTGCGGGTACGGTAAGTTTACTAAGAGAGGATTCCAGTGTTATCGGAATGTCAAAAAGGTAAGATTCCCAAGGTTTGATCTCCTCGTTATCATCCGTACTCATTCCTAAGTTTGCAGCAACAATTTTGATGATTCCCTCTTGAGTTGAAGCACCAGATTTTAAAACATCTACTAAGCGTTCAAGACGTTTGCGATAAATGGTAATACTTTTTTCTAAATAAGTGGGATAGGCTGTTTCTAACAGTAAGCGATTCAGCAGTTTACTTTGTGATTTAGACTGAATCAAGCTTTGTAGTTCGGGAGATAGGCTTTTAAAAGTAAAACTTTCTTTATTATTTTCATAGAATTTGTCATCAGTTAAAATTTTCTGATTGAAAGCTTTAGCAAGTTGTTGAGCGACTTCTATTGCTGTCGGTGTTTTACTGGAGGGAATTTCCTCTGGATAAACCGATTCTAATAGAATTCGATTGAGTCGGATTAAATCATCTCCAACGATGACTTGAGATAGAAGGTATTCCGCTGCGGGGGAAAGCTTGGCTATTTCTATATTGGTGGTATTCTCTGGAACCGCTAAGAAACTAGATAAACTAATTTTGCCAATTTCTAATAAACTGTTGATTGCTTGTGTTGATAAAAATGTAGTCGCTGCTCCAGCTTGATTAATTGCATCGAGTAATTGTTGGACAAAGGAGATATTTTTAAATAAAGCTTTTAATTGATTTTTTAAATCAATCTCAATTTCAGACGTAATATCTTGAGGTTGAAAAGGCGGTTTTTGTCGAGAAAGTATTCTTTGAATTTCTAGAGGTAAGCGCCGATACAATCCTTTTGCTAATACTATTTTTACTGGTTCTGAGCCTTGATTGATTTGTTGCAAAAGGTTGATTTGTAAATTTCTTTGTTGCAAGTATTTATAAAGATTACGATCTTCTGGTAAAATCTTATTAAACCCCTTAACCAAGGCAAGATTTAGATCAGGATTAACAGATGTTGATCCATCATAATTGAATAATTTTTCTTTGGTTTCTGCTGATAATCTATCGCGCAGATAGCTAGTAAAGGCATCCTCTCCAATAATCAATTTAAGAATTAGTGATAAGTGAAATTGAAAATACTTGGAGAAGTAGGAATTGTTGACATGATATTTATTGATTAAATTTTCTGTATTTTCAAATAATTTAATTTTTGTAAAAATATAACTAGCTAAAGGTTGTTCTGAATCAACCAATTCTTTCACTAATAGGGAGATTTGTGTAAAATCCCTAGGTTGAAATTCGGGATTGACTGTGGTTAATTGGGATGTTCCTCCCAATTCCGCTAACATAAGAGCAAAGATTTTATCTAAATCTCCTTTTTGAGTAGCGGTGAAACCCAGAGAACCAAAGTTGTCTGCTGTATTAATAAAATGAGATTTTAAGACACGGATTAAATCCTGCTCCACTTCGTCTAGTATCTCTCCAAAAACATCCAAAAATTGAGGTAAAAAACTCTTAGGATCTTCAGGAGGATAGAAGTGGGGAAACCGACTTATAATACTAGCTGTTCTACCACTAATTGTCATTGTTTTCTCAGTCTAGGACAAGATGAGAGTAGGGTCGTAGAAAAGTGGGGTTGTGGGAGAAATGAGACCGTTCTCGACAACCATGCAAATCAGTATAGCAGGTATGGCCAGTTACAGCAAGCATTTATAGGGGATGACGATAACAATGCGCTAAATCAATTGAAACAGTCCACTGCTTAGTAGGGTTATTTCACTTCTACTGTTGCTGGAGGGTTGATTTCTTTGATTATTTCGACGGAACGAACATGAATCTCTTGATTGTTGTTAATATTTCTTGTTTGAGTGCGGTTATCAGATTGAGAAGTTGCTGTTAGGTCAAAATTTTCGATAACGTAAGTAACGCCTCGCAATAAATTTTGTAATTCTGGCGAACTAATTGGTGTAAGCATAGCTTGTTGCAAACTTGTATAAGACAAGTTTTTCCCTTGTTCCGGCTTCGGAAAGTCTTGAATGGCTTTAGTAACAGCTTTTCGTATTGGTTCAATAACATCTTCTCGCTTGAAGCCACTAGGAGAAGGAGTGGGAATTACCAATTTTAAACTTAATTTAGTAATATCTACCTTGATACTTTCAATCTCGCTAGTTACACAAAAATTACCAAGTTGTACTTTTTCCCATTGTTTAACTTCAATTTGCTTTTGATTGATTCTTAATTCTTCTTGATCATCAATCAAAGCAATCAAATCATTGATATCAACCTTGACTGGCATATCATTAACAACATTTTTTGCCGCTTTTTCCAACCCATCAATATCAACGTTTTCTTCGGGTTTAAGAGTCTCTAAATAAGCATTCAAACTGTCAATAATTTTTTGCTTGATTTCATTTTTCTCCTCATCATTAGTTTTGTTAGGAGGGGTAAATTGGACTGCACCAACGATTTCCAGAATGTTACGATAGATAAACAGATTTTCTTTTTCTAATTCGGCTTTTTCGGCAAAACTCAATTTAATTTCTTCCGGTGTAACTACTGCTAAAGGCGATAAATCTGAAGCTTGTAACTTCAAGTCTTTATCTTCAACAGTGATTTGAGCTTCAGCAATTTTATTTTTAATATCTTCTTTTTTCACGGAGTCACCAGATTTTAGATTTGTGAAATATTCTGATAATTTATTGATAATTTCTTGTTGTTGAGAAGATTCAATATCCTGATTGATTTTAAATTGAACTCCAATGTAAACCAGTTTCACTTGTGAAGTTACCCAAATCTTACGCAGATAGATTTTTTGCGCTTCCTCAATATCAATTTTCTTTCGAGAATCATTATCAGCATAACACTGAGTTGGTGTACTGGGAATAGAGCCATTGTCTGTTGGGACATAGGTACAAATTTCAAAACGCTCTATATTATAGACATTTGTTACAGAAAGAATTTGACGAGTTAGTTGAGAAAATAACAAGGGTTGTCCCATTTTTGTTTGACTAATATAATTAATGATGCTTTCTTCAACAGATTTTTCTATGGTCTTGCGCTCCATTTCTGATATTTTTATACTTGGATTAATTTCAATCTTAAATACAGCATCTATAGTAACAATAATAGCTGACTGTAAACGAACAAATACTCCTGCTGCTCTAACTTTATCAATCTGACTTTTCAGACTTTGAACTTTAGTTTCATTGCTAAAATCAACGCCATCGACAAATAGGTCAACTAAACCATATTTTTTGTCAGAATCATTAAACCTTTCAATCAGTTTAACTTCTCTAACGCTCGGCTGACTTAAGAGTGCATTTTTTAGAGCAATATTAGAAGCTTTTCCAGAAGAAATTAGGGCAATTTTTGCTCTTTGTCGCAATTCCTCATCGGTTTCTGTTTTCTTACCAGTAAACTGTATAGGACTTTTATTGATAACTGATTTAATACTGGGAATGGGAAGAGGCATAATATTAATTGTCTCCTCCTTAGTCACCTGTTCTTCTCCTCGTTCTACAGCTTGAATTTTAACCTCAACAGTTTCTAAATTGGCGGGAAAAATTTTAGATTCAATAGTTGTATAAGCTTTTTTCGGTGATTTTTCACTGTCTTCTGTAGTCACTAAAGTTCCCACAGGAATTTCAATTATATCGGTTCCTAAATCCCGTTGAAAAGTGACGGTTCCCTCGGCAAAATCTGGTAATCCCCGTTGAATTCCTAGCAAAGCTACCAACATTTCTAATTGTGAACCTTCTGCTGAATCAATAAAGGCTGACAGATAAACTTGATTTAATTGTTCGTAGAGTATCCCAATTTCATAAGCAAAAGATTCATAGATGGTGCGAATAACGCTACCTACCTGAAAATCTGTCAAAGTAGGAACTTTTTCTTGGGATTTCTGCACCATGTTGGTGTAGATTTCTTCAAATTTTTTCGGTTCAAAAGTCATGATCTAATTCTCGGTGTTGGTGGAAGGATAATTATGGCTAAAGATTGATGGCTAACTGAATGTTAAGATCGGTAGATTCCCCTACAGGTTGCAAAATAATTGTTGTTAGTAAAACATTGCGTTTGTCTAAGTCGCGGGAAGGGGGTTCAAATCTAATTTCCTTGATTTCAGCAATCCGAGATTCTTGCTCTAAACATTCCCTGATATAAAGTTCTGCCAGCTTACGGGTACGAATATTATTGGGTTCTCCCATTAATAAATAAAGGCGAGATCCATAGGATGGATGTCCTAACTTTGTCAATTCTCCCCGACGAGTATAAAATCTATTAACAATAGCTTGAGATAGATTTTTTCGTCCATCAACTCGATTAATATCTTGTTGTTGTCCTAGTTCTCCCGGTGTTAATTGCAGATCAAATGTATTGAGACTGGTCATATTTTAACCCCTAGTTATTTATTTAAGCTTTGTTTGATTTCTTGAATTAATTCCTGTTTCATAGTAGAAGAAAGTTTTCCAGTAATTTCTTTTTCTACGGTAAGATTGCCTTTAACCGTCACTGTTTTATTGAGAGCAGGACTTAATTCAATGTTACCGTCTAAATCAAAACGAATTGCTGCACCATTTTCTAGCTTGATTTCTAATCCTTGCTCTAACAGGGTTAAAGAACAACTCGGTTTTTTATCCCTTTTAATGATAACTTTTCCACTAGCGGGGATGAGTTCAATATTACCCTCCTGAGTGACTGAGAGTTTATTATTGTTGTCAGTAATTAAAGAAATTCCCTCCCTTTGATGTAGATTAATAAGAGCATGACCGGATTTATTCCCTTCGTGGGGACAATTCTGATCTGTGCCTATGCACCATTTACCATCATGGGGTTTTTCGATGCGACTAGGCATATCATAAGGACAGATAAAAATCTGAAGAAAAAGCTCTGCTCTCTCCTCTGTTTTGTCAACAATTCCATCACTTTGACCCGAATATTCATAATCGCTGTTTGCGCCTTTAATTCTGACCATAATTTAATCCTCTTTGTCGATTTTACTTAGTTAATTATCCTACTTTTGTATTTCTTGCTTTAGCTTGAATTGAGTTAATTTTTTCAGTCGGAACCAGAATCGGACAAGGCGCACCTAAATTTCCCAGATGGGTATGAGTTGTCAACAAAATGTCATCATTATCAGCGATCGCATTGGCGGGAACTCTCCCCCCAACTTGTACACTAGAAGTAGCAGCATCACCAATTTTTATCCCACCTAAACTTTTCAATGTCAGATTACTGCTTGCTGCATCGATAGTAATTCCTCCACTGGCAATTGCAATTTTACAAGTCCCATTATCAATCGTCAAAGTAGTTCCCTTAAGAGTAATATTACACTGTTGAGTTTTTAAGGTCATATCGCCATCATTAAGATTAATTTCGCATTTCTCATTAGTTGCTGTAATTTCTTTATCCTTCACCGTCACCATGCTTTTTTCATCTTTACTGGTAATGGTAATCACACTATCTTTATCAATCTTAATTTGACTACCATTTTCCAGAGGATGTTGTAATAAAAATTCTTTCTCTTGGTTGACAGGTGGCTGATCTTGATCATTGTATAAACGACCAATAATCACGGGAGAATTGAGATCACCCCCAATAAAAGTAACCAAAACCAGGTCATCAACTTTGGGAATATTTACCCATCCTAAATGGGGAGTAGCAAGGGGAACTTTCCTGAGTTCAAAATCGGTTCCATCCGGTTGCTTTTTATTTTTTAATTTTACTGAACATTGATAATTATCTTGATCATTTTCTGCTGCATGAGGAAAAATTGCCGTAACAATACCAAGTTCAGTAGTATAGATTTTTTGTGCTTCCTGTTGAGCAACTTTTTTCATTACGCCGACAATTGAATCCATTAGATTTCCTCCCAGTGGATAGTAGTATAAAATCCCTTTTTACGAGATAAATAATGTTCTACTCCCGTAATCTTAAAAGTACCATTAAGCGACGATATTGGCATTTTAGCAATTTCAACACCGTCGCCTAATTTAGCTTCGGGTTCCCCCACAACTTTAATCACTCCTTTTTGTTTTTTCTGGTATTTTTTTAAATAAGCTTTAGCAATTTTGTTAGCAATATCTTGAGTTCTAGCAGTAGAATCGCCTATTTGCAAAGTTTCTGGAGATTTTTTGCCATCAGTTCCTTTAACCTCTTTTTTAGTGAGCCAAGATACAGCTTTTTCCCCTTGTCCTTGACTAGCGGGACTTTCCCCATAAACTTCTACCCCAGATTGCAACGGATTTTCCTCCATCTGTTCCCAAGCAAGAAGATTAATGCCATACTCAAATTTATGTTTTTTTGAAGTTTTATAGGGAGCAAAAACTAACTGGTCTTCAATATTAGCATACAGATCAAAGCCGCATTTATGAGCTAAGATTTGTAAATTTTCATAAACTGTCTGCTGATTTCCGATAACATAAACTGGAAATTTAATCCCATTGTCAACTTGCTTGACTTCCAACCCCAATCTATTTTGAGCAATATTTTTAACTATATCTCCAGCAAAAGATTTTTCATAGAGTAGGTTAAATTTTGCCTTCGTCAAGCTACTAAAACTACTCATGGCTTCAATATTTACCTGATCAACCTGCCATTTTATCTGGCTAATTTTACCTTGAAAAACCTGACTTAATTGAGAATTACTTCCTAATTTAACCGTTATCGATTCATCAAGAGAGGGAGCCAACGAATCAGCAAGACTGAGGGAAATCTGACATAAATTTACAGGAATATTCAATGAAGAACTTACCCGCAAGTTTAAAACCAACGATGAATCATCAACCGTATAAGTGGTAGTACCAATCGTTACTTTATAGTTAACTTGTAGAGGTTGATTCATAAATTTAGTTTAACCTCCTTCTCCCTAAACGGGAATAGCTACTAACAAACGTCGGTAAGCATCACTGACATCTTCTAATCCGATACCTAACTCACTTTCTAACCCATATAATCGTTCAATTAAAGCTTTAAAAATACGATCAATTTTCTGGCGTATTTCTTGATAAGCAGCTACTACTTTTTGATATTCATCATTGAGCGCACCTTCTAAAGCTTTAGGAATATCAAGGATGAGTTTGACAATGTTAGCATGAAGTTGATCTAGTTTTTTGACTATTTCGGTGGGATAAATATCCTTCAATTTTCCTAAGAAGAATGGATAAATTGATTGTAAGCTCAGAATTATTTCCTGAGGATAAGCGGTTTCTAGCAGTAAGCGATTTAAGCGAATAGTTTCTAGTTCACTGCGCTGGGGTTTAGCAATTAAATCTTTAGCTTCTTGGGGAAGATTTTCAGCAACTAATTTGAAACGTTCAGCACCATAGAAATTTACATTTGTTAGTAATTTATTGAGAGCATTAAAAAGAGCTGTTCGCGTTCCTGTGTGGTTGGGATCACCATTTTCTAGCAAAGCTTTTTGCGTTTCATTGAGAGTTGTCCAGAAATACGCTGAAACTGCATCCAATGGCTCTTTACGCCGTAATTTTGTCAAGAGATTTGCCACAGTACCACCTTTAAAATCACTGACATCATAGAAGGAGTTTAGAATCAGCAAAGGTCTTAGTTCTTTGAGTTTATTACGAATATCATTGTAAATTTTTTCCAGGGAATCAATAACTTTATTTACAGTACCATCAATAGCAGTTTTAACTTTATTGATCGAATCTCGAATAAGTTTACCAAAATCAGCGGTTAAATTTTTCAGAATGTTGGCGATTTCTGTAGGAGCAGATTGCAAGCGTTGAATGACTTTCTTGATTTCTGCTAAGACAGTCCGGGGTTGAGCGAGAATTTCATCTAAGGTACTAAGAATCCTTTTGACTGGACCTGTCAACTGAGATTCGATTTCATTAGGAATGACTTTTTTCAAATCAGCAATAATTTGTTCATCACTTCGCACTGTAGCACTTGTGAGTAAATTATCTAACTTTTCTCTGGTGGGAGTTGACGAAGGAGTTATATCTTTTTTCGTAGGATCGTTAGTAACTTTTGCCGTGACTAATCTTTGACGTAAATCAGTCATACGAGTTAACAAGTCGCGATAATCTACTGCCAATTCTGGGGGGGGATTAAAATTATCTAAAAGTGGCTTTGTCTGCTCCCACTGAGTAGTAAAGTTTTTTGCTGCTTCTTGGTAATTATCCCAAGCTTGGTTTAACTCATTTTTGGCGTTACTGATCGCAATGTTAGGATCCGTTGCATAGTTGGTAAGATTAGCGCGTAAGCTAGTTAAAGCAGCAATCAACTTGGTTTCATCAATGTTATTAACCCGTTCTATAATTTTGGCTTTAATGGTATCTACCTGTTGAATTTGTTCTTGGAGGTTAAGGCTCAAAATTTCTTCTAAAGTTTGCCAAAAACCAGAATTTAACACATTGTCTAATCCTAAACCACCTAACAATTTTTCCACATCACCGATGGCTTCAATAACTTTATTGATCAGTTGTTCAACTGGTAAGTTATCTAAGATGCCTTTTAGTGCATTTAGCTTTTCCGTCAAGAACTTTGTGAGTTTCTCAGGAGAGAGAGAGTCAACAACTGCAAGTAATTTTTCATAAAGTTCTTCTAAACGTTCTAAAAGCTGATTAGGGTTCAATATCTCTAGCTTTTCTAGTAAAGTTTCATACAGTTGTTTAACTGTCTCTAAAAGTACAGAAGGTTTATATTTATTCAGTTCCGTCACTAGAGATTGAATATAAGGGTCAAGAAAAGTCTTAACTAAGGTTCCGGGAGCAAAAGATTTAACTTGTTCATCAACTTGTTTAATTTCTCCTTGAATTGAATCTACTAACCCAACAACTGGATCTAACAGAGAATCAAAGGCTGCTGTTAATTCTGGATTAACTACACCAGGAACATCAATTTCTTGGAGAATTTTGACCCCTACTTTTAAGGCGGTTTTTTGTGCAGTTCCCATGGTAGAAACATCTATCTTTTTGAGTTCTACTTCTAATTTATTGGTTTGAGTAACTGCCAATTGAAAAGCAGGTTCAAGGGAAACTTTCTGTAAAGCAGCCACCACTTGATCGATACCTTGATCAGCTTTATTTAAAGCATCTTTAACCGGTTGACTCTGTAAAACACCTGTGACTTTACCCAAAAGTTCTTTGATTTTTGCTTTCAATTGTTCCTGACTAAGTTCAGTAGTAATTTTTTTATTTACTTCATCTAAAGATTCCGTAATTTTGTCAGTTGTCTGTTTAATTTGTTGCGCTACTGTTTCAATACCTTGTACCGCAGTATTAGCAAATTGATTGATCGCTTGTTTTAAAGGTTTAACAATCTCATCAGATTTTGCTGCTGTTTGTTCGACAAAATCAACTAATTTATTAATCGTATCAGTGAGATAAGCTTGAACCTGATCTAAAGCTTTTCCCGCTTGTTCAATTTTATCGGCGATCGCTTTAAAAATCTTGTTCCCGATTTCGCTGACTTTGGTAATAGCCTGATTAATTAAATCTTGTATTTTTGTAATGAAGGTTTTTAGTTGTTCTGTGACTGTGGTAATCCGTTCTTTTAAACTGTTGACAAAATTCTCTATGCCTTGAAACATTTTGGAAAGAGTTTCAATTTGTCCCCCTCCACTATTGGGAAGATTTGCTAAGAGCGTAGAAAACTTATCAATATCAAAAGAATTAAGATTTTTAACTGCTAAATCAATCTGTTCTCCTTGAGAGTTAACCTCCGATAACCAGATTTTGATTTGTTGTCTTAAGGGGATAATTTTGGTGCGGCTTAAATTTTTAGCATCGAGAGATTTCAGAAAATTTTGATAATCTTTATAAAGTTGAGTCTGTTGATTAAGTTGTAAGGTATAGAGTTGAATCGCTCCATTGGGTAAGATATAATTAAGTTCTTGAATTTGTTCAACAAAAATTTCAGTTAAAGCGTCAGAACTAAGCCTATCTAACCATTCGTCTGGATTAGATAATTTATCAATAAAATTTTTAAAGGCTTTAATAATAGCATCTAAAACTTTACCCGGAAAAGCTTGAGCATTATTGAGAAACTCTTGAAACTCGTCAAAGGGAGTTGATTGATTTTTGGGAATACCAAGTTGACCAAAATTAGCATTACCAGTAATAGATGAAGTTAAATTACTAAGAGAACTATTAACTTGATCCGTGACAGCTAATCCTTTAAAAGTATCTGCACCTGGATTAGTCGGAATTGACTGGGTTAAAGTGTCTATACTAATGCTAGAAATATCGCCTAATTTTCCCGTAATCTGTGTTTGAATTTCAGCCACAGAAAAAGGTGCTGTAGGAATCTCTATCGGATTGCTAGTAATTTGTTGAGTTACTTGATCAAAGCTACTGGTTAAATCTGAGGAAGGAAGAGGGGGAACTTTTCCCCCTAAATTATCCCTCACTGATTTCTGAGAATCGGTAAAAGGTTTTCCCGCTTCCGCAAAAGTTGCTTGTGAATCTACATCAAGGGTTTGGATTTGATCGAGAATTGCTAAACTCATAACTTTTATTTAAGGTAATGGTTAATAATCTGATCGTCTGACACAAATAGTAACATTTTTTCTGCGCTGACAGTGCGAGACTTAGAGCTAATCCCCGACTCTTTGAAAAGTCGTAATATATCCAGGATTTCAGAGAAAATGGAACTGTTAGCAAAACCTATGCTAATCATTATAGCAGGTGTCGGGGGAGTGTCAACGAAATCAGAAGGGGGAGGGGAGTGTGGAGCTTGTGGGAGGAAAATCTCAAAAATCCTCAAGAACACCATATTTTCACTAAAGGTTAAAGAGTGATTTTAAGTCCCTAAGATTACCATCAAGAGTGCTAGTTGCTTCTTTGATAGGATCGAGAGAAGCTTTCAATGGTTCAATCGGATTAGTAATTGCTGGAATTGAACCAAATTGTAAAGCATCTGGTAGCATAGCAACGGTCATAAAACTAGCAGCATCAGCTTTAATATTGGCATCAACAGAAGCCACTTGTGCAACTGTTTGACTAGGAGTTGGGGGTACATATTCAGCTAAGGTTAAAGTATAGCTAAATTGATCTGGATATATAGCAGATTGAAGAACCGCAAATTTTTCTAAAATGACTTGACTAAAATAGGCTTGTCCGATAATTTCAGCAATAAATTCAACGGGTTTTTGCTCTTGGTAAATTTTTCTTAATTTCTCTAAATCTACTAAGTATTTATTGCCATAAAAAATGCCTTGGACTTGTAATCTTACCGAATCTCTACCAAAATTCTGGACTAGGTTTCCCTGTTTTCCCGGAATTTGGTGATAGACAAAGTTATTTTGCTCGATTGTCTCGATTTGATGTACTCGATTCAGTTGAATTCCTGCGATTTCAATTGCCATATTTAACCTCCATAAAATCGTCGATATTCTTGATTGATTTTTCTTTCTAGGCTTTCCATAATATAATCTAAGTCAACTGATTGCTCTTCAATTTCTTGAAAGCTAAACTGTTGATCAAAAGATTGGTTTTGATTTTCAGATTCCTGTTTATTGATTTCTAATTCTGTTTCTTGAAGACTAGAATAGTTACTGTTAATATTATTGCTCTGATGATATACTCTGGCTCTAGATTGCTGTAAAAGTTGGGGTGGATTCGGCATTGGCAAAATCTCAGCCAGTTGCGAGCTAATATCAGCCTCTATTGCTGAATATACCAGTAAATTTTCTCCTGATATATCCCTAACTAAATTGGTTAATTCTCGCCATCTTTTCGGTGAGGGATTATTTGACTCACTCTCAGTCTTTGGTTGAAGATTTTGATTTTGCCAAGGAGTTGTTTCTGAATTGAGGTTATCTGAATCTAAGGGTAAATTTTCTCCTG
>VYLV01000043.1_pt1 | contig 18011 bp, 18 predicted proteins | sample 5114191 | NCBI WGS metagenome assembly VYLV01 (sample SAMN12291782, study PRJNA351875) | freshwater metagenome | isolation source: freshwater lake | place: USA: Michigan, Little Long Lake | collected 2013-08-08 | reverse complement strand
GCTACCCTCACCGTAAACTCAGCCACCACCATCACCACACAGCCGACGAACGCTTCTGCTTGTGTGGGGTCCCCCTCAAGCTTCACGGTGGTAGGCACCGGTTCAGGAGCGCTGAGCTACCAGTGGCGGAGGAATGGAACGAACATCGCTGGAGCGACCAGTGCCACGCTCAGTTTTGTGGGCATCACGGCAGGGGATGCAGGTACCTATTCGGTGGTGGTGACAGGCAGCTGCGGCAGCGTGACCAGTAGCAATGCCACCCTGACGCTGAACACGCCCACGGTTGTTACGAGCCAGCCAGTAAATGCAACCGTTTGCCAAGGTGCGACAGCAAACTTCAATGTGAACGCGAATGGTACGGGCACGCTGGGCTATCAGTGGCAGAAAAACGGTTTGAACATTCCTGGAGCGACCAACGCGACCCTAAGCCTAACAGGCGTAACGAGCACAAATGCCGGAGCGTATTCGGTGATCGTAGTAGGGGGCTGCGGGAACGTGGTGAGCAACAGCGCAACGCTTACCGTGAACCCTGCCACCGCCATCACCACGCAGCCAGCCGCCCAGACGGTGAACAGCGGACAACCCGTGAGCTTCTCTGTGGTGGCCGTGGGCACCGGTACGCTGAGCTATCAGTGGTTGAAGAACGGTAGCGCAATTAGCGGTGCAAGCAGTGCTACGTATAGCATACCCGCAGTGGCCGCTGCAGATGCGGGAACGTACAGCGTGATTGTGACCGCGAGCTGCGGCAACGTAACGAGCAGCAATGCCATGCTGACCGTGAACGTATCTACCTCTGTAGAACAAACCTTAGCTGCTGTAGGATTGGATTTCTTTCCGAACCCTGTAGGCGATGTGCTGACCCTTACGGGTCCTGATGTGCTGGAGCGCGACATGAGCATTACGCTGCAGACTCAGCAGGGTGTGTCCGTCATCCACCGGAGCTATTCCAAGGGAGAGTACTTCGGCACGCAACGCTATTCCGTCGATGCCCTAGCGCCAGGCCTATACTTCTTAGTGGTAGGCACCGACGTGACACGCAGTGTCGTACGTGTGCTGAAGCGCTAGGCACTATAGACTTTGGCTCGTGGAAATTGCTGGCGCTCTCGAAAGGGAGCGCCAGTTTTTTTGAACTCGATGGCCACTTCTTTTCCTCAGTTAAGGCCAAATACCGGAGATCGACGCCCGTCTTGCGGAGGATGCGTCGGGTATGTGCCATACACCCCTTTTAGGTGGAGTGTCTGGAAGGGATTCGGGGGTGCGGCTAAAAAGGTATTGATGGTGCTATTTACCGCACGTTAGACACACTAAAACAAGTGCATGCTCTTTACCACGACAGCTTGACAATGGCAAATGAGCGTAACTAGATTCAAGCTTCCTTAGACTGATAAAGCGCCAGTAACCCCCATTTCCTTTTTGAGCTATGTATCCACGCCTGTATGCAAACGCAGCCTACCCATACTCGCTGATTCCCCTTCTCATCGCCGTGCTTTTGCTAAACACGATTGCTGCCTGGGCTCAACCAGAAGCCGACTGGCTACGTTATCCTTCCATCTCACCCAATGGCAAGACGATTGTGTTCAACTATAAGGGCGACCTGTACTCAGTGCCAGCAGCTGGTGGTGTAGCGGTGCCGATCACGTTAAGTGATTCGTATGAGTTTGCAGCAGTATGGAGCCCTGACGGCCAGCAGCTCGCATTTGCTTCCGACCGATACGGCAACTTCGACGTATACGTCATGCCTGCACGAGGTGGTGAGGCCCGCAGGCTCACGTACCATTCGTCGCGCGAGGTGCCTACCAGTTTTACGGCAGATGGCAAAGCCTTACTGTTCACTGGCTTGCGTCAGGATCTCGCCACCCACACGCAGTTTCCTGTGGCCGGCATGAGTGAACTTTACAGTGTGCCAGTAGCAGGCGGCCGTGTCACACTCGTGCTGACCGTGCCAGGCCAAGATGCCACGATCAGCCGTGACGGCAACAAAATCATATATCACGACTGGAAGGGCTATGAAGACTATTGGCGCAAGCACCACACATCGGCCGTAACCCGCGACGTATGGGTATACGATATGGCCGCGAAAACCTATACGCAACTGACAAGCTGGGAGGGCGAAAACCGGAACCCTGTGTTTGGTGCCGACGGCAACGAATTCTACTACCTAACTGAGCAGTTTGGCAGCTTCAACGTGGCCAAAGCATCCGTCAATGCCCCCACACAAGTGACACAGCTCACACGCTTTACCGAACACCCAGTGCGCTTTCTAACGCGTTCTACCGAGGGCACTCTCTGTTTTAGCTACCATGGACAGATTTACACCCTGCGCGACGGCAGCGAGCCACTACGTGTTCCAGTGCAAGTGGCCGCTGACGGCCGCAAAGGTCTCGATAAAATTGTGCCTGTAAACTCCGGCTTCACAGAGGCCACACTCTCACCCAATGGCAAAGAGTATGCTTACGTATTCCGCGGCGAAATTTTCGTGAGTAGTGTTGAGGGCGGGCTAACAAAGCGGGTAACGAACACACCCTTCCAAGAGCGTCATGTCCGGTTTAGCCCCGACGGCCGCTCGCTGGTGTATGCGGCTGAAAAGGATAATAACTGGAACGTTTACACCTCAAGCATCGCGCGTGCAGAAGAGCTCTACTTCTACGCTTCTACCATGCTTAAGTCAGAAGCAGTGATCGCTACAGAGGCTGAAGAATTCCAACCCACATTCTCTCCTGACGGCAAAGAAGTGGCCTACCTCGAAGATCGCGTCAAACTCAAGGTGGTCAACCTAGCCAATAAAGAGAGCCGACTTATCCTGCCTGCTGACAAAAACTACTCTTATGCCGATGGCGATCAGTGGTACCAATGGTCACCCGACGGCAAGTGGTTCACGGTGAGTTATGGGCCTGCTGAGCGCATATGGTGGCCAGAGGTAGGCTTGATCGCAGCCGACGGCAAAGGCCAACTCGTGAACCTGACCCTGAGCGGCTCGAACGACAACGCCCCAAAATGGGTAATGGACGGCAAAGCCATTCTGTTTGGAAACGACCGCGATGGATACTACAACCAAGCCAGTACAAACATTTCAACCGACGCTTTTTTGATCTTCCTCTCGCAAGCGGCCTATGACCGATTTCGCTTGTCGAAAGAAGAACTGGCCTTGGTGAAAGAGGCTGAGCAAAAAAAGAAAGAAGCGGAGAAGAAAGAAGCTGAAGCAAAAGCTAAGCCCGGTGAAAAAAAGGCTGACGAAACCAAGCCCTCCACCGCAGCATGGAGCATCGACTGGACCAACCTGAGCGAGCGCAAACTCAAGCTCTCAACACACGTGTCTTCGGTGGCCGATTATCTGCTATCGAATGACGGCGAGAAGCTATTCTACATGACCAGCTTCGAAAAGGGGCTCGATCTGTGGGTGACAGAGAACCGCACGCGTGAAACTAAGATGCTGGCCCGCTTGGGGGTGAACAGCGCTACTATGGAGCTGTCGAAAGACGGAAAGTTCATCTTCATACTGGGTGACGGTAAAGCCTGGAAAGTGGATGCTGAAAGCGGGAAAGTTGAAGGCTTGAGCACCAAAGGCGAAATGGTACTCAAGGCCGACGACGAGCGCGCCTACATCTTCGACCACGCCTGGCGGCAGTTCAAAAAGAAATTCTACGTTTCCGATATGCACGGGGTGAATTGGGAAGAGTATTACCAGGGCTACCGGAAATTTCTACCGCACATCTCGAACAATTACGATTTCGCCGAGATGCTCAGCGAACTGCTGGGTGAAAGCAACGCCTCGCACACGGGCTGCCGGTTTAACCCCCGCTTCCCTGAGGGCGACCAAACGGCCAGCCTAGGCTTACTTTATGACTATGCCTACACTGGCTCAGGCTTGCGGGTGGCTGAGGTGATCATGGGCGGACCGCTCGATCGCTCAGAAGCACAGGTGCGCGCAGGTCATATCATCGAGCGCATTGATGGTGAGTCGGTAGAAGGAATCGACTTTTATCAGCTGCTCAACCGCAAAACCGACAAGCTCGTTTTACTGGCGATGCTCGACCCGTCTACCAATCAACGCTACGAACAAGTAGTGAAACCGGTAAGCCTTGGCGCTGAAAACGAACTGCTCTATCAGCGATGGGTGCACAGCCGCCGGGCAGAAGTGGAACGCCTTTCGGGCGGCAAAGCGGGCTATGTCCACGTTCGCGGGATGAATGACCCCAGTATGCGCACCGTGGTCGAAGAGGCGATGGGGCGCCATTTCAGCGCGCAAGCGCTGGTGGTGGATACGCGCTTTAATGGGGGGGGCAACATTCATGAGCAGCTCAGCGACTTCCTCAGCGGAAAGAGATATGTGGACGTCATCCCCCACGGGCAGTACATCGGCAGTGAGCCCCTTCAAAAATGGACCAAGCCCTCAATCGTGCTCATCAACGAAAGCTGTTATTCGGACGCGCATCTTTTCCCACTCGCATATCGCAGCAAAGGCCTTGGCAAGACGGTAGGTATGGCCGTGCCGGGCACAGGAACATTTGTTTGGTGGGAAACACAGATCGACCCTACCCTGGTCTTCGGCATACCCCAAGGCGGATGGAAGATGCCCAACGACGGTAAGTTCGCGGAGAATACACAGTTTGAGCCTGACTTGCGCGTGCCGAACCCCCCAGCGGCAATGTCCTCTGGCCGCGACCCACAGCTCGAGGCTGCCGTAGCCGAGGTGCTGAAACGCTAATGCACTATCTCACGAGGCGTCAGTCCAGCCCTCAAACGTCTTCGTCGCTTTAAATCCGTTGGCAGCGGTTTGCTGGCATGGCTCTTCATTCCAGCACTGGTGCACTTCAGTGGGCCCAGTGGTGGTCGTTGAGCTGCTGGTGGTCGGGGTGACTGCGGCGAACGCGGCAGCGCTCGGCATCCTAGTGCTGGGGGTGCAGCTTCTCGCCGGTGTTGATCTTAGTCTTACTTGTGGGGCTAGACCAGAGGACGTAAACGATGACAGGGCGATCTACTTCCGTTTTGCGGAGGATGAGTCGGGTGTGGGCCATACACCCCATTTACGCGGGGTGTGGGGACGGGATTCGGGCGCTAAGGCTAGCTGCCTTGGCATCGTGTAGTGCATGCCAATGGCGCTCAACGTCAGCCATGATTATGGCTCGTTCTAGCTCTGAGTTGTCCTGCTCAGGCATAGCTGGGCAGAACCGGGCCTGCCCGAGTCTAACTTTACTTTATGCGAAAGCGATTTCTACGACCCGCGCTGTTGTCCTCTCCTATTATTGCGCTCTACGGTGCCATGCCGATCTACATCCTAAGCCCGCTCGCTATACGCGAGTTTATGGGGATCGTGATAGCATTGACTCTCGTTACGGGCTTCATCTGGGTAATCAATATCGAGCTTACCGTGAGACTACCTCACTGGCCGATGCTCTGGCGCAACCTCGCTGGCTATGTACTTAGTTCAGGCGTGCACTACCTGTTCGTGTTCTTTGGGAAAAGTATTGAGCATGGCCCTGCGCCGGCCGCCTACACTGCCTATCCCTACTTATCCGTAATTGCGATTAACACCATCATTCAGCTGATTGCCAGTTTGGTTGTATCCAATGCGCAGCGTGAACAGACAGAAGACCAGCTGCACAAGGTGATGCTTTCTAGTCTCGAAGCACAAAGGAATTCGCTGGTGCAACAGCTTCAGCCGCACTTTCTTTTCAACGCATTGAGCACCTTAAAGGCTCTGATACGAAGCAACGCAGATACCGCTGAATACTATACCCTGCGTCTCTCTGAGTTTCTACGGTATTCTGTTCAGGCGAGTTCCCATGATGTGCTCAGCGTACGTGAAGAGCTTAAATTCACGCTCGACTATATCGAACTTCAGCTTGTTCGGTTCGGCAATGCACTAGATGTCGTGGTTGACCTGCCAGAGGCCGCGCAGGGTCGTGGGATACCGATATTCTCTCTCCAGACCCTGGTCGAAAATGCAATCAAGCATAACTCCTTCACCGAGCAGCACCCATTGCACATCGTGATCAGTGCCTCATTTGATACAATCTTGGTCAAGAACACACGGCAGATCAAGTATTCACATGCCGCTGAATACTCAAATCGAAATAGTCCATTTGAGTCAACTCGTGAGGGCACCACAAGCATCGGAACTGGCCTATCTAACCTTCGTCGCCGGTATGAGCTGCTCTCTGGACAGCCCATCCGAATCGAATCAACAGAGACATCCTTTATTGTGTGTTTGCCGTTGTTAGACTTATAATTTATGTCTGACCAATTGGGTCGTCAAATGTCATGAAGGTTGCAATAATCGAAGACGAAAAATTAACAGCGGAAGATCTCAAGCGTACACTGCTTGCGATAGATCCCTCAATAGACGTGGATGTGATGTTGCATTCTGTCGAAGAGGCTGCTGCTTTTCTCGCTCAAGGTCCATCTGTCGACCTGATTTTTTCAGACATTGAGTTGGGCGATGGGTTGAGCCTAGAGGCATTTGATCGTGTGCAAAACACCACGCCTGTGGTGTTTTGCACGGCCTATAGCCAGTATGCCCTCAAAGCATTTCAAGCATCAGGCATCGACTACATCCTAAAGCCTTACAGTACCTCCTCAGTCGCCGATGCTATAGAAAAATTCAAGCGGCTTCAGCAGCGTTTCGTTTCGTCAAAGCATGACTACGCGGCGCTCTTTCATACGTTACGGCAGCAGTTGCGGCCAGCACCAATATCCATACTAATCCACCAAGGCGATAAAATCATCCCCGTCCTTACAGATGATATCGCACTATTCTGTATTGATGGAGACGGTGTAGTAGCGCTTACGTTTGACAAGCGACGTTTAGCGCTCAGTCAGAGTCTTGAACAACTCGAACACGCGTCTGGCCCCTCCTTTTTTCGTGTCAATCGGCAACATCTGATTAACCGTCGGGCAGTTAAAGATGCTGCGCACTTCTTCAACCGTAAGTTACTCGTCAACCTGACAGTGCCATTTGAGGAACAAGTGCTCGTTGGCAAGCTGCGCGTATCAGTCTTCTTGCAGTGGTTAGTGGCTGCCCATTAGCGCTCTGAGCTGATAGACACACGCACTTTCGTTCGCGCTTCGAACGCGGCGCTATCGTTTTGTGTGTCTATCCGCGCGTCTGCTGATGCGTCAGGGCTCCCCTGGGTCAGTTCACCTGTGAGTCTGTCCATTTCGGGGTGAAGTGGACTAGCGATCGCTCTTCTACGCATCAGTTTTGGAGCACAATGCTTCAACTGATGAATTACTTCCCGGTCATACTCTTGCTTTGGGCATGCTTGCCGCTAGCGGCCGGAGCCCAACCTAGCCCTTTGCCATTTCCACTTGCAGGCCAGTGGCGCAATGATGAGGAGCCCGATGTCATTGTCGAGTTCTACAAGCACACCGATGACCTGTTCTATGGAAAGGTCGTCAAGGGAAAAGCGGGGCGCATCCCCGTCGGCACAGTCGCCTTTCGTCGCTTGACGTTTGACCCGAAGACGGCCACATATGTCGGTGAACTACATCCGCCCGACATCAAATCGTCCTTCAAAATGACCCTCACCCAAAAAGGCAAAGATCAACTCGAGGCCGATATCCGTCGCTTCGTTTTACGCAAGTCCTTTTCATAAACACGGCTCCCTTAAGCAAAATAAGTATGCGCACCGCGTTTCGAATTCTATCTGCCCTATTGCTTTCTGCAGCGCAGCTATGTGCTCAGTCGCCCAAAGCAATACTGAGCTTCCCCAGCCTTGATTCCCTCTTGAGTTATACGGCCTCTCATAGCATCTCACTGCGTTCGGCTGATCTGCAACGCGCCTATGCAAAACGCGCCATCAGGGCCGCCATTTTGGCGATTCCCGACCCTATAGGCTCTTACTCGTTCTCCTTTACCAACAACACCCAGCTGCCCGTAAATCTCTTCCCAGCGGAGGCTTTCGGTGGTCGCACCGGGGAGTTCAGAGAGGTGCAGACGGGCGTGCAGTACAATAGCCTGCTAAGCATGAACGTGGATGTCAAGTTGCTCAACCTCAGCGGCTGGGAAAGCCTGCGCCAAGCAAAACTCAACCTACAGCAAACCGAAGTATACAATGCCATCTCCCGGAGATCGCTTCAGCAGAGCATCGCATCGCTCTACTTCACCTTGCTAAATCTACGTGAGCAGATAGCGGCCGCCGAACAAAACCTCGAAGTAGCCGATACGCTACTACAGATCACCGAAAACAAACTGCAAGAAGGCCTAGTGAGGCAGCAAGACCTCAACGACGCTCGTGTGAATCGCCTCAATGCAGCAGAAAATCTACGGCAGCTGCGCTACAATCTATGCCAGCAGTTGGCCAGCCTCAAGATTCTCTGCGATCTACCCGCCGCCGATTCAGTCGTGCTCACCCAGGCCATTACAGATCCGCCTGACCAAGTTAGGCCCGCGGTGATAGCAAGCGATCTGGCCGCACGCAGCGCTACCCTGCGATCACTCCTGTCGCAGTCTTCGATGAGAAAGGCACGCTTCGACACATCTCCTACCATCAGCCTTTTCTTCAATAACTCCAACCAACAGTTCAATACAGAGCCGAATCTGTTCGACCCCAACGTGCGGTGGATTGGCAGTAGTTATATCGGCGTACGCCTCAGCTTAGCCATGCCATCAGCCAACAGCATCGGCCGAAAGCAAAAGGCACGACATGAAAGCCAACTCGCGGATCTTAGTGCTGAGCATACACGTCGTGGGGGCGACCTAGAGGTCGAGAAGCTAGAGATCGCGTCTGAGAAAGCCTTTTCTCAGTTTGTCACCACCCGCGACGTGTATGCGCTCCGCCGCGATTCCTACCGCAAGAACAGCGACCTCTATGGGCAAGGCCTGCTCAATCTAGAGCAAACCCTGAACAGCTTCAACGCGATGGTGAACAGCCGCTCGAGTTCGATCACCGCAGTTCTGAATGTCCACTTAGCCCACGCCAACATTCGTCTTTACAACGCTAATCGTTAAGTCCACCATGAAAGCGCCATTTTCTACGACCCTGCTGATCGCTATCGCCTCACTTGTTCTTACAGCCTGCGGAAGACAGACCGAAGAGACCACCCCCGTTCGCCGCGACGTCACCGAGCTCGTCTTTGCCTCGGGCGAACTAGAGGCTGAGGGCACCTATCAGCTCACTGCACAATCAAGTGGGTATTTGGTTTCGTTGAACATCAACGAGGGAGACATCATCACCCGGGGGCAGTTATTGGCCACTGTCGATAGTCGACAATCTCAGTTCAACGCTGAAAGCTCAGATGCCCTCTACCAAATAGCCCAACAAAATGCCGCGCCTACGGCCCCGAGCCTGGTTCAGGCTCAGCAAAACATCGAGATCGCACGACAAAAGGCTGCGCTAGACTCCGTGAATGTGGTCCGCTACCGTCGCCTACTGACAACGAAAAGCATATCCCAGGCAGAACTCGAAAACGCAGAGCTGCAATACGAGACTTCGCATGCAAGCTATCAAGGTGCGATAAAAACCTACGAGAAGCTGAAGGTCGATGCGCAGCAGCAAGTGATTCTCAATCTGGCATCACAACGCGTGAACCGTGTGCTATCAGCCAATGGCTTGATCCGAGCCGTCGTTGATGGAAAAGTCTATCAACGCTACAAAGAGGTGGGCGACTATGTCAAGACCGGCGAGGTCATCGCAACGATTGGCAGCGCGAACAAGATTTATGCGAAGGTCAGCATAGATGAGACTAGCATCGCAAAGGTCGCTCTAGGTCAACCAGTGACTCTGAAGCTGAACGCTGACCCTGAACGTCTCTACCATGGGCGGGTCAGTATGATTTACCCTGCATTTGATAAGGCGAGCCAGTCGTTCACAGTACGGGTTGACTTCATAGATACACTCCGCTTCTCACTGGCAAATACCCAGCTACAGGCTAACATCACAGTGGCCGAAATACGCCAAGCCCTGCTCATTCCAAACAACTACCTCTCCTATGGCAGCTTCGTCCAGATCAAAGGGGTCAAAGAGCCCATAAAAGTCAAGACCGGCTTTGTCAGCTCTGAATGGGTGCAGGTAACTGAGGGACTCGACGAGCAAAGTGTCATTGTAACGGACCAACTCAACTAAATATCTCTATGCGCAGCGACGTCAACTTTCAAATTGCCCGCACGCACCTCTTAACGCGCAAGCGTCAGACATTGGTCGCCGCTCTTGGTGTTACCATCGGGATTGGCATGTTCATTTTTAGCAAGTCACTCACCTATGGCTTCACCTCTTACTCACGTCGCAATACGTTTAAGACCACTGCGCATATCACTGTCTATCAAGAAGATCAGGTTAGCAAGCCGTTAGTATCAAAGGATAGCCTTGCATCGCTCCCTATTCTAATCAACCCCAGCATCACCACGACGAGTCACCGCCTGGTCAATCCTCAGGCGCTGATCGATCGCTTCAAGGCCGAGCGTGGCGTGCTAGCGGTGGCACCTCAGGTGAATGTGGAGGTATTCTACAACAATGGCAACACGCAGCTCAGAGGGACTGGCAACGGTGTACGTATAGCTGAAGCGAATGCCATGTTCGACATCAAGGGTGACATGCTGGCGGGCACGCTTGAGGCACTTTCCAATACCCAAGATGGCATCATCATCGGCGTTGGCATTGCCCGCAAGCTCAATCTGCAGGTAGGTGAGAATCTCTCGGTCACCTCTGCCTTAGGGGTCATCAAGAATATGCGCGTGGTCGGCATTTTCTCCACCTCCGTCAAGGCAGTAGACGAGTCAAAGTCTTACATCAACATCGCCGCTGCCCAGCAGCTGATGGGCGAAAACTCCAGTTATGTCACGCACATCTATTGCAATGTCAGCTCACCTGATAGTGCCGAACAAAAAGCAAAACATTTGCAAGGACTGACGTCCTATCGAGTCGAGCCCTGGCAGGTGAGCAATGCCGATCAACTAGCTGCCGATAAGGTGCGTGACATCATGACAACCTTCGTATCGATTACCATCTTGATGGTCGCCGCTTTTGGCATCTACAATATCCTGAATATGACTATCTCACAAAAGCTCAACGACATTGCCATACTCAAGGCGACAGGCTTTCGTGGGCGTGACATTGTCCAGATATTCGTCACAGAGGCACTGATTATGGGGGCGATCGGTACGCTGGGCGGCAACCTAGTGGGTGCGGTGTTCGTGCTCATTCTTAGTCAGGTGTATATCGGTGGCCCCGTAGGCAATTTCCCTATTCAGCTTGAGCTGGGTGTCTTTGCCTTGTCGACAACCATTGGCATGCTCATAACAGGTGGTGCTGGCTACCTACCAGCACTGAAAGCTGCGAGGGTCGACCCCGTAGAAATTTTCCGCCGCTGATTCGTGCACACTCGGTTACCTCATTTCACCAACGATCCAATGAATTCCTCCGCGCATGTAGTGCTCCGTGCTACAGACATCGAAAAACACTTTTACGAACCTGTTCCCTTCAAGGTGCTTGATGGGGTGTCTTTTGAAGCCTACCGAGGCGAGTTTCTCACCTTGGTGGGCAAGAGTGGCTCTGGCAAATCAACGCTGCTCTATTGCTTGAGTACGATGGACACGAGCTACAGTGGCCAGCTAGATATCTTAGGAAAGACAGTCACGGGTTGGCCTTCGGATGACCTGGCGAGTCTTCGCTGTGAGAGTATTGGTTTTGTGTTTCAGTTTCATTTTTTGCTACCCGAGTTTACGTGCCTTCAGAATGTGATGATCCCTGCACTTCGACTGGGCCGCTACGCCGAGGCGCAAGTGAGGCAGCGGGCGCTCGACCGATTGGATTTGCTAGGCCTAGCCGATCAAGCTCACAAGCCAGCAGCCAAACTCAGTGGCGGCCAGCAGCAACGAGTGTCTATCGCCCGTGCACTCATCAACGACCCCGACTTGTTGCTCTGTGACGAGCCCACGGGGAATCTCGACAGCAAGAATGGGCAAATTGTCTTTGACACATTTCGTCAGTTGGCGCGTGAATATGGAAAGTGCGTTGTGGCGGTGACGCACGACACTGATTTTGCCAGTTCCAGTGATCGTACTATTGAGCTGGCTGACGGCAAAGTGATTGGCACTACCAAACAACGTTCGGTCGCATAGCCCGGGAGTTTTCTGGTGGTCTCAGTATGATGGGCTTTTTCGCCGAGGCTGCTGGTATAAGAGAGTAGTAGTTTTGCCCGTATTGTACGGCCAGACCAAAGCACGTACACGATGACAGGCCGATCTACGCCAGTCTTGCGGAGGATGAGTCGGGTGTGTGCCATACACCCACAGTACGCGGGGTGTGGGGATGGGATTCGGGGGGCATAACTAAATTAGTGTGATATGCCAAACCTTTTGACTGCTAAGACTGCTATTGCATATTTATAACTCAGCCTCAACAATTAGCCAAGCCCAAAAGATAAGAATCAAGGCTTAGAAGGCAACCACTGATTTGTATCTAAGCGAAGGAAATCGGACAACGTAATGACATAATTACCTCACACATTGCATTTACTGGTCGGAGCTTGCGGCTATTTGTTCGATCAATGTTAAGATGTACTGCAGTTGTGCATCGCGATTGGCGATAAAATCTGAATAGTTCTGGCTAACAGCATGGTCGGGCAACACTCCCCTTCCTCGAGGTTGGTCTGCCCGTGGCGGAACATCCTGTTCAAGGTTGACAATCGAATAATATGTGCGGATGTCTGTGTTTGGCAACCGGTATCCAATTTGCTGGTGGCCATTATGGCCATAATATCCGCCTTCTGTCTCTTCGCCCACCACAATGGATGACGTGTTTCCGCGCACCATGGCAGCAAACATGCTCCCAGCAGAAGCTATGGGGGGGTTGATCAACAAATACACCTGCCCCCGAAATGCCAGCGGACTAGGCTGGCGTGGGGTATTGTCAGGCCCCGATCGGGCATAAAACATCCCCTCCTGTGCATGTAAAAACTCCTTGCGGAGTTGCCGTTGAAATACCCACTTTGCGATAGGTCGAATCAAGAAAAACGCATTATAAGTAACGTACTTCCAAGCTGGTATGCGTTGAAAGTTGACAAAAGCCGACGTGTTCTCCTGAAATGGCCTTTGTGCTAAATAAGAAAAGGTTACCTGGTCATTAGGATCGCTGCCGCCTCCATTGCCTCGCACATCTACGATTAGACTCTTAACTTCCGGGTGTTGGCGCAAATAGCCAAAACTACGCTCTAAGAATGCCACATACGCCTTGTGCTCTGCATCTTTGGCATTGTCGCCAATGGCAAATGTGCGTACAGTCAGACGTGCTGTACGCGGGTTGAGTATCTCAAATTGGTATTTTTGAGCTGCATGCTCGCTGAGCAAGCTGTCCAGTGGGGCAGAATGCCGTTTTGCAATTTGTCCCTGAACTTCTGACCACGTGGAGCCGTCAACCTGAATCCTCTGAATATTGGGATCATTTGGTAAGCGGTACGCGATCAAAAACTTGTCCTTGGGGCCAAACTCGTACCAAAAACTGCGACTGAACCGCTGCTTTAAACTCTCGTATTTACCAGTCACGTTGAAACCGTCAGTGGTGTAGTATTTGTGTAACCTGGCTAGAATTTCATCAATCGACAAGCCGTTCAACTGGATCACTTCTGCGCCCAGTGGGATTGTGCTGTGCTGAGTATTCACTATCAATTTACCTTGAATAAACGCCACAGGCAGTGGGAAGAACCCCACACCACTAGTTTTAATCTCATTGAGGATCTTTTGCGGGAGTGCTGTACTATTATGCGTACTACCTTCAAAATCGGTAACGGCCGTTAAGATGCAGTAAAATTCAATCAGGCTGGTGTTATCACGAATCTGTTTATATCCCCAATCATATACGCTGTCAATTTCCGAGGGCGACCGGTATTTGAAAAGGCCAGAGTTGGTTTGATTTCGTACCTGCCGAAAAAACTGATAGTCCGCTTGCAGTTGCGCTTTGCCCACAGGCTGCCAATAGTCGGCCATAGGTTGCGCCTCTACGCCTACTGCCAAAAGCATCGCGACCAGAAATATTGTTGTGCGCATGGCTAGTATGGATTAGGTATTGGAACATACACATCGTACCATCCCCTTCTACAGCTGAATAACATAAGGAACGCTTGGGAGGGCCTGATACCTTTAGTGAATAGATGCCACCTGCTACAAGAGCGGTATAGAGTAAAGAGCTGTGTGCGGTTCTTCAGGTTGCTTACCGGCAGCGTGTCGTCCACGCTGCTCTCCGGGTCGAGCCTCAGCAGGTCACCATAGCGAATACGGGTGTAGGTTGCCTTTAGTGAGATGCTTCGAGCGTCCTCTAATCGCCACGGCCCAGTCTTTGGGGTGCAGCTTTTCGCCGGTGTTGATCTTGGTTTTGCCGAGCGGGCCAGACCAAAGCACGTAAACGATGACCGGGCGATCTACGCCAGTCTTGCGGAGGATGAGTCGGGTGTGTGCCATACACCCCTTTTACGCGGGGTGTCGGGAGTGGATTCGGGGCTAGGTGTACTCTTTCAGTTAAATCAGTTACAACTCGTACTGTGTCCCGCTAAAGCTCTACCCGACCCTCCCCCCGACCCCACGCAAAAGCCCCTCGGTGTGAGGGGCTTCGTCGTTTCTAGCGGTCCCGACGGGGCTCGAACCCGCGACCTCCAACGTGACAGGCTGGCATTCTAACCAACTGAACTACAGGAGGGTGTGGCGAGGCTGATAGAGTCTTGTGTTCGCGGCTGTCTGGGCGTTGTCGGGGAAAGATGACCCGAAGGGATGCCCGAGGAGCCTATAAAACGTCTAGTACTGCTGGTTGCTAAATTGACTTCAAACTATCCCCAGATTGACGCTAGTACTTGGTTACTTCTCCCACAAAAACGCCATCTAATGATTCTTGAGGATCAGTATCAGATGCTAAAACAATTCTATCTATAGATGTGGCTTCGTGCCTTGGTGTAGGAGCAAGTGCCGCTGCTGGAATTTGCCGCCCGTGACGAGTTCTATCTGGACCTCACCGGCATGGACGGCTACTTCGGCTGCTTTCAGTTCGCGCAGGAGCTGAAGGCATACATCCACAAGGAGACGGGCCTCACCGTCAGCTTCGCCCACTAGGCCACCACCAAGCCTACGGCCAAGGTGGCCACCGACGACGTGCGGCCCGATGCTGCCCGTGAGATTAGTCCCGGCATCGAACGCGCCTACCTGGCTCCGCTGCCGGTGCGCCGACTGCCGGGCGTGTGCCGCGAGACGCAAGCGCAACTGCACGACATCGGCATCCGCCAGGTGCGGGCCATGTAGGCCGTACCGCCCGAAGCAATGGAGCGGCTGCTGGAGCGGCCTAGCCTCATGCTGTGGCACCGCGCCCACGGCACCGACGCAGTCCCGTCGTGGCCTACAGCGAGCGCAAGGCCATCCACCGCGAGCAGGTGTTCACGCTGGACACGATTGACATCCTCCTATCAATAGCTTCTGGGGTAGTCTCTGGTATATCAAAGATCGTCTTCTGCGAGATAGAAGCAATACTCAATCTACCCGCTTTAGATGACTGAACTGAAGAGCAAGAAGATGCTACTTTTCACGATAAGGCTGATGTTGTGATGCCGGGCATATACATTTCGATGTAAAGAGACTGATCAACTCTTGCACTAAAGAAATCCGAAGGGAAGTTGTACCAAGGACATGGAAAACCCCCAGACTCGCGTCCGGGGGTGTCCTTCAAAATGAACCCCTAAAGGTAGCGATAGCCTTACGGAACAATACCTGAAACACGGCTAATGCCGGAGCAGCGGAAAAAACCGAGCGCCCCGCCGCGAATATTGCCTCGAGCATTGTATGGTGGGCCAACAAACGGATTGTTGCTTACGACGCTCTGCGCAATGTCCACATACCAGTTGTAAGCGGGCAGCGACAAGCTTTGCAACTCAATGGTATAATTATCGCCGGGCTGATAGATCCAAGCTTCAAACTCAAGATCCTCTTGAACCAAGTTGCCGTCAATGAAGCGGTCATTAATGAAATAAAAGTCGCCAGGGCCATCACGGTATACCAGACCGTTTCTATAAAAGCGCAACTTATAGTGATCTCCTACGCCTTGAAAATCTCTAAATCGAACAGCAGGAATAAATCCAGTTAATTCCTCGTCATCCCGGCCACCATCAACGGTATAAATCCAACGGATGAACTCCAATTCCGGTACTCGGCGCAGGGTGTCGGTGGCGGTGTGGACTTGGCCATTGGCCACCACGCGCAGGGCATAAGCTCGGCCCTCCACGCCGGGCAGGCTTGCAGCCGGAACGCTGTACAGACCGGGCGAAACTTCTGGCAGCGTCACCGCAACTCCGCCTTCCGGCGTGACAGTCACCACGGCACCTGTCACCGCTGGTGGCGCACCAGTGACATTATAAGTGGTGCTACGTGTCAGACGCACGGTTTGCGCCAAACCAGTATTTGTAATTAGGCCTTCGACGACGAGTGTGTTGGAGCTTCGGCCGACAGGGATATCGTAGGGAACCTCACATGAGGTTAAAAAACAAAAGCAGACAGCAACTAATAGCATCTGCTGCAAACGGTTTAAGTATGTAGACATCAAAAGCGGACGTTGAAGGTGACGGAAGGGAGAATCGGGAAGAGATAGACGAGCTTGGCCTCGGTCACGCCGGGGTCGTCCGCCTTCTGGCGGAAATTGACGTAAAAGGCGTTCTGGCGGCTGTACACGTTGTAGATGCTGAAGACCCACTCGGTCTTCCAGCGGCGTGTGTCGTTGTTCCTGCCCTGCAGGGTGGCGCTGAGATCGAGGCGGTGGTAGTCGGGCAGGCGGAAGGCGTTGCGCTCGCTGTAGATGGGCACGGCGTTGCCCTCGAAGATGAAGCGGCCTTCGGGGAAGGTGACGGCCTGGCCGGTGTAGTACACAAAGTTGGCGCCGAAGCTCCAGCGCTTGTTCAGGGCGTAGGCACCGACGATGGCCAGGTTGTGGCGGCGGTCGGCTTTGGCGGGGTACCAGTTGTTGTTGTTGATGATGGAGATGCGGCGCTCGGTCTTGCTGAGGGTGTAGCTGACCCAGCCGGTGAGCTTGCCGGTGTTCTTTTTCACATACCACTCGGCGCCGTAGCTGCGGCCCACACCCTGGCGCAGTTGCGTCTCTATGTTGGGGCTGAGGGTGATGTCGGCACCGTCGCGCAGGTCCAACTGGTTGTCCATGTCCTTGTAATAGACTTCCATGCTGGCCTCGTAATCGTTTCGCTTGGTGCCACCGAAGTTGCGGTAGTAGCCCAGGGCATACTGGTGGGCGGTTTGGGGGCGGACGTAGGCGCTGCTGGGAATCCAGAGGTCGGTGGGGAGGCCGGCGCCGGCGTTGCTGGCGATGTGGATGTACTGGTAAGTGCGGTCGTAGCTGGCTTTGACGCTGCTGACCTCGTTGAGCAGGTAGCGTAGCGCCAGGCGGGGCTCCCAGCCGATGTAGCGCTCGACCAAATCGCCGTAGTTGTAGCGTTGGGTGTTGGTGACGCGCGGGTCCTGGATGAGCGGGTCGTTAAACTCGGCCTGGTCGTAGGTGAACACGTTGCCGGGGCCGTAGATGCTGAAGCTGCTGACGCGCAGGCCATAGCGGGCGCTGAGGCGCGGGCCAAACGACTGCTCACCATCGGCATAGACGGCGGCCTCCAGGGCGCGCTGCTCCTCCACTTTAAAGGCGTTGAAGGTGCGGCGGCTGCCGGTGGGTTCAAGCTCGCCGGGCTTGAAGGTGTGCCAGGTGGCCAGGGCGCCGAAGTGCGTGGTCAGCTTGCTGTTGGGGAAGAAGCTGAAGTCCGCCTTGAGCGTCACGTCCTGGATGCCGCTGGTTATACGACTCCCGCTGTTACTTCCAGAAGCGGAGCCAATCCGATAGTTGAAATCCGAGAAGATGGCCGTGACGTTGCTGAAGAGGCGAGGGTTGAAGACGTGGTTCCAGCGGACGGTGGCTGTGGCGTTGCCCCAGTCGAAGCTAAAGTCGCTGCCTGATCGGAAGTTGTCGCGGCCGAAGTAGCCGGAGACGTAGAGGGTGTTGTTCTCGCTGAGCTGGAAGTTGGCCTTGGCGTTCAGGTCGTAGAAATAA
>VYLV01000040.1_pt1 | contig 18132 bp, 16 predicted proteins | sample 5114191 | NCBI WGS metagenome assembly VYLV01 (sample SAMN12291782, study PRJNA351875) | freshwater metagenome | isolation source: freshwater lake | place: USA: Michigan, Little Long Lake | collected 2013-08-08 | reverse complement strand
GTTCCCAGAAGTCCTCGAAATCTTCTTCTATCAGTGCCGGAGAGGTGGCAGTTTCGTCGCTTTTGGCAATCGTCATTTTTTCGGCCTCTCTAGGTGGGAGTATCCATGTTTTTGCTGATTATTGATCCTATGTTACATCAGAATTTGGGAGTCAGGAGATAGATTTTAGTAGTTGAGAAAATTATCTTCGGTTAACAATGATCAAAACTTTTCTTCTGGGTGCGTTACATTTGGCTAACACAACCGACTAATACTAAAAAGGAGCAATAGATAATCAGTTTTTAATAACCAGATTTAGTATAATATCCTTAAGCTAACCAAAAAACTTGGCTTTATCTTTAACTAATTTTGTCCCGATTCCGGCGGCAATGACTTCAGAGAGAATGCTAATTAAACGATAGATAGCAACGGTGATAAGTACGTTGGCGGCGGGAAATTTTTCTGCGTCTAAAAGTGCGATTACTGTGGCTTCAAAAACTCCTAATCCTCCCGGCGCACCGGGGACAACTAAACCCAATAACCAAGCAAAACTAAAGGTTCCTAAGAGGGGTAAAATCTGAGCGGGGGTAATCATTTTTAATACCATCCAAGCTAAAATAAAACCTGCACCGCGCCACAATAAAAATCCAGTTTCACCCAGGAGAGGTACAAGAGGATATTTAGTTAGATAAACAGGTTCTTGAGCAATCTTTTTCTTTTGGCTAAGGATTTTCAGAGGATAATTTAAAAATTTGGGATGAATGCCGATTAAAATTAATCCTAAAACTAATATCTGTATCCCTAGACTTGAGCTAGATTTCATCCAACCTAAACCACTACCAATAACTGCTATGGCTAAGGCTGCACACACCAGCAATAAAAGTTCTAATACAACGCTTAAACTAGCGGTTCCCCAATCACTTCCTGCTTTATTAATTGCCACAATGCGAGCATAAAAGTGGCCGATATTACCGGGTAGATATTTTCCTAAATTGGTAATCATATAGATGCCAATTCCTGTGGAGGGTTTAATCGGTTGTTGATAGCTTTTGAGTATCCATGTCCACACCCATCCTGCCCAAATTTGAGCGATAATGGTGGTGACAAGTGCCAAGAAAAGAAATAACCAGCCGTGATTTTCAATTCTAACTGAGGTGACGTTATCCCAGTTATTTTTAAGGTTACTGAGAACAAAAAATAAGGTTCCACCAATAATCAGCCAACGTAGAAACTTTTTCAGCATTTCGTTTTTTCCTTTATTCATTTTCTGGAGGAAACCAATTGAGATCGAGCAGATTTTCTAAACTGTAGGGACATTCCCCAGGAAAACTAACTTGATTATCGGTTTTTTCTCTAACATAATTTAAAGCTTTCTGGTAAATACGAGGTAATTCTTTAGTGAGATAATTGCGGAGATTAGTAGTTAAATAAGTGTCGATCTGGTTTTTGAAATTGACGATTTCTGAACGCCAATGACTACGATTATATGTTCTTTCCTCTGTCCAAAACTGTAATAATAAAAAATGTCTAATAATTTGCTCTAATAAACTAGCAACACGAAACTTTTTCTCGCTGCCCAAGTCTTCTAATTCCTCGATTAAGTTTTCTAAGTCTAAAGCGTCAAATCTCTTCGCTTTTAAGAGTTCTATAGTTTCTTCCAACCAGAGAGAATCATCAATTTCGTAGAGAGTTTTTAAGTCGGGAATAACAGTCATTTTTTATCTCCTTTATTCGTAATGTGGTAGCCAATTAGGATCGAGAAGTTCTTCTAAACTGTAGGGACAAGTATTGGGAAAGTTGACTTGATTGTTGGTCTTTTTTCTCACATAACGGATTGCCTTCTGGTAAATATTATCAAATTCCTGTTCTAAATATTTCCGTAAACTTGCCGTTAGGTAGGTATTTAATTGATCTTGAAAATTTACCAGTTCTGACTCCCAATGACTTTGATTATATTCTCTTTCCTTTGTCCAAAATTGCAGTAACAAAGCATGACGAATAATTTGCTGTAAAAAACTAGCAACACGAAACTTTTTTTCGCTGCCCAAGTCTTCTAACTCCTCGATTAAATTCTCTAAATCTAAAGTGTCAAATCTTCTCGCTTTCAAGAGTTCGATGGTTTCTTCTAACCAGAGGGAATCATCAATTTCGTAGAGAGTTTTTAAGTCGGGAATAACAGTCATTTTTTATCTCCTTTATTCGTAAGGTGGTAGCCAATTAGGATCGAGAAGTTCTTCTAAACTGTAGGGACAAGTATCAGGGAAAGTAACTTTATTCTTTGTCTTTTTCCGCACAAAGAAAACTGCATCTTCATAAATGTTAGTTAATTCATTTTGTAAATAATTACGGAGATTGGTGGTTAAGCCTCTTTTTAGCTGAATTTGAAAGTTGACTATTTCTAACTCCCAGTGATCCTGATTATATTCTCTTTCATTTGTCCAAAACTGTAGGAGTAAAAAATGTCTAATAATTTGCTCTAATAAACTGGCAACACGAAACTTTTTTTCGTTTCCCAAATCTTCTAACTCCTCGATTAAATTATATAAATCTAAAGCTTCAAATCTTTTAGCCTTGAGCAGTTCTATGGTTTCTTCTAACCAGAGGGAATCATCAATTTCGTAGAGAATTTTTAAGTCGGTAATAACAGTCATTTTTTATCTCCTTTATTCGTAACGTGGTAGCCAATTAGGATCGAGAAGTTCTTCTAAACTGTAGGGACAGGTATCAGGAAGGTTGACTTTATTATCGTTTTTTTGACGAACGTATCGCAGGGACTCAAAGTAAATTTGCTCAAATTCCTGTTCTAGATATTGACGAAGATTTGTAGTTAAATAGCGCTTTAACTGATATTGAAAACTTATTATCTCTGCTTGCCAATGAGCCTGATTATATTCTCTTTCGCTTATCCAAAATTGCAGTAACAAAGCATGACGAATAATTTGCTGTAAAAAACTAGCCACACGAAACTTCTTCTCGTTTCCCAAATCTTCTAACTCCTCGATTAAATTGTCTAAATCTAACGCTTCAAAATTTTTAGCCTTGAGCAGTTCTATAGTTTCTTCTAACCAGAGAGAATCATCAATTTCGTAGAGAGTTTTTAAGTCGGGAATAACAGTCATTTTTTATTTCCCCTAGAATTGGCAATAGTGACCAGTTAAACCGATCACTACAGCTTTTTTACTGTTTAGATACTAGATAATTTTAGCGGAGCGCAGACCGAAAAAGAGACCGAGGGCAATTCCGGTAAAAACGATCAGATAACCCGCCAAAGCAGCAACAGCTAACACAGACATGGTGAAAATCTCCCAAGTAATTTAATCTTTTTTAGCATTGTACCGTTATTCTTGCCCTTCCCCTTCCTCGTCTTCTATATCTTCCCCAAAGCGCTGCTGGGGGGGGATTGCGGCGACAATTGCCTCGATTACCTTGCCGACTGGAACAATTTCTAAGCCCACATCTTCGGGATAAACTTGACCTCTAGGGACAATCGCCCGTTTAAAGCCCAATTTCGCCGCTTCTTTTAATCTTAGTTCCATTTGCGACACTAGGCGCACTTGTCCGCCTAATCCCACTTCCCCGATTAAGACTGTGCGCGGATCCACAACTCGATCGCGAAAACTGGCGACAACAGCGATCGCAACTCCCAGATCCGCCGCCGGTTCTTCCACTCCCAACCCTCCTGCGGAGGCAACATAGGCATCTAATTTCGATAAAGGAATACCGACGCGCTTTTCTAAAACGGCGAGAATTTGCTGTAATCGGTTGTATTCTATGCCCGTGGTCGATCTTCGGGGGGAAGCGTAGCTGGTGGGGCTAACTAATGCCTGTAACTCCACCACAATCGGGCGTGTACCTTCACAGGCTACCACCGTCGCCGTACCGGGGGAAAATTCGTCGCGATTGCCTAAAAACAATTCCGAGGGGTTTTCCACTTCCACCAAACCGTGATCCACCATCTCGAAAATACCGATTTCATGGGTTGCCCCAAAACGGTTTTTCACGGATCTTAAGAGACGATGGGAGGCATAGCGATCGCCTTCAAAATATAACACCGTATCGACCAAATGTTCCAAAACTCGCGGACCGGCGATCGCCCCTTCTTTAGTCACATGACCGACAATTAATAAAGTAATATTCTCCCGTTTTGCCACCTGCATCAAGGCGGAGGTACATTCGCGAACTTGGGCGACGGATCCCGGTGCGGAAGTTAACGCCCCAAAATAAAGAGTTTGAATACTGTCAATTACCGCCACCTGTGGGCGTAGAGATTCTAATTCTCGCAAAATTTCCTCTAAATCGGTTTCTGGCAGAACATAGAGATGATTATCGAGTTCTGAGGTTGATTCAGAGGCTTTTTTCTCCTTGCCATTGCCATTATTTTCCGACTCCACGGCAACCACTCCCACCCCCAAACGGGCAGCCCGCAGTTTAATCTGTTGTCCCGATTCTTCGGCGGAAACGTAGAGGATGCGCGGTAATCTTTGGGCGAGTTGGTTGGTAACTTGCAGTAAAAGCGTCGATTTGCCGATGCCCGGATCGCCGCCGATTAGTACAAGAGAACCGGGGACGATGCCACCACCGAGGACGCGATCAAATTCCCCGTAACCGGAGGGAAAACGTTCCTGTTCATACTGGGTAATTTCCGAGAAGCGAACCGAGATGCGCGGTTGGGGGTTGCGTTGCCCTTTGCCGTTATTTGGGCGACTATTTTGCCATCCTGGGCGATTTACCGCCGGATTATTGCCACCAGCCACCACTTGTTCTTCTAAAGTCCCGTAGGTGTCACAACTGGGGCATTTTCCCAACCATTGGGGAGATTCCGCCCCACAAGCGCTACAGATATATATTGTTCGCGATTTCGCCATGTTTTTTAAGAAAAGTTGCAGAAAAGCGGTTTGGGGATCAATTCTCTTGTCAAATTTAATTAAGTATGATATAGGGGAAGCAAGACCCTAAAGTTATTGATAATTGCCATAAAAGAAATAAAAAAGGAAATTTAGGCTTAATGATAACGGCAAAAGGATATTCTATAAACAGGAACGCTCGTTATTTAACTTTAAAATTCATCACACTATTTAACTAAGGAGTGTTAAGTCAGTTGGAGAACCAGAAGGAAAAAATTCTCGTTGTTGATGATGAAGCCAGCATCCGTCGTATCTTAGAGACTCGTTTGTCGATGATTGGTTATGAAGTCGTCACCGCCGCCGACGGAGAGGAAGCTTTAGAAACCTTCCGAACCGCTGAACCCGATTTAGTGGTTTTGGATGTGATGATGCCGAAATTAGACGGTTACGGTGTCTGTCAGGAACTCCGCAAAGAATCGGATATTCCTATCATTATGTTAACGGCTTTGGGGGATGTGGCCGATCGAATTACCGGGCTAGAATTGGGCGCGGATGACTATGTAGTTAAACCTTTTTCTCCCAAAGAACTCGAAGCGCGGATTCGTTCGGTGTTGCGTCGGGTAGAGAAAAATGGCGCCCCGGGGATTCCCAGTTCTGGTGTGATTCATATCGGTTCAATTAAAATCGATACCAATAAACGCCAAGTTTATAAGGGGGATGAACGCATCCGTCTGACCGGTATGGAATTTAGTTTACTAGAATTATTGGTCAGTCGATCGGGAGAAGCTTTTTCGCGCTCGGAAATCCTTCAGGAAGTTTGGGGTTATACCCCCGAACGTCATGTGGATACGCGGGTGGTAGATGTGCATATTTCCCGTTTACGAGCCAAATTAGAGGATGATCCCAGCAATCCTGAGTTAATTCTCACCGCTAGAGGTACAGGCTATCTTTTTCAACGTATTCTAGAACCAGACGAGGAATAGTTCTCAGCTATGGCACAAGCTGATCCCGATCGTATTTTAAGACTGTTACCCCTGTTCGCCGGCATCGTCGGGGGTACGGTATTAATGTTTAATCGTTTTGCCACTGCCGATTTAACCCCATCGCAAGCGCGTTCCGATGTGATGGGAGTGATTTTGAGTGGGGTTTTAATTTTGGTGGGTTTAATCTGGCAAAGAGTTCAACCCCGCTTACCGGATGCTGTGGAATTAATCGGGCGCGAAGGCCTGGAATTTGCCCCAGATTTGCCAGAACCGGTTAAAATTGAGCTTGCTTGGGCTTCCCATTTACTTTTAACTAACACCGTGACAAAATCTCTGATCGTTTATTATCGGGGAGAAGTTTTATTACGTCGCGGTATCCTAAGGGAGAATTCTGAAGTTAAAGTTAGTAATATTATCAAAAGAGTTTTAGAAACCGGTAAAGCCGTTTATTTAGTTAATTTAAATTTATATCCCGCTAAAATCGAGTTTGACTATTTGCCAGAAAACACCCAAGGCTTAATCTGTCAACCCATCGGTAAGGAAGGGGTGTTAATTTTGGCGGCAAATGCGCCGCGCAGTTATACTAAACAAGATGAAATTTGGATCGAGGGAATTGCTGATAAATTAGCCGACACTTTCAGTCAGTTTTAGACGATTTCAGTAAGATTTAAGAATTTGGTTCAGATGAGAGTAGGCAATTAGCGGTAGTTATCTCAATGGCGAGATAGCGATACTTTGCCAGCGATCGAAGCTTTTAAAAATCGTTAACTGACAGCCAACTGAATATTTTTTGAAATTTTATTTATCTTCAATTTCTATCTCGTCAATTGTATCATCAGTTAAGCCCAACTCTTTCTTTACGATAAAATTCACCAGCAAATATTTTAAACCATTCAACATAATCATCAGCGTCCACATTGCCATACTCTTTTTTTCTTACTAAGGCAAAAGGTGGGGAAGTACAAATCAAATCGACACTCTCATCCGGCAACTCCCCCATCAGTGTCAGGCTATTACCCAAATAAGCGGAACCAAGCCGAGTCTCATAATAGGGATTTCGGCTGATTTTGATTAAACCATCGTACTCAGTAACAATTGGCACTACTTTATTTTCTAGCTATTTTTCCTAACTGCTAACCCCGATCATCAGTAGGGGGTTGATGTTTCTCGATCAAATCGATCGCCTGGGTGACACTTTCCGGGAAAATTACCACTAAACCCCCCTCAGAAACCGTGCTTAAAGCCTTCTCTAAAGCCTCCGTTTCATCGAGAATAACTTCCGGACGCATACTGGCATTTTCTTGGCTAATTCCCCTGAGAATTAAATCGGCCACTTCCCCCCGTCGGCGACCGCGAGTATCGTTATCTTCCTTGACAATAATTCGATCGAACATTTGGGCCGATAATTTCCCTAATAAAATTAAATCATCATCGCGTCGATCGCCAGGTCCCCCAACCACGCCGACTTTTTCCCCGGACCAATTGCCGACAAAACCGCCGACAGCTTCGTATCCGGCGGGATTATGGGCATAATCGATTAAAGCGTGATGATGTCCCAAGTCAAACAGGTTCATCCTGCCGGGGGTCTGGGCCACGGAAGGTTTAAAAGTTCGGATCCCTTGGCGAATTAACTCGATATCGATACCCTGCACAAAAGTGGCTAAACAGGCGGCCAAGGCGTTAGCAATCATAAAAGGAGCCATTCCCTGCATAGTCACGGGAATATTGACTGCTTCCTCGATTCTCAGCGTCCATTCTCCCTCTAGAATCGACAGATAGCCATTCTCATAGATGGCGGCCATGCCACCGCGACGGATATGGTCGTGAATAATCGGGTTATCGGGACTCATGGAAAAATAAGCGACTCTTCCCTTTACTTTTTCGGCCATACTAACGGTCAAAGGGTCATCGGCATTTAAGACCGCGTAACCCTCGGCGCTAACCACCTCGGCCACAACGCTTTTTACCTTCGCCATCTGTTCGATGGTGTCGATATCCCCGATACCCAAATGGTCGGCGGCCACATTTAACACCACTCCCACATCGCACTGATTAAAGGCTAAACCCGATCGCAGGATACCACCCCGGGCCGTTTCTAACACGGCAATCTCGACTGTGGGCTCCTTCAAAATCATACCGGCGCTGTAGGGACCGGTGTTATCGCCCTTTTCTACCAGATAATCATCGATATATACCCCGTCCGTCGTGGTAAATCCGACTACTTTCCCCGTTTGTCGGCAAATATGAGAAATTAAGCGGCTAGTGGTGGTTTTGCCGTTAGTTCCCGTAATCGCCAGAATTGGCACGCGACTGGGAGTCCCGGGGGGGAATAACATATCGATAACTGGGGCGGCGATATTGCGGGGTAAACCGCGACTAGGGGCGACGTGCATCCGAAAACCGGGGGCAGCGTTGACTTCTACGATTACCCCGTCCACTTCTTTCAGGGGTTTGCGGATATCATCTGTCACCACATCGATACCGGCAATGTCCAAACCGATTAATTTTGCCACTCTTTGGGCGATCCAGACGTTTTCGGGGTGAATTTCGTCGGTACGATCCACGGCGATGCCGCCGGTGCTTAAATTAGCGGTGGCCCGCAGATAGGCGATCGCACCTTGGGGTAAAATGCTGGTTAATTCATAGCCCTGTTTTCCTAGCACATTAAGGGCGGTTTTGTCAATGGTTATTTTAGTTAAAACGTTGGCGTGACCGTCACCCCGGTTGGGATCCCGATTAGTAATTTCGATTAATTCTTCTATAGTTGAGCGCCCATCACCGACGACGTGAGCGGGAATCCGTTCGGCCACGGCGGCAACTTTGCCATTTATGACTAAAATTCGGTGATCACTGCCTTTATAGTACCTTTCTACGATCAAGCTGCGGGTTTTCGAGGCGGCACTGGCTAGATCATAGGCTTCCTCTGCTTCCTGTTGATTTTTAACATCGATGCTGATGCCGCGGCCGTGGTTGCCATCGAGGGGTTTAATCACGATGGGAAATCCTCCCACTTCCTCGATTGCCGCTGGCAATTCATCCAAGTATTGAATCACCGTACCCCGGGGGACTGGAATCCCTCCATCCTTGAGGACAGTTTTCGTGCCTTCCTTGTCACAGGCCAACTCAACGGCTAAAATCCCCGAAAAACTGCTTAAAGTGGCTTGAATGCGCTTTTGGTGAACGCCATAGCCCAATTGCACCATGGAACGAGCGCTCAGGAGTAACCAGGGGATATTTCTAGCTTGTGCTTCTTTGACGATGGTTTCGGTACTCGGACCAAGGGCGGCATTATTGCATAAATCGCGTAAATCGGCTAAATCCTGGGCCAATTCTTCCTTAGAATAGGTTCCCGTATCGACAAGGGATTGACATAAACGCACGGCAGCCCGACCCGCATAACGTCCCGCTTGCTCGTCAACGTACTCAAATACCACGTTATAGACTCCGGGGGTGGAAGTGCCTCTAGTGCGACCAAACCCGACGGGAGTTCCTGCCAGTTCCTGCAATTCTAGGGCGATATGTTCGATAATATGGCCCATATAAGTACCAGTGCGGACTCGTTCAAAGAAACCGCCGCGATAACCGGGGGAGCAGTAATGTTCGACTAAACTGGGGAGAACGTCGATTAATCCCTCGTAAAAGCCTGGGATTTCATTCGATGGCTTCTCTGCGAGATCTTCGAGATCTAGACGCATAACAATGAGCTTGTCGCGACGAATACTCCAGTAGTTGGGACCGCGCAGGGTTTGGGTTCTGATAATTTTCATGATATAGCCGATGTTCGCTGTTGAGAAGCACAAAGAAGCCGTTGTTTATTGTCTGGTTTTCCGAGATTAGTAGACTGTTCACTATGAACAGTTTTTCAGGAGTTTTTTTACCCTAATTTAGCGATCACTTGCTGTTTTTTGAGATGATAGCCATCACCGTAGGCAAGAATATGTACCCGCAGATTATGCAGACTCAGGGGTTCGTTAGCGGTGACGTGATGGTGGTTGGTGTAGGACATTTCCCTAGCATCAATTACCGTCACTGTACCGCAGCCGATTACCGTCATCGTGCCATCCCGCTCAAACATAGCGCAGGTATCCTCATCGATGCCAATTCCTAAACGTTCGGGATAACCGGAGATAGCGCTCATTAACCGAGCCATGCGGTTGCGATTGTGGAAGTGTTGATCGACAATGACTTCAGGAATGAGACCTAATCCCATGGCCATATCTACTAGGGCCCGATTGGGTGCTTCCCCGCTGCTGCCCCCAGCAATCATGTGATGACCCATAACGGCGGCCCCGGCGCTAGTTCCGGCCAGAGTCAGTTCTCCCTGTTGCACTCTTTGTCTGATCCTTTCCATCAGGGGGGTATCGGAGAGCAAACCGCATAAACGCAGCTGGTCGCCTCCGGTCATAAATACACCTGTACATTCTTCGATGTAAGCTTGAAATTGGGGGTCTTCTCCCTGTACACGATCGCGAATATCGATAACTTTGACGTATTTTGCTCCCATTTCCTCGAAAATCTTCTGATAGCGATCGCCAATCAAAACCGGTTCTCTGGAAGCGGAGGGAACAATAGCGATCACCGCTTCGCTACCCCCGGCGCGATTCCAAAAGGTGTGCAGTATCTCTTTACCGTGGACTTTATCCTCGGCACCACCAATGACTAAAATCGCCGTTTTGAGAGATATGGGGGTAGGATTTTCGTGGTGTTGGGTTTCTAGCTCGATGATCATGTCACTGAACGAATAGACATTTTTAGGGATGGAAGGTTTTTCGGGAAGATGGACAAGTATTTTAATGTTATTTTCCCTGAACGGTTGACGGAAAAAAATGCGGTTTAGGAATATTTTTCGGGACATCAAGCAATAGTAGAGGCGATTTTAGCAATTTTCTTCGAGCCACTGCCAATGACGGACTGTTAGTTAACTTTAAGTCTAGGCTAGACTTCGATCACTCAAGCTAGAGCCAGAAAAACCCCTAGACAGTACAGCATAGTCTATCATGTTATCGAGATAGACTAGCGCCAAATTAGCAAGATTTTAACCGATCGAACCGTGACAAAATGATACATTAAACACTATCCCAGTCTAGGCCTTAATTTTTCCCGTGCAGTTTGACATCATTACTCTCTTTCCCGATTTTTTTACCTCACCGCTGCAGTCGGGGTTGTTGGCAAAAGCTCTCGAACGCGACATCGCTAGGGTAAATTTGCTCAATCTCCGGGATTTTGCCCACGATAAACACCGTCGTGTCGATGATGAACCCTACGGTGGTGGTGTGGGAATGTTATTAAAACCAGAGCCAATTTTTGAGGCGATCGAGTCTTTAGAAATTTTACCACCCCGGGAGATTGTGCTGATGACTCCCCAGGGGGAACCTCTCAATCAAGCTTTACTGAAAACTTGGGCCGGTAGTTATCAGCAGTTAATTCTCATCTGCGGGCATTATGAAGGGGTAGATGAGCGGGTTTGTGAGCATTTGGTGACTAGAGAGGTATCTTTAGGGGATTTTGTCCTAACTTGTGGGGAAATCCCTGCTTTAGCGATTATTAACGGGGTGACGCGGTTGTTACCTGGGACGGTAGGTAAGGCAGAATCGTTGAAATTGGAGAGTTTTGAGGCAGGTTTATTGGATTATCCCCAATATACTCGGCCGCCGGTCTTTCGCGGTTGGCAAGTGCCGCCGGTTTTGCGATCGGGTAATCATCAGTATATCGCCGATTGGCGCTATCAACAACAACTCGATCGCACTAAGGAACGTCGTCCGGATATCTGGCAAAAATGGCTAGAGGAACAGGATTAATCCCCCAAAATGCTGGCTCGCTGCCTACAATTTCAGGTGATTAAGGGCTAAATTCCGTTGTTGGAGAGCGAATTGATGGCTAGGCTCTAGTTGTAGGGTTTGGTTAAAAGAAACCACTGCTTCCGAGAAACATTTTAACTTGTAGAGACAACAACCCCGTTGATACCATGCCTCAGCCTTTTGGGATTGTAACTGTAAAGCCTTATTATAAGCGGCGACCGCTTCACTGAGTCGTTCTAATTCCCGTAAAGCTTCGCCTTTGCTAAACCAAACATTAGCATCGGATTTAATGGCCAGGGCTTTATTATAGGCCGCTAGACCTTCGGCATAACGTTGCATCCGACATAAAATCATGCCCTTGTAATGCCATGCTTCCAGATAATCTGGCTGCAGTTGAATTGCCTTATCCCAAGATGCGATTGCGGCGCTGATTTGTCGTAAATTAGCTAAAGCGATGCCGCGATAAAACCAAGCCCGAGCATTATTATTCTCTAATTGAATTACCTGATTAAAAGACCCTAAAGCTTCGGGAAAACGCCCTAATCTTTGCAAGGCCAGACCGCGATTATACCAAGCATTGACAAAATTGGGCTTTTTTCGCAGGGACTGCTGATACAATTGAACTGCTTCGCGATGCTGCCCCAAATCGAGGTGTGCGTTACCGCGATAAAACAGCTCCTCTGGTGAAATTTCCCTGATTAAAGCTTGTTGGTGACGCAATTGCAGTAACTGTTTTATGGCATCTAAAACTTCTGCTGCCGAGGGAAAGCGTTGGCGCCAGTCATAACGGGTCATTTTATCGATAATAACTGCTAGATCATCTCTAACATCGGCCTGATTGCGCCAAGCGATTTCTCCGGTTTCGGCATCTTCGGGAAATTGCGTCGGTTTGAGACCGGTTAAGGCTTGAATAGCGATGATTCCCACGGCATAGACATCGCTAGACAATCGCGGTTTATTTTGCGCCTGTTCACTAGGCATATAACCAGGGGTGCCAATCCCAATGGACACACTGGTCTGTTTTGCTTTTAGCCATTGAGTCCCCACTTGTTTGACTCCACCAAAGTCGATTAAAACCAACTTGCCCTCGTGGCGACGGATAATATTATTGGGTTTTATATCTCGGTGAATGATATTATTTTGGTGGACAAAAGCCAGAACTTCCAAGATATCTTTTAATAACTGAATTACCTGACTCTCTTCTAAACGCTTACCATTAGAGATTTCCTGACTAAGATCGTGACCATCGATAAATTCTTGAACGATATAAAAAGACTTATTTTCCTGAAAACTGGCGAAAAATTGCGGTATTTGAGGATGATGGCCGAGTTTTTCTAAAGCTCTGGCCTCACTCTCAAATAATCCTATAGTAACTTCGTTAACCACTTGGGGCATTAACTGTTTGACCACACATTGAGGACGGCCGCGGCGATAGTTATCTTGGGCTAAAAAAGTTTGACCAAAAGCCCCTTGACTTAGGGGTTTAATAACCTGGTAACGTCCCCCGATAATTAGTTTCATGGTAGCGATAGGATTATCTTTACCCTAGAGCAGCTTGACGGGACGGTTAACAACCAAAGGGGTTAACTTGCTCATGCCCATCTTGCCATTTAATTCATATATTACATCAATTGTCGTCAGAAGCGGGTAACGCGACTCGAACGCGCGACATTCACCTTGGGAAGGTGACGTTCTACCACTGAACTATACCCGCAAAAGTCTTCCTAATCATAGCATTGACCCCCCAGCCAGAGCAACTGCCCTAGGCTGTTTTCCATCACCGCACCAGTGCAGTTTGTCGGCAAAACTGGCCCGGTCGCAATTTAACATTTTTTCCTAACAGGACAGTAGGGCTTTTTCTAGCTGTTGTTCGGCATTTTTTCGGCTTTCTAGCGGCTTTTGTTGATAAACCCCAAAAATAACATCTAAGCCCCCCCAAGCACGGCCAAGGGCAGTAAAACCGTGCTGGAGAACATTTTTTGATCGCTTGCCTTAATCGCTGCTGCCGTTGGTAAAATCCAGTCAACCCTCGCTCAAAGCTGACTAGCGCAGGAAACTGCCCCCATTAGTCCCACTTCGGTATTAAGAACGATATAAACGGGAATATTGCTTAATAGCTCCCTCATCCGACCTTTAGCCCGAAAAGCCTTCATAAAGCTACCCTCGGTCATTAGGGGAAGATTTTTGGCCGCAATCCCTCCCGCGATGTATAATCCTCCGTAGGGAAGCAACTTGAGGGCTAAATTGCCCGCTTCCGCACCGTAGGCCTCGACAAAGATTTTCATGGTTTGATAACAGAGATAATCCGAGTCATCTTGGGCAAAACTGGCAATTTTAGCCGCTAAATCGACGGTTTTTTGCGGTTTACCCATTTCTTCTAACCAAGTGCGGTAAATTTCCGCCATGGCCGGTGATGACTGACTATAGTTACTATCGTGGAGAAATCGATAGATAGAAGTGATTCCTTGCCCGGAAACCACTCGCTCCACCGAAATGCGCTCGATATTATAGAGCTCCAAGAGATAATTTAATAGTTGATATTCTAAACTCGATCGAGGGGCAAAATCGGCGTGGGAACCCTCACTACCAAACACCCGATATTTACCCTTCGAGACAGGAATCAAAAAACCCTCTCCTAACCCAGTTCCTGCACCAATAACCGCAATCGGGGCCTCTGGTACTGCCGGGGCTGACTGTAGATTGTGCAGCTCCTCTGGGGCTAATCCTAACACCCCATAACCGATCGCCGCAAAATCATTAATTAATTTTACTCGCTCAATCTGCAGCTCCTGGCTTAGGCGATCGCCAGTTAGGAACCAACTTAAATTAGTCAATTCGGAACTATTGTTAACCACTGGACCGGCAATACCGAAACAGGCTTTTTCCACCGAGGGAATAGTGACTTGTCGGGCTAAAAACTGCTGGACGATCGGCACCAGATCGGGGTATTGTTTACTAGGATAAATTTCTTGATCGAGAGTAGTTAGCCGGGGTTGGGGACTATCGGCTGAGTTTTGGCAATCCACTAAACGCAGGATTGTTTTAGTTCCCCCGATATCTCCCCCTAAAAGAATCGTCATGCTGGTTTTTCCCTCAGTTTGTCCCCATAATTATAGTTTTTTTACCGCTTCCCCCAGGTAAATTTAAGGGCCACTAATTCTATAGTATAGTTAAACATGGTAATGCCTAAGCCCTAATTAAGGATTGATTAATCGTCGCTCCGGGGTTGGAATGGGGATTTGCCAGAGGACAGAAACGGGACTTAAAGACATTTTAGGTCTAAATGTAGCCTCAAGGCGATCGATAGGGCGGCAGAAGCTATCACTGTCCCCATAACTTTTAAGATAGACCAGAGAGGGAGAAATTAGCGTGGGTGTAGAACTTCGCAGTTACGTTTATCTTGACAATTTACAGCTTCAACACGCCGCTTACATCGGTACAGTCGCCCAAGGATTTTTACCCCTACCCGGGGATTCTTCCCTCTGGATTGAAATTTCCCCCGGCATCGAGATTAATCGCATCACCGATATTGCCCTCAAATCCGCCGTGGTTCGTCCGGGGGTTCTATTCGTAGAACGACTCTATGGACTCCTAGAACTCCATTCTAGCAGTCAGGGAGAGGTAAGGGCGGCCGGTCAGGCAATTTTGCAGTATTTAGGCGTTAGTCAGCGCGATTGTCTGAAACCGCAAATTGTCTCCAGCCAAATTATTCGCAACATTGACGCTTACCAAGCCCAATTAATTAACCGTAGTTCTCGGGGTATGATGTTAATGGCAGGACAGACTTTATATGTTCTAGAAGTGCAGCCGGCCGCCTACGCTTCCCTGGCCGCTAATCAGGCCGAAAAAGCCGCTTTAATTAATATCCTACACGTTACTTCCGTGGGCAGTTTTGGCCGCTTATATTTAGGGGGAGAAGAACGAGATATTATCGCTGGTTCTAGGGCGGCAGTTTCAGCTTTAGAAAATATTCAAGGTCGAGCTTTTCCCGGTAGCGACAAAAAAGAATAAGACAAGACAACAGGATTTCGCCCTATTGAGGAGATTCAAAAATTAGTTCGCTATTATTCAGTTTTTCAACGACTAAGTTGCGATAGAGTGTCACCTGACGAAGGATTTGGTCGGGATTGTTTTTCTTGTTAGAAAACATGAGCATTTTAATCGATTCAAATTCTATTCTTGTGATCACACCATCTTTGATCGCTCATTCAATTGTAACTCGTAAATATTCTAATTCTTGGCTTTCCTCTGGGGTAATTTTTAGACTGTTAGGACATTCTATTTTCATTATTGATCGATTGTTCTTACCGGCTAACTGATAACTGGATAATCACGGCTATTTTTTCACACTTTCACAATCGGTGCAGAGAGAGTTTCCGTCTGGCTAGAAACGGCTAGATTATTATTTTGGCCGTTATTTTGCGGCAATTGTCCAGAAGCTAAATTTTGCCCCTCTCCCGTAATCAAACGAGCGCCACGACCGCGGGTAAAATAATTCCAACCCCATTGCACCATCACCACTAATTTATTATCAAATTCGATCAGATAGTAAATATGGGCCCAAACCCAGACTAACCAAGCGATGAACCCGGAAAACTTGACAAATCCCAAATCAACCACGGCCGCATTTTGACCGATAACTGCCAGACTACCTCGATCGATATAATGAAAAGGTGGAATAGTTTGCCCTTTTAGGCGAGAAATTAATAAATTCGCTAGATATTCGCCCTCCTGCATGGCCACGGGGGCAATTCCGGGTAAAGGTTTATCTCCCTGATGGGCAAAATTAGCCAGATCCCCGATCACAAAAATATTGGCATAACCGGCGATACTTAAATCCGGTTCAACGATTACCCGGCCGACGCGATCAAGATTTACCCCGGTTCTTTCGGCCAAAATTCGCCCCATTCTCGATGCTTTTACCCCTGCTGCCCATAAAATTGTCTCGGCGGCGATTTCTGTCGTCTTTTCTCCCTGACGGACGCTGACACAACCTTCAACAATATTGGTAACGATGCTGTTAGTTTGCACTGTCACCCCTAATTTTGTGAGAGAAGCGGCAGCTTTAGCGGATAAATCGGGGGCATAGGGAGGTAATACTCGATCCATCCCTTCTAAGAGCAAAATTTTCGCTTCTGTGGGGTTAATCTGGTGAAAATCCGACCTAAGCGCACCGTGGGCAATTTCGGCGATCGCACCAGCTAATTCTACCCCCGTCGGTCCGCCACCGACAATAACAAAAGTTAATAAAGCTTGCCGCTTTTCGGTATCGATTTCTTTCTCGGCCTTCTCGAAAGCGAGATAGATGCGACGACGCATTTCCACTGCGTCTTCAATGGTTTTTAACCCGGGAGCGTAGGGTTGCCATTGATCATTGCCAAAATAGTGATGACTGACTCCCGTGGCAATAACTAACTGATCGTAGGCGATCGGCGGGTGATCTTTCAAGATCACTTCTCCCTTAACTGGATCGATATCGATGGCCTGATCGAGGAGAATATCTGTATTCTCATGGCCCCGTAGGATTAAGCGCAAAGGTGAGGAGATATCGGCCGGAGACAGCGCCCCAGTAGCGACTTGATAGAGGAGGGGCTGAAAAAGATGGAAATTGCGCTTATCGATGAGGGTAACATGAACGGGGGCGTTTTTTAGGGCTTTGGCCGTGTATAAACCCGCAAATCCGCCGCCGATGATAAGAACTCTTGGCTGTTTTTCAGTCATTGCTTAACAATAATTCATAAATTTCTCCCTAGTGTAGTCCGGATTGTCACAATTTAGCGGTGACAAGCGTTACCGAAAACAGCAGTCTTTAACCTAGAAAAAATATAAATCAGAGCTTTTTTGGCCAGCGAGGAGGGCAAAACCAACGAGGTACAGGGACTCTGATATGCTCAAAAAACTTGAAAAGACCGCTACGCCGTTTTACCTAAGTTTATGACCTGGGTTAACCAGGTGGGAACTTATATTCCGCGTTTCTGTTTCCGAGTACAAGCTCGGTTTACTACCACACGAATTGGTTATTCGCTCCCTTATCACAATCAAGCATAGATCAAAAAACTTGAAAGGCAGTCACCAACGTAGAAGCCCGATTTAGTTTTATCGTAGCATTTTTTTTTCTCAGAGGCAAGAGGGGCGATTCAGTGATCAGTGATCAGTGATCAGTTATCAGTGATCAGATTTGAGTTTTCAGTTTACTGTTTACCGATCACAGCCAAAAAGCCTGCCAACAACCAGCAATTCCCAATGCAAACGGTAGCACAGAATACAGAACCCGTCTTACTCTTGCCTTTCAAAATGGAGTGAAGGGTTTGAACAGTGGGTTTCGCAGGAATGGAAGTCAAACAACTGGGTTTTCTGGGGATGCTGAGCTATTTCCAGGTAGTTATCGCTGGGATAACTGACCCTCGAAGTGCCGGCAATGCTACCCGCTACAGTCTGAAAGACGCAATATTAGGGGCATTCGCCGCCTTTTTTCGCCCGAATGAATCATTTCTAGAATATCAGCGTCAACTGAATAGTCGTTGTGGA
>VYLV01000039.1_pt1 | contig 18235 bp, 16 predicted proteins | sample 5114191 | NCBI WGS metagenome assembly VYLV01 (sample SAMN12291782, study PRJNA351875) | freshwater metagenome | isolation source: freshwater lake | place: USA: Michigan, Little Long Lake | collected 2013-08-08 | reverse complement strand
GACCGGGTGCCAAGCAATACAGCGATCGAGGCAATGGCGCAGCGGGTGCCGGAGCAAGCGCGGAACGAGGCTAGGTCGCAAGGCAATCCATTCATCCGAGCGTAATGTCCGCTCACTTTCCTTGTCTGAATGCTCAAAATGAGGGCTAACCCCAAGGTCTGTGCTAGGGTTACCCCTAGTGTCAAGGGGGGGGTCAACAGAGGGGGCAGAGCCCTCTGCGCGCGGAAACACGGGGGCGGTTTCGGGCAGATACACCCATTCGACGTCTGTCAACTCAGGGGCGCGCGCCTCAGCAGAGCGCCCGCCCACCAGCAAGTGGGTGAGATAAGTATTCAGCTCTCTGAGCCCCACCAAGCTCTTGGCAAGGCCCCAGTAGCGCGTATGCCCCTCCACCACGAACTCGATGCCCAGCACCGGACAAATTCCATTTTCCTCACATGCCCGCACAAAATCAAAGTGAGCAGCACTCGACATCCGGTCGGCCAGCACAAGTTCTCGGTGGCCGAACATTGCTGCACGTTGCACCAGCTCGGCAATCGGTAATGTTCCATACCGCAGCGAATAGTGCGACTTCGCTGCTATCATTTCGAACTAGCGCTTGAGCTGTGTCTTGGCGTTCTTCCGAGCAAACGGCGAAAAGAGACATCGCGAAAACGGCTTGCGGTCCGATTCATTGGCAGCGTCGTTATGAGCCCTAGTTATGCGGGTAGTGATGCTTCCAAGGCTTAGGTCTAAGCCAGGGCGCGTTTGGCCGACCGCTTGCCTGTTTCGCCTGGGCTTGAATGATCACCGGCTGCTGCTCAGCATTCAGTAGCACCCCGCGTCGGCTCACCACCGGGCGCTGACGGCCATAGGCGTTCATCGTCACGGCCCGCTGAATCGCCTCAGCCCCGAAGCGGTGACGAATGCGATCAGTAGCGGCAAGAAGGGCCGTTTTCTCCACTGTGTCGGTCAGCAGATTGAGCTGCACCCCGCCCGGCACGAGGTGAGATAAGGACACCCCGATCAGCCGAACCAGCATGCGCCGCTGATAAAGCTTATCAAACAAGGCATGTGAAATGCTGATGAGCGCATCATCTTGAGCGGTGTAGGGGATTCGCTGCTGCTTCGTCTCAGTGTCGAAGTTGGCGTAGCGAATCTTGACTGTCACACAGGCCGTGAGGCGTTCGCTCGCCCGGAGCTGATAAGCCAGCTGCTCGACCATGCGCGTCAGCAGCGCATGCAGGGCCACGATGTCGGTCGTGTCTTGTTCAAAGGTTTCTTCTGTGCCGATCTGCTTGCGTTCGCTATACGGCACTACAGGTGAGGGGTCTGCCGCTTGTGCCTTCATCCAAAGCGCGCGGCCAGGCTGACCTAATGCATCCTCCATCGCTCGTACGGGCAAGCGCTGCAAGGTGTGCACATGAATTACCCCCATTCGCCGCAGCAGCAGGCAGGTTTGCTCCCCGGCCCCTGGCAGTTTGCGCACTGCCAGCGGCGCCAGAAAGGCTCGCTCACTGCCCCGCTCGATCTGACGTTCGTTGCAAGGCTTGGCTTCACCTGTCGCCACCTTTGCCACCGCTTTGCAGTTCGCCTGACCAAGACTAAGCGGTAGGCCCGTCTCGCGCATAACTCGCGCCCGCAGCTCGCTGGCGAATTGCCAGCAGCCAAAGAAGCGATCCATGCCCGTCAGGTCGAGGTAGAATTCGTCGATGCTGGCAAACTCAAGCACCGGCACCGACTCGGCCACGAGCCGCCGGACCTGGTCGCTGTAGTCCACGTAGGCCTGGTAGTCGCCGCGAATCACTAGGGCCTCGGGGCAGAGCTGGCGTGCCTGGCGCATGGGCATCCCAGCGTGCACTCCAAACTGCCGCGTTTCATAGCTGCACGAGGCCACCACCCCGCGCTCACTTTGACCGCCGATCAAGATCGGCACCCCCTTCAGGCGTGCATCCTTCAGGCGTTCGACCGACACGAAAAACGTGTCCAAGTCCATGTGAACGATGGTACGCGGGGCCTGCGCGGCATAATCCTCCAGCTGAGCATCGGCCGGCAGTGCTTCAGGCGCAGAATTGAACTTTGAGTGAAACGGCATGAGAGGCAGTGAAGGGGGTAGGCAAGGTCAGACTAGGTATGCCCTACCCTGCCGCCTTTCCCCCTAGTTTTCTGATACCCCCGTAGGATACCGGCGGATTGCCTCACCCCATGCTGGTGAGGCTCAGTCGATTTAGAGCAGGCTCGACTGAGAGATCAGCGGCGGATTCACCGTCAACTCGTGCTCTCCGCAGGCCGTCATCAGTTCGCGCACTTCGTCCACATGGCCATGCAGCCACCGCTCAAAGTCCGGTTGGCGCAGCACCACCGGCATACGGTCGTGATAGCTCGACATAAACCGATTGGGCGCACACGTCAAAATCGTGAACGACTTTACCTCACCCTCAGTCCCCTGCCAGCGTTCCCATAAACCTGCAAACACCAGCGGATGGCCATCGGCCCGTGAGAAAAAGTGCTTGATGCCCTTACCCGATTTCCGCAGTCCGCCGGGATACGACCATTCGAAAAAACCATCCACAGGCACGAGGCAGCGCTGTGTCTTGAATGCCGTCCGAAATGCTGGCTTCTTCTCGACTTCCTCCGACACCGCGTTGAACGTGCTCTGCACCCACCGAGGCAGTTTGCCATCGGCCTCCGGCTTCGTCCAGGGTGGGATCAAGCCCCATCGGAACGCCTGTAGGGCCTTAGGTGCATCCCCCGTCACCACCGGCAGCAGAGTGGTCGGGCGACCGTCATCCGTCGTACGAATGTGGGCCTCGTCCACGTCCTCTATCTCCAGGTACTGCAAGACCTCAGCCAAGCGAGTGAAAGCGACACGACCGCACATGCGAAAACGTAAGGTGACCAAACAGGACAATCAAAGTAAACACCTGCATTGGTTTCTTCTAAAGAGCTAACTGTAGCCGCACCGATCAACTACCCACCGCGCCAAGGGCAGCCAGAGCCGCCGAAAGGCCGCCAAAACCAGCCCCATCAACCGGCAGGCTACGGCCCTGATAGTGCACCTACGGCAGGCGGGCCTCAGCTACCGGCAGATAGCCCAGCGCCTGAACGAGGACGGCTTCAGCAGCCATTGGGGTCGGGGCTTCTGCCACACGCAGGTGCGGCGGCTGTGGCTGCGACAACTAGATGCTTAGCCAGATAGCAGAAATCTGACGGAGCGCCCAACTCCAAATCGCCCGAACTGGGGATCACAATTTGAAGCGACCGGCATTAGCTTGCCGAACGATGAGCGACCTATGCAGACAACCACGGGAGCTGAATCTGGCCAGCTAGAACGCGAACTATGGAGGGCCGCAGACCTGCTTCGGGGGTCTATGGCACCTTCAGAATACAAGCACGTGGTGCTCGGGCTACTCTTTTTGAAGTACGTGTCTGACGCCTTCGAAGAAAAGAGAACAAAACTCCTGGCCGAAGTAGATCAAGGCTCTGACCCCGAAGACCCCGACGAATACAAGGCGGAGAACATCTTCTTTGTCCCAGCTCAAGCGCGATGGGAGGCTATCCGGAGCCGGGCAAAGCAACCCACAATCGGAAAAGAAATTGACGATGCGATGGATGTCATCGAGCGCGAGAACATCAAGCTCAAAGGGGTATTGCCCAAGATTTATGCTTCACCAGACCTAGACAAGCAACGCCTCGGGCAGCTAATCGATCATCTTTCCAATATTGGTTACGGGAAGTCTGGCACTGAGCGTAGAGACTTACTCGGCGAGGTGTATGAATACTTCCTTGGGCAGTTCGCCGATAGCGAAGGCAAAAGAGGGGGAGAGTTTTACACCCCTGGTCACATCGTGAGGCTTCTGGTAGAAATGCTAGAGCCGTTTAAGGGACGCATATACGACCCCTGCTGCGGCAGTGGGGGCATGTTTGTGGCGAGCGAGAAGTTCGTTGAGCAGCATCAGGGGCGCATCGACGATCTCTCGATCTATGGGCAAGAGTTTCAAGCCACGACACTACGGTTAGCGAAGATGAACCTCGCTATTCGGGGCATCGACTTCAAGCTCGAGTGGGGGGACACCCTGCTCAATGATCTGCACAAAGAGCTAAAGGCAGATTATGTGCTGGCTAACCCACCATTCAACATCAGCGAATGGAACGGCCATTTGCTCAAGAACGATCAACGCTGGATGTTCGGCGTGCCTCCAGAGGGCAACGCCAACTTCGCATGGCTGCAGCACATCGTGCACCATCTGTCGCCGAGTGGAACGGCAGGTGTGGTGCTCGCGAATGGCAGCATGACGAGTCAGAGCGGCGGCGAAGGCCTAATCCGCCAGAACATGATCCTTGGCCTTGCGCAGGGCGCAACCGAGGGCAGCTATCAGCAGCGGATGTATGACGGCGGCGTAGTCGACTGCATGGTGGCCCTGCCCACTCAGCTATTTTACAACACGCAGATTCCTGTTTGCCTGTGGATACTGGCACGTGACCGGCGAAACCACAAACACCGCGACCGCCGCAACGAAATTCTGTTCATCGATGCGCGCAAGCTGGGGCGGATGGTGAACCGCCGCCATCGGGTGCTCGACCCGGCCGATATCGAGCGCATCGCGGGCGTGTATCATACCTGGCGAGCCCCGAACAAAACGGGGTATGACGATCAGCCCGGCTTCTGCCGCAGTGCCAGCATCGATGAGGTGGCGGCGAATAGCTTTGTGCTGACCCCTGGCCGCTATGTGGGCACGGAAGAAGTAGAGGCGGACGAGGCCAGCTATCACGACACCATGACGCGCCTGAGCGCTGAGCTGCGCCAGCAGATGGCCGAAAGCCGCCGCCTAGAGTCGGTCATTTTGGAGAACCTCAAATCGCTGGGATATGGCGACTAGCCAAGCCCTGAACCCCCAGCCAGCCGAGCTGGTGCAGGTGGTGTGGAACAGCAAGGCCAAAGCTTTTGTGGCCGATACCGGTGCTTGGGCGAGCGTAGAAACACAGACCGCCGCAATAGTGCGCCTGCTTGTAAGAAAGGAGCGGTTAAGGTGATCAGTCTGCTAAAAGATATTTCTGAAATAATAACAGGTCCTTTTGGAAGCCAACTACACGCAGAGGACTATGTTCAGGGGGGTATCCCTTCTATTATGCCAGCAAATCTTAAAAATGGACTTCGTATTGATACAACTGAGATAGCAAGGATATCACTAGAGGATACTCAACGATTAAGTCGGTTTCTTGTTAAACAAGGAGATATTGTATTCAGCCGCAGGGGAGATGTTCGTAGGTGTGCGTTCATTTCAGAACGTGAGGAGGGTTGGCTTTGTGGAACAGGCTGTTTACGTGTTAGGCCTAATATGGAACATGTCTACCCCCTCTTTCTTGCTTATTTTTTGTCTCAACCAGCAGTTGGAGATTGGCTGGAACAACGTGCAGTGGGAGCAACACTACCTAATCTAAATACTTCGATTCTTGGAGGCATAGAAGTAATGCTCCCTCCCCTTGACGAGCAACGGCGTATTGCGGGCATTCTGGGGGCGTTTGACGACCAGATCGAGGTGCTGCGGCAGCAGAACCGCACGCTTGAGGCGATGGCGCGGGCGCTTTTCCGCCATTGGTTTGTAGACTTCGAGTTCCCCAGCGACGGCAGCGGCGGCGTGCCCGAGGGCCAGCCCTACCGCTCCTCCGGTGGCCGCATGAAAGACTCTGCCCTCGGCGAGATTCCGGAAGGGTGGGAGGTGGGAACGCCATCTTCACTAATTGCGGATTCATTTGGTGGTGACTGGGGAGAGGAATCATTATCGGAAGAATATAATTCGCATTCAGCTGTAATTCGAGGCACTGACTTTGATCAAATTAAAGGCGGAAAAATTGATAAAGTTCCTCTGAGGTATTTGAAGGAAAAGAGTTTTAAAATGAAGAGCCTCTCTCCAAATGATGTAATTATTGAAATATCAGGTGGATCAAAAGATCAGCCAACTGGCCGAACACTACGTATTACTGAAGAAATTCTCCGAATTCTAGGCGGAAGTGTTGTGGCTGCAAGTTTTTGTCGGACGATAAGATTCAAATCAGTCGAAGCATCAACTTTTTTTTCTGTTATGATGGCGATTCTATATTACGAAGGGGGAACTTGGGAATATCAAAACCAAAGCACCGGGATTAGTAATTTTAAATTCCCTCATTTTATCAGCAATCATGAAATTACTTTGCCTTCCACCGATTTGCTCCAGCATTACTATCACATAGTCACCAATTCTCTCGCTCGAGTTGATTTAAATGTTCTTCGGCTGAATAGATTATCTAAAACTCGCGACACCCTTCTTCCCCGCCTGATGAGCGGCGAGCTGAGCACTAGCCCGATGAGCCCAGCCGCAGCACTACTCTGAGCGCGGCCTCGATACGCTGTAGGTCTTTGCTCTCCACTCGACCGATCATCCCTTCAAAGCGAGCGAGCGATACGCTACGCAGCGCGAGGGTATCAGCCGAAGAGGTTTTTTTCAGCTGGTTCTTTAGGTCTGGCAGTAGCTGCGCATGCCAGGGCTTGTGTGCGTACTTGTCATCCCATTCTGTAACGGGCACTACGATGCGCACCGGCAGCACACCATTGGCATCTGAGCTGACCACCACAGCAGGTCGCGTCTTGTTCATCTCAGCCCCTTCTACACCCGGCTCTAGGCGCACCCACCAGATTTCACCCCGCTGGGGGTTCGCTGTTCCACTCATGTGGGGTGAGCTTAGGCGGCGGTCAGGTCGGCCTCAAGCCAGGCCTGGCGGTCGGGGTCGGCCCAGTAGGCGGGCTCGGTGCGCAGGGCAGCGATGCGCAGCACCTCGTCTTGCACCTCTGGCGTGGCTTGACTCACGGCCACGGGGCCTTGATCGAGCATCGCCACGGCCTCGATGAGTAGCGCCGTCGCGATGACCTCGTCGGCAAAGCGCAAGAAACGAGGGCCTAGCTCGTCGTCTTGATGCAGAAGGATGTCTTCACGCAGATGAGCCCACTTAGCGCCCATTCGTTTCCACAATCCGCGCATAGAACGTGCTTGTTCCGGGCTTAAATCCGATTCAGCGATTGGACGAAAGCCCATCAACAGCAACGTATGGTTGTCTAGCTGCTGGATCAACCAGTTTGTGATTGAGGACAACAGCTTGGCGCGAAAATTGAATCGAACGCTAAGCGCGATCTCGAACCGATGCTGGCTAATGTGCGGCTGAGGCAGAACGGCAGAGTGAGGCAGGGCGGCTATCATAGGGCACAGGTTTGAGAGGGGAACCTGATATCGTAAGCCATGGATGCGTTGGGTCGCACCCTTCTAACACGAGTCACAACCGTGTATGTTGCAAAGTAAACGCCAAAACGGGGTTTGCAAGTGTTAAATCAGACGAACGAGCGGTAGATGACCGAGCACGAACTCGAACAGGTAGCCCTGGACTGGCTGCGTGATACTGGCTGGCAGGTGCTGCATGGCCCTAGCATAGCTACTGATGAGCCACAGGCCCTGCGTGAGCGCCTAGACGAGGCGCATCTGCCCCCGGTGCTGCGGGGCGCGCTTGCTCGCCTGAACCCCACCTGGCCAGCAGAAGACGTGGAAGAAGCCTATCGGCAGTTTCGACAGGCCCTGAGTGTGCCTGGCCTCTTAGAGAGTAACCTCGCCTTTCACCAGATGCTGATCGAGGGCGTGCCCGTTCGTCGCCGTGTCGGCGAAGAGTGGCGTAACTACGCCGCGACGCTGATAGACTTCACCGACCCCGGCCGGAACGAGTTTTTTGCAATCAACCAGTTCACCATGCGGGGCGAGAATCCGCCGCATCGAAGAGCGGATATCGTCCTCTTCGTCAATGGGCTGCCCCTGGTCGTGATCGAGATCAAGAGTCCCACGAGTGAAGAGGCCGATGAACTGATGGCCTATGAGCAGCTGCGCACGTACAAGGGATTGATCCCGGCGCTGTTCCAAACCAACGCCCTCTTAATCGCATCTGACGGAATGCGCGCACGCGTGGGCAGCCTGACGTCAGAGTTTAGCCGCTACATGCCGTGGAAGACGATTGATGGAAAGCGCGTTCCATCAGACTTGCTCCCCGAGCTGGAAGTGACGATACGAGGCATGCTCAGACCACAAGTGCTGCTTAGGGTAGTGCGCAGCTTTACGGTCTTTGAGAAGGGACGTGTAAGCGTCGAGAAGAAGATAGCGGCGTATCATCAGTACCACGCCGTACTCGTCGCGGCAGAACGCACAGTACAGGCCATCAATAGCGATGGGCGCATCGGGGTGGTCTGGCACACACAAGGCAGCGGTAAGAGCTTGAGCATGGTGTTCTACGCCGGGATGCTGGCCGTAGACCCAAGCCTGAAGAACCCAACGATTGTAGTGCTTACAGATCGAAACGATCTCGATGATCAGCTATTCTCCACGTTCGCTGCTTGCTCCCAGCTCCTTCGACAGACGCCCGTACAGGCCTCAACCAGAGAGGAATTGCGCAGACTACTCAGCACGGCAACAGGGGGTATCGTCTTCACCACGATTCAGAAGTTCATGCCAGGCGAGGGAGAGGCAGAAATGCCAGTGCTTTCTGAGCGAAAGAACATCATTGTGATTGCAGATGAGGCGCACCGGAGTCAATATGACTTTGTGGATGGGTTCGCCCATAACGTCAGAAGGGCTCTCAAGAACGCATCATTTATAGGCTTCACAGGTACTCCAATCGCTAAAGAAGATCGCAGCACAGTAGGTGTATTTGGAGAATACATTGATATTTATGATATCCAGCAGGCTGTAGAAGATAAGGCAACTGTGCCTATTTACTATGAGAGCAGACTAGCGAAGGTTCGGCTGCTTGATGAAGAGAAACCGAATATAGACAAAGCAATTGATGAACTACTAGAAGGAGAAGAGCTTACTGCTAATCAAGAAAGATTAGCGAAGTGGACAGCCACCGAACAAATAGTCGGCACTCCCTCCAGAATAGAAAAAATTGCTACAGATATCATTCAGCACTTCGAACAGCGCCAGCAAGTCATAGAGGGCAAAGCAATGATTGTGTGCATGAGTCGGCGAATCGCCGTTGAAATGTACCATGCAATTATCCGACAAAGGCCAGATTGGGAAGGTGACACAGATGGAAACGGTGTGATCAAAGTAGTAATGACAGGATCAGCATCTGATCCTCTAGAGTGGCAGCCTTTTATCCGAACCAAAGAACAAAATCGTGTGATCGCTGATCGATTTAAGAACCCGAATGATAGTCTAAAGCTAGTTATAGTAAGAGATATGTGGCTTACTGGCTTTGATGCTCCTATTTTGAATACATTATACATTGATAAACCAATGCGAGGCCATAATCTAGCCCAAGCTATTGCACGTGTTAATCGGGTTTATAAAGACAAAGTAGGCGGCCGAATCGTCGATTACATTGGCATTGCCCAGAATCTAAAAGAGGTTTTGGCAACGTATACTGACAGCGGAGGGAGAGCGCAACCTACTTACGACATCGACCTTGCCATAGAACAAATGACTAAGCGCTATGAACTTGTTGTTCAAATGTTCACTGAAAACCCCGGATTTTACTACAGGGAGTACTTTACTATCCCACCTGGACAAAAACTATCATTTGTTTTAGAAGCTTCGAACTTTGTACTTGGCATAAAAGATGGCAGACAAAGGTATTCACAACTGGTAAGTGAGCTATTGAAGTCCTATGGATTGGCAGTCCCGTCTCCTGAGGCAATTGCCATTCGAGAAGATGTTGGTTTTTTTCAGTTTGTTAGAACTGAGATTACAAAAGCAACTGAAACTTCTAAACGATTCTCTGATAAACAGCTTGAAACAGCCATAAGACAGATTATCTCAGAATCATTGATTACAGAAGGGGTAGTTGATATTTTTGGGTTGGCAGGGCTTCAAAGCCCTGAGGTATCCATTCTTTCCGATGAATTTTTAGAAGAGCTTCGAAATGTACCTCAGAAAAATCTTGCAGCTGAAATGCTCAGGAGACTGCTGAAAGAAGAAATAAGGAAGGGCGGACGAACAAATTTAGTTCTTGAAATTAAATTCTCAGAGCGTCTTGATGAAGCCGTTAAGCGCTATCAGAATGCCCAGATCACATCAGCTATGGTAATTGAAGAACTTTTAAGTCTAGCGAAGGAATACAGAGAAGCAAGTAACAAAGGTGTAGAACTAGGACTCAATGACGATGAGTTTGCCTTCTATATGGCTTTAGAGCAAAATGGAAGTGCTGTATCGATCCTCGGCGATGAAATCCTACGGACAATAGCTAGAGAATTAGTAATAAGTATTAGAAACAGTACATCTTTAGATTGGTCAATTAAGGAAAGCGTCAAAGCTAGAATCCGTGTAAATATTAAACGAATACTCAAAAAATACAAATACCCTCCAGACCTACAAGAAAAAGCAGTGCTCTTGGTGTTGGAGCAGTCCGAAAGATTATTTGATGTCTCATAGAATTCCAACTTTTCTGTTTTTCGTTGGGTATAGAATCTCCGTTGCTACTTTTTTTGAAGGTGATACTAAGTGTTTTCTAAAAGTTTATCTCGCCACCCAACCCACCCAACCTGGCCTTGAGCTTCGGCATCCCCTCGGGCGTCCCTTCGGGTTATGTTTCCCCGACAACGCCCAGACAGCCGCGAACACAAGACCCTGCCAGCCTCGCCATACGGTCCGGTAGTTCAGTTGGTTAGAATGCCAGCCTGTCACGTTGGAGGTCGCGGGTTCGAGCCCCGTCCGGACCGCCATTAACGACGAGGCCCCTCATACTGCGGGGCTTTTACGTGAGGTCGGGGGGAGGGTCGGGGGGTGTGGAAGTCTGGGGGTATCGTGACATTATTCTTGCTGCAAACTAGTCCCCGTATGCCGTCCCTACAGCCAGAGCAACTCTGGTGTATGACTCAAACCCGACTCATACTCAGGATGCAGAGCATAAGTCGACTAGCACTTGCGTGTGTAACAGAGCCTCGCATGTCTAGCTTAACCCCTTGCAAGCCTTTCGATCATTCACACGCACTGCGAACTAACTCCTAATAAGCCATGGTTGGCCTCACACTACCACGATACAGACAGGAAAAAGCGGGGTAACACGATAGGTTTAGAGACCGTTGAGCGGCAATTCGGGCTTTTGAGGCCTGCTCAATCTGCGGCAATGCTGCCCCTTGGTGCTACGCCGAGAGCGACTAGACTCTCCCTAAGACGCGCTTCCCCGCTCTACTAGGGCGTCCAAGTCTTCCCGCCGGTAGTACAGCTTGCCACCCACCTTGCGCACCGGCAATCGACCACAGCGCCGCTGTTCCCACAGCCACGTCGTCTTGCAGCCTAGATAGGCTTGAGCTTCCTTCTCACTCAGAAACGTCTTCTGCCGCTCGCTCGGCTCGGCCAACAGCCGTCGGATCGCCGCCACTTCGGCTCTAATCGCACTCAGGTCGGCCACGCGCACCCACGCAAAGGGCTCCTCCGATGCGTTCGAATGACTCGGCGCCCCGCCACTTCTTTCGTTCGATTTCATACCCCAACATTCCGCACGCCCGCTGTCCGACTCGGGGGAATGGTGCTCAGATTCTTTCCCCCCAGAAAATCAAAGGCCGCGCTTTTCCTTAGCCCACCACAGTCCGCTTCACCAATGCCATCACACTGCTCCGAAGATACTCGCGATACGTGGACTTACGGTCCGTATCGAGATAGCTGCTCTCCGGTTCTAACAAGCCCATCGCCGCCAGCGTGTACCCCACACAGATGTACTTCACATGTTTGCTCAGCGGCGGCTCAAGGCTGTCCAGCAGCTGCGCCAATGCCATCGCATGCCAGGACTGCCAGTTCACCTGGTCTACCTTACTCGCATGTCTCTGCATCAGCAGACGTGCACGTTGCTTGAAATGGGGCCACTGCGCGCGCATCGCGGCCGTAATCTGCACATCGGCCAGCGGCGGCGTCACCGGTAGGCTAAAGGTCTCATACTCTTCGATAGACCCCAGAACTGGTACCCCTTCAGCTGTGACCGTGGCGACGTAGTTCGCTGCCACCCAGTATTGAATGTGTTGCCCGTCTGGGCTCAACCGATACAGTATCGTACAGCCCAGTGATGGCTCAATCATGAGCAGCAACCGCTCCGATGGCAGCGGGCACTGCTCCAATGGCAACTGCTCGAAGCCCTGGTCGGTCTCTACGTAAAGCTGGGTATCGAGATCACCCTGTTTCATCCGGGCTAGTGCAAACTCCATTCCCTTGGCCTGTAGCAACACGGCATTTAGGCGACTGAGTTGATCCGGCATGTCACGTGGAGCTTCAGACTCAGCGGGCTGTGTCAGCAATAGCATCCGTGCCGAGGCTACCAGCACGTCGGCTTCCGTCAGCACTCCACCCATCTGCTTGAAATACCTTACGTCCGCTAGGAAGTGGAAGCTCAAACTTCCATAGGGCGAACGACAAAACGCTTCGTAGCTACCACAGGCCACCTGGGCGTATCCAGGTGCGTCGGGCACGAGCTGCGTCAGTTGTTCCCAGAGTGCTACGTGTTCCTCAGCAGCCCTGTCCATCTCCGATTCGATTCCTTCTAATACCTCAACATTGGCCAGCACCAGGCCCGTGCAGGTGAGCCAGTCACGCAGCATCGCGTTCGACCGCGAAGCCTCCCACAGGCGAATCAGCCCCACATAGAAGTCCAGCTCGCGGTCTGGCTTCAACGGCAGCGACGCAAACAGCCGGTGGTCCTGTGCCATATTCGAAGCTAAGCCGTGGTCAGCTCGGCGTCCAGCTTATCCGCAATCTGACCCAAATAGTCTGCCGTGATCTTGGCGTAAATCTGGGTCGTGGCCAGGTCACGGTGCCCCAGCAGTTTGCTCACCACCTCGATCGGCACACCCTTGGTCAGGGTGATCGTCGTGGCAAACGTATGCCGGGCCACGTGGTGCGTCAGCGTTTTCGAGATACCGCTCAGGTCGGCCAGTACCTTCAAGTAGGCGTTCAGCTTCTGGTTGCTAATCGAGGGCAGCAGTCTGCCGCTCACCTCGCCCTGCTCGCGGTAACGTCCAATGAGGTCGAGCGCCGGCTGTAGCAACGGGATGCGCACCGCATCACCCGTTTTCTGCTGCACCAGCGACAGCCACTGCCGTCCACGCTCATCCCTGTGCACGTGTTTCGGACCTACCGACAGCGCATCCTTGTAACGCAAGCCCGTATACACCGAAAACAGAAACAGGTCACGGACCCGCTCCAAGCTCGGCTGATCTCTCAGGTCCAGTCTGTGCAGACGCGCCACTTCCTCTGCCGATAAGAAGCTGCGATTCGTCCGGTCAAACTTCAGCCGAAACGAACGGTAGGGGCTGCGCTCGATAAGCTCTTCCCGTTCCGCCTGCGACAGCACCGCCCGCAGCCGCGTGTGGTGCTTGCTAGCCCCGTTGCGATGCATGGGCCGACCCAGTGCCGCATTGACCTTGGTCATCAGGTAATGATCAAAGTCGCTGAGCAGCGAAGGGGTAACCTGTGTCAGATTCAGGCTCTTCTGCTTACGCCGTTGGAGAAAGTCTACCAAATGGTTCTGGGTACTGGTGTAGCCCTTGACCGTTCCAGGCGCGAAAGACTGACCTTGAGCCGCGATGCGTTCGATGCGCTCTGCGAAGTAGTCCAGTAGCTTGGTCTGCTGCTGCACCCGACCACTCAGCTCAGCCTTGACGTCTGCCAAAGTGAAGGGCGCGTCGGAGAGCATCAGCCGACGCCGGGCATCGAGCACGCGCGTCTGCCAGTCTTTGAGCTGTTCAGCTACGGGCTTGTTCTTCGGCGTCGTTTGCTTGGCATCGTCCCATTCTTCCGGCAGCACCCGAAGCCCCGTAAAAAAGTCGGCCTTCTGCCGTTGGTGGATCACCCGCAGAACAATGACCAGGCGACCATGCGCATCGGGCTGATCTGCTCGAAGCAGGAAACGGAAGCTCAGCGGACGCGTCATAGTGAAACACGGGAATCCATAGTGAAACATTAGTGAAACATCCACCGAAGAAACCCGAACCGAATCTAAAGCAAAACCCCCGAAAACGCACCGTTTTCGAGGGTTCGAAGCGAGACGAAACGCCTCGAAACTCATTGTGTGGGCCCTGCGGGATTCGAACCCGCAACCAACGGATTATGAGTCCGCTGCTCTAACCGTTGAGCTAAAGGCCCTCGGCCGATCGGGGTGTGCCCGTTCGGCGGTGCAAAAGTACGCGCACCGCCCCGTATGGTGGGCGGTGCGCATAGACGAATGAAGCGAATTACTTCGCCGGAGCGGCGGCGCTGGTGTCGGCTGCCACCGGCTGCGACTCCGCCAAACGCTTCAGGTTGTCAAGCCCCGTCTCATAGTCCTTCTGCACATCAGCCTGGAAGAAACCGGCCATCCAGCGGAAGGGAAAAGGCATAGCTTCCGGTTCGTTATACCAGGTCACTTTTGTGCCGTTTCCGTCAGCCTCTAGCTTGATGAAGTCTTTCATCTGGTTCTGAAATGGCTCAACAAACGAGACGGCATACTGCACTTCGTTGGGGGTAACCGAGGTGATCACATTGCTGCCCACGCCAACCTCTTTGCCTGTCCAGCTCATCTTCGCCCCTACACCGCTCGAGGGGGTGCTCAGCACATAGGCTGCGGCAGAGTCTTTTTGTTTCCACGGCTGCCACTCGTTGTAGCGCGCGAAGTCGCTTACCAGCGGCAGGATCTGATCTGCCGAACGATTGATTACTACCGTGTGACTGGCCGACACCTTGCCGTCGGAAAATGCGTTCAAGGCAATAACCAGCGCCACAAGCACGCCGACTACAATGCCAATGATGCGTAAAGCTTTCATGTGAAAAAGGGGATTAAGGGGTACACCGTAATGACGCTACCACCACGCCATAGCGGACATCGGTTGCCAAAAATAAAGCGTTTGACAATCAAACACTTGGGTCCGGAACAGCCGCTAAGTGGTCGATGAAGCCTGCGCGCCTAGGTCTGAATGATGCCCGGATTAAACCGGGGCACGTCGGGGTTCTGATTAGCCGCGGCAATGCCCGCGCTGATCACCCGCCGCGTGTCGCGCGGGTCGATGATGCCGTCTATCCACAGGCGGGCGGCGGCGTAGGTGGGCGCCATCTGCCGCGCATAGCGTTCGGTGATCTCGGCCAGCAGCTTGGCTTCGGTGGCCGGGTCCACCTTCACCCCCTTTTTTTCGAGCGCTGCTTCTTGAATCTGTAGCAGGGTTTTCGCCGCCTGCATGCCCCCCATCACCGCGATCTGCGCCGTGGGCCAGGCCACGATCAGCCGGGGGTCATAGGCCTTGCCGCACATCGCATAGTTGCCCGCGCCGAAGCTGTTGCCCACGATCACGGTGAACTTCGGCACCACCGAGTTCGCCACCGCCGACACCAGCTTAGCGCCGTCTTTGATGATGCCGCCGTGCTCACTGCGCGAGCCCACCATAAAGCCCGACACGTCTTGCAAAAACACCAGTGGGATGCGCTTCTGGTTGCAGTTCATCACAAAGCGCGCGGCTTTGTCGGCGCTGTCGCTGTAGATCACCCCGCCTAGCTGCATCTCGCCTTTTTTCGACTTCACGATCTGCCGTTGGTTCATTACAATGCCCACAGCCCAGCCATCGATGCGGGCATAGGCCGTGAGCAGGGTGCGGCCATACCCGGCTTTGTATTCGTCCATCGACTCGGAGTCGACCAGGCAGGCCAGCAGCTCGTGCGCCGAGTAGGGCTTGGTGCGGTCGGCCGGTAAGATCGAAAACAGTTGCTCGGCCGGTGTGGCCGGGGGGCGCGGCGCCACTCGGTCGTAGCCTGCCGTAGGGCTGGCGCCCATCAGCCCCACCAGGCGCTTGAGCCGGTCCAGGGCCGCGCGGTCGTCGGCCTCTTGATAGTCGGTCACGCCCGATATCTGGCTGTGTGTGGTGGCCCCGCCCAGCGTTTCGATGTCCACGTCTTCGCCTATCGCGCTCTTCACTAGATACGGCCCCGCCAGAAACAGCGAACCGTTGCCGTCCACAATCAAGGCCTCGTCCGACATGATCGGCAGGTAAGCTCCCCCCGCCACACAGGGCCCGAGAATGGCCGCCAACTGCGGAATGCCCCGGGCCGACATCACAGCATTGTTTCGGAAAATCCGGCCGAAGTGTTCTTTGTCAGGGAAGATTTCGTCCTGCATCGGCAGATACACTCCTGCTGAATCCACCAGGTAGAGAATGGGCAGGTTGTTTTCGAGCGCGATCTCCTGCGCGCGCAGGTTCTTCTTGCCCGTCATCGGAAACCACGCCCCGGCCTTGACCGTGGCGTCGTTGGCCACGATCACACACCGCCGGCCCGACACCAGCCCGATGCCCACCACCACCCCCGCCGAGGGGCAGCCGCCGTGCTCAGCATACAGCTCGTGGGCCGCTAGGGCGCCCACTTCCACCCAGCTCTCGGGCGAGTCCAGCAGATAGGCCACGCGCTCGCGGGCCGTCAGTTTGCCTTTGCCCCGGTGGCGTTCCATGGCTTTGGCCCCGCCGCCGTGGGCCACCTCGGCATTCAGCCGATCTAGCCCGTCCAGTGGCGCGCGGTGGGCCGCATCGGCCGATTCGGGCGCGGGCCAACTCGGGCTGGGCAAGGCGGCGGGCAGCGCAGCAGACGTAGCTGCAGAAGGTGAACTAGGCATACAGCGTAAACGGGCGGACGAATCTCAGTGCAGCGCAAACTGCATTTGCTGCCCAAACCTACACCCAACGCCGCCCAGCAGCTAATTTCCACCCTCCATGCCCCGTAGAATCCTCAGCCGTCGCAGCCTGCCCGCCGCAAGCTTAGGCCTACTGCTGCTGCTTGTGGCCTGTCAGCCCCGGCTTCCCCAGCTGGCGGGCACCTGGCAGATCGAACCCCAGCCTGTCGTCCTCTATGCGACGCAAGCGTGGCTGCACACCCGGTGGCATTTTGCCCCCACCCAAAACGCCACCCACGCCTTGACGCTCACCCAGTGGTGCAGCCGCGACCGCACCGGGCGCGACACCCTCTGGCGCCGCAGCGCTGTGGGGCACATCATCCTCGATTATGCACACCCCTCGGCGGCCGACACCACCTGGGCTGCAGCGCTTATGATCACCGCTACGCGTCACCGCGCGCCATTACTCACCGCCAACAGCACCGGCGCTGACTCACTCGCGCTACTGCAGCAGGTGTCGGCCCTCACCGCCGCTAGCTTCCCACAGTCCACCCGCTCACGGGCTGATGTTAAGCGCCGCGGCCCTGAGCTTTGGCTACGGATTAGGCCTACCCTCGTGCCCACGCCAGCGGCCGTTTTGGCTACAGATTCAGGCTATATTCGGCTACGATCCATTGCCCTCAACCCCCCGACCCCATGAGCCTCAGCATTACCTACTACGGCCACTCGTGTTTTGGTGTGCAGCTGGGCAGCCAGCATCTGGTTTTCGACCCCTTCATCACCGGCAATAGCCTGGCCAGCAGCGTCCAGCTCGACAGCATCCCTGCCGAGTTCATCCTCGTCAGCCACGCCCACGCCGATCACACCGGCGACCTCGTGGCCCTGGCCAAACGCACCGGCGCCACCGTCATCGCCAACTGGGAAATCGCCCAGTGGTGCGAAAAGCAAGGACTCAAAACCCATGCAATGAATACCGGCGGGCGCCACGCCTTTCCCTTCGGCGACGTCCAACTGGTCGCTGCCGTGCACTCCAGTTCGTTTCCCGACGGCACCTACGGCGGCAACCCCAACGGCTTCGTCATCGAGCACCCCCACGGCGCCTTCTACTACGCCGGCGACACCGCCCTCTTTGGCGATATGGAACTGCTCCAAAACCGCTTCGACATCGACCTAGCCTTCCTGCCCATCGGCTCCAACGTCACCATGGACTTCGAAGATGCCTGCGAGGCCGCGCGCCTGGTCAATACCACCACCGTCATCGGGATGCACTTCGACAGCTTCCCCAGCATCAAAATCAACCACGAGGCCGCCATCAAGCACTTCGACCATCACGACCGAACCCTCATCCTGATGGGCATCGGCGAAACGCGCAGCCTCTAGGCCTTGTAGGCCGGGGGGCAGCCCCCTTGCGTAAGTCATCGCCGCGCCGTACTTTTGCCCTCCCATTCGACAGTTTCGCGCTGCGGCGCTGTCGGCATTCTGCCCGAGCGATGAAAAAAGACATCCATCCCACCTACCGTGTCGTGGTCTTCAAAGACCTGTCGAACGACCACACATTTCTGGGCAAGAGCGCTGCCCAAACCCGCGACACCATCACCTGGGAAGACGGCAATAGCTACCCCCTGGTGAAGGT
>VYLV01000037.1_pt1 | contig 18400 bp, 9 predicted proteins | sample 5114191 | NCBI WGS metagenome assembly VYLV01 (sample SAMN12291782, study PRJNA351875) | freshwater metagenome | isolation source: freshwater lake | place: USA: Michigan, Little Long Lake | collected 2013-08-08 | reverse complement strand
AGTCAAAAATTTTGAGCGTACTTTACAGCACTCCACTACCAAAATTCATCTCTGTTTTCTTCGACTTCTACTACGACGATTAGCTGTATCCTAAGATACCAAATAGGTTCTATATGGGTTCCGAGATTAGTGCTATTTCCCACAAAACTCTACTCCCGCCTACTTTTCAAGCTTTTTGTCCTGTACCCAGAATAATCATACGGGGATTTCGTTCAGTTTAAAAATTAAACAAAGCTAAAAATTATCCTTACTAAATTTATTCTTCCTTTAAAATTAAGGAGACTATCTCTACTCTTTTTCTCCAAAATGACTTTATTCTTGAGAACGACCCCCCCCATGAACCAAGTTATGAACTTGGTAGGATTAACAGCGATTGTTACGATTTCCACTGGCACTGCAGTCCTAGCTAAACCTGTCATTTATGCAGAAACAGGAGGACAAGAAAGCCTGATATTATATCCTAATGGACTCGCTGTTTTAGAAACAATTGGCCTAACTCTAAATAGCGCAAATAGCACTACTACACCCAAGCCTGGTTATGATATCGGGGCTTTACTCTTACCCCCTAGCACAGACCCTGGGGTTCGGGGAACAACTTTCACCTTTCTATATGACGATCAAGATGGTTTTTATCTTCCTTTATCGGGATCTGAGGAGTTTTTAGGAACTTTTGTTTTTGATGTTGATAATAATCTTCTTCCTGGTCTTGGATATCAGTTTGTGTTTGGCAATTTTTCTAATAGTTTTGATCAAACGTTTAGCTTTTTTCTGACAGATACAACATCAAGTTCTCTTCCTCCTATGTTCCGTGCACTTGACGTTGTAGCTCCCGGTTTCCCTGATGTCGATCTTAATACTCAAACTTGGGTTGAAGAAGACATTGATCTTTTGATTTCAGAAGAGTTAAGTAATTTTTTGATAAATGCAGGAGCTTCTCAGTCAGTAGCAGGAATCAAACTGGCTAAAGCGAGAGCAGATCGCAATTTTGTGGCTGTGACGACTGTTCCTGAACCAAATATAGTCATTGCTTTGATCATAACTGTTTTTTCAGCTTTTTCCCTAAAGAAACTAAAATGAAAGAAATATTGAGCGGTTTACTCTTTTTTCTGATTAACTATTCTGTCAAAATACCTATGAATGATTGGAGCGAGTAAACTATGTCCGATTTGTAAAATTTTGGCTTCCCCTCCTGGTGTAATGGCGAAATCTTTTCTTTTAACGCCCTTAATAAGGACTTGTGCTACCTCTTCAGGCTTCCATACATGTGTACTATTTGTAATTAATTTAGTTTCATAAGGTTTAGTCAAATTTTCGGCAGCGAGTTGAGGGGTGTCAGTATCAGGGGGATAGACAATAGAAACCGCAATACCAAAGCGTTTTAGTTCTCCTCGTAAAGATTCAGCTAACCCACGCACTGCAAATTTGGATGGACTATAAGCACTATAGCCATATACACCTATTAAGCCAGCGACTGAGGATATCATCACAATATGCCCCTGTTGCTGTTCCAGCATTGATGGTAAAGCAGCTTGAATCGCATAAAGTGTGCCAAAATAGTTAATGTTCATGGTTTCTTCAAAGACGTTCACAGGAAGTTCCTGAAAATATCCCGGATGTGCAATTCCTGCTGAGGTAATAACTAAGGTGGGTGGGCCGAGTTCCTCAATGGCCTTGGTTATTGCTGTTTGAATTTCGTCGAACTGTGTAACTGATGCAGATAGACAAACCACCCGTTGTTCGGGAAAAATTTTAACGGCCTCAATTTCGGCTTGCGCTTGCAATAGTACATCTTGACGACGAGCAATAATCGATAGATGTGCGCCTTCTGCGGCCAACATAATGGCTGTTGCTTTGCCAATTCCACTCGAACCACCCGTAATAATGACGTGCTTTTGATAAAAATCCATAATTAAGACTGAATGCATTACATCTGCTGTCTGGGTGGGCAAAGCCCACCCTACATATAGGTTAACTGGTAAACCCTGAGACCTTAAGACAACTCAATTTTAGCCCATTCTTCCGCTAATGTTTTCACGGTAAAACGAATTTGAGCTTCAGTATGAGTGGAATTGAGGAAAAAGCGTAAACGAGCAGCATTTTCAGGGGCAGCAGGATAAATCATTGGCATTACATTAATACCGCGATTAATCAAGGCTTGAGAAAGCCGAACACAAGCTAAGGATTTGCCAACAATCACGGGAATAATCGGTGTATCTTTACTATAACCCGTATTCAATCCTTCTTGTTGGGCTAATTCTAGAAAGAGAGTAGCTGTTTGGTGCAAACGGGTGACTCTTTGGGGTTCAGCTTTCAGTAAACGGATAGAAGCTAAAGCCGAAGCCGTATTAGGCGGAGAAATACCCACACTATAGACAAATCCAGGTGCAGTATATTTGAGATAATCAATTAATTCTCGGCAACCTGCAATGTAACCCCCACAACTGGCAAAAGACTTACTAAGCGTTCCCATCCATAAATCTACATCATGACGATTAATATCAAAATATTCCCCAATCCCGTGGCCGTTTTGACCAACAGTACCGATAGAATGGGCTTCATCAATCATTAATAAAGCATGATGTCGCTTTTTAACCTCGATAAATTTGGGTAAATCAGGAATATCCCCATCCATACTATATGCACCTTCAATAAGAATTACGACCCGTTTGTATTTATGTCGTTCTTCTTGAAGAATTCTGTCTAAAGCCTGCCAGCTATTATGGGGAAAAGCGCGACAAGTTGCCCCAGAAAGCACCGCACCTTGGAAAGAACTATCATGAATCAGAGAATCATGCAGAATTAAGTCTTCCTCCTTAAATAAGTGACCAATGGTGGTGACATTAGTAGAGTGACCACCCACATAGACAATGGAACTTTCAACCCCAATAAGATCGGCAATTTCCTGTTCTAATTCTTGATGCAAAGGAATTTCCCCAGAAATTAAACGACTCGCAGAAACAGAACTTCCATATTTTTGGGTTGCGTCTTGTACAGCCTTTTGGACAATCGGATCACCAGACATCGCTATGTAGTTGTAACTCGAAAAGTTAATTAACTCTTGACCCTCAACTAAAGTTGTGTCTTTATTAACGCCTTCATGAGCTTTAAAGTAAGGATTTGATTGTCCATTAGCTTCAAATTCATTCAGCATATTTTTCAAAGCAATATACTCAGGAAAATCTTTGAAGACATAGTATTCGGTCGGAATTTCACGAGCAGTAGGAACAGCCGACGGATTTTGTTGTTTTAACAGTTGAGCTAAAAGTGAGCGTTTTTCTTCAGCCGATAAAGCCGATAAATTTTGTGTTTGAGTGGTCATGACTATACTCCTGTAATAAGTTTAAGAAATCATGGAATTGAGAAGCTGTTCAACTTCTTGATCGCTGAGTTGATCGAGATTGTCTAAGAGATGAGAAGAATCAGGGGACATCTTAATGGATGGGTCAGCCATTGATTCAGTGAGATGGATATCCCCCAAACGTTGTTTAATCTCAGTCGATAAACTGGTTACTGTGACTCCTCCGACAAATAAAGCTAGAGGAATATCTATCTTTAAGCCAGAACTCAGACGATTTTTTAGTTCAGCACTCATTAAAGAATCAAGCCCCATCTCATCCAAGGGCTGATTGAGTGGGAGTTGGCTAGGATCTAACCCTAAAATTCTTGTGACCGTCTCAACGACATAATCGAGTAAAATCTGATCATAATCATCAACGGTAGCTGTTTGTAATTGCCCCAACAGTTGTTCTGTCTCTACTGTGGCTTGCTCCTGATGAATCGATTGAGAGATTTTAGTCGTTAATTCCGAGAAAAAGGGTGTTTGAGTAGCAAAAGGAAGCTCTTGAACAAATTTAGCCCAATCAATCCCTAAGATCCCTAGACATTCTTCATCAGATCGAAGTAAATTCCCCAATATTGATAACCCTTGTTGGGGCATAATTTGACTGATTCCCTGTTTCTCTAGACGAATTTGATGATCTTCTCCTAATCGGGTAGCCATACCCGTTTGAGCCCAAGGCCCCCACTGAAGACTCATCCCTGGTAAACCCAAACTTTGACGATAATAGGCGAGTCCATCGAGAAAGGCATTAGCGGTTGCATAATTTCCCTGTCCTGGAGAACCCAGCAAGGCGGCTGCAGAAGAGAAAAGAATAAAGAAATCTAGGGATAAGTCGGCTGAGAGACAATGTAAATTCCAAGCACCAGCCATCTTCGGAGAAAGCACTTTACTAAAACGTTCCCAGTTTAAAGTCGATAAAGTTCCGTCATCTAAAATGCCAGCCCCATGAATGATTCCACGCAGAGGGGGTAAAGACGTTTGAATGTTTTGGAAGACTTTTTCAAGTTGGCAGTAATCTGATACATCAGCTTGAGCTAAAATAATTTCTGCACCTTTGGTTTTCAACTCTTCTAAAGAATGGGATACAGTTTCATCAGGTTCACGACGAGAGAGTAAAACCAGATGTTTTGCGCCTTGTTCAACTAAGGATTGAGCAATGAGTAGACCCAGAGAACCTAACCCCCCTGTGATGAGATAGGTGCTATGACTATCAACTGTAACCAGATGAGTTGATTTTGCTGGAGAACAAGGGATTAAACGAGCGACAAAACGAGAGCCTTGACGATAGGCAATTCTGTCTTCAAGGGTATGACTCAAGAACTCCTCTATGAGCATTTCTGCTTCATTTTCCGCCTTTTCAGAAGCAAGGTCTATGGTAGCACATTGTAATTTAGGATGTTCTAGGTTGATCACACGAGCCAGTCCCGATAAACCACTATGTTGCGGTTGGGTAGGAACTGTTTCTGTTCCAATGGCTTGAACATCGCGAGTCACTAACCAAAAACGAAATTCTGGCGCAAGAATGGTTTCACTGAGAGCTTGAACCAAATGAAGGGTGCTACCAACGCTTAAAAATTGCGATTCTTGCAAATGTTGAGCATTTTCAATGGGCTTTCCTTCAGATTCTAAACTCCAAAGATGAACAATCCCTTGTAAGGGTAATTGGTTTTCTTGAATGTCTTCAAGTAATTGCTTAAAGTGTTGAGGTTGAGCAGGATCAATAGTATAGTGCCAAGCATCTAATTTTTGATAAGCTTCTCCTAACGTTACGGTAAACAATTGATGTCCTTGTTTTTGTAACGGTTGAGTTAGTTGAGTTTCCAATGATGATTGATCGGCGAAAATAAGCCAATTCCCTTGTGTTTGGGAGGGGACATCCTTAGTCAAGGTAGTTAGTGTTTGAGGTTGCCAATCGACTTTATATAACCAATTATTGACAGCTGCTTGCCAACTTTTCTGTAACACTTGACGAGGAATTTTTTTGCCTTGAAATCCTGTTACTTTAGCAATCAATTGATTGTATTGATCGAAGAGTTCTATATCTAAGACAACTTCCTTGTTATTCATCTGAGATCCTAAAGAACGACGAGCATAGCACCATAATTGAGAACTGCTAGGACGCTCAAAAAATTCCAATTTTTCAATACTGAAGGGAATGACCGTTTCGGCTTGATCGACATTCTGATCTAACATAACGACTAACATTTGGAAACAAGCATCAATTAAAGTCGGATGTATTTGATAATCTGAGAGGTCTTTAGAGTCTTTTAAAGGGTCAGGAATTCCCATTTTCCCAATTGCTTCTGCTTCAGTTTGCCACACAGACTCAAGCCATTGAAACGTTGAACCTAAATGAATTTCTCGTTGCGCTAAATGGCTGTAAAGTTCTGCTCCCGTCATCATCCGTTCACAGCGAGAGATGATTTGTTCAGGGATGATCTGGCTCAATTCAGGCTGAGAAGAAAGGGGTTGACGGACCATTCGGCCTGTCCCATGTACTTGCCAAGAATGATCACCCTTAGTATTGGCATGGTGATTGAGACTAATCAGTTGAAAATTCCCTTGATTTTGATTTTCATGAGGTGTAATTGCTAATTGAACTAAACGCCCCCCCTGTGAAGGAATAACGAGAGCTTCAGGGAAAATAACTTGCTCTAAACAATATCTGGCATTCTTAAAAGTAATTTCAGATGCACCTAGCAGCAAAGATAAATGAAATGCGCCGGGGACGACCACCTGATCATAAATTTTGTGGTCGGCTAAAAAGGGCAAAGTGTCAAGACCTAAATAAGATTCAAACAGAGTTTTTTCTAACAGAGGAGAACTGAGTTGTCGCTCTAAAAGGGGATGAATCTTGGGGGTGTCACTTGAGGCTTTTAAAGGTTGTTGTGCTGTACTGAGATCAAGCCAATAAGACTGACGTTGGAAGGGATAAGTCGGTAAGGGAAGATATTGATGGGGATAATCTGTCTCAAAATTTTTCCAGTTAATGTTAACCCCTGAGACATACAACTTCCCTAAAGTTTCTAAAACCTGTTGCCATTCTTCCTTACCAGGGCGTAACGTAGGCAGCCATTGGGCTTGATGCTGTGGAAAACATTGACTGGCCATCCCTAATAAAATCGGTTTTGCGCCAATCTCCACAAAGATTTCGTATTCATTGTCCACCAACGTTGCGATCGCAGGGGCAAATTGTACGGTTTGACGAATATGATTACACCAATATTCAGGATTAGCCATTTCTTGATCAATCACCTTGCCCGTTAGATTAGAAATGATGTCAATTTGAGGTCTTTGATAGTTAATTTGACTCGTTAATTCCCGAAACTCAGCGATCATCGGTTCCATTAAAGGAGAATGGAAAGCATGAGAGACTAAAAGTTGAGTCGTTTTGATCTCTTTTTGGCTTAAAATCTCACTAAAGCGTTCGATAGCTGGCGTTGTACCAGAAATGACCACCGACTGGGGGCCATTAATCGCAGCAATGGCGATCTTGCGAGTGAAACCCGACTGTTTAATCAAGGTTTGGAGGGTTTCTGCGTCTGTCATAACGGCTTTCATTTGACCGTTAGGAGGTAATTTTTGCATTAAACGCCCCCGCCCTGCTACTAATTTTAGGGCTTCAGGAAGGGTGAAAACCCCAGCAACGGTAGCAGCAACATATTCCCCTAAACTATGACCCATCACTGCATTCGGTTGAACATTCCAAGATAACCACATTTGAGCAAGTGCATATTCAATCGCAAATAAAGCAGGTTGAGTGTAAGCAGTTTGCGTAATTAGTTGACTATTCTCATCATCAGGATAAAGAACCGACAAAAGCGGTTGCTCTAATTCTGAACGGAGAAGTTGATCGCACTCATCTAAAATACGTCGAAACGTCGGTTGAGTTTCATACAATTGCCGTCCCATCTCTACATATTGGCAACCTTGTCCTGTAAATAAAAAGGCAATTTTCTGATTTTGACGAGATTCTAGGGTATGTTTCAGTAAATTAGGAACAGGTTGTTGCTGACGAAAAGCAGCTAAATTTTTTCTCACTTCTTCAGAAGACTGTACCACCATCGCCAAACGATGACTGAAATTGTCGCGTCCTGTATTTGCACTAAAGGCCAAGTCAGTCACCTTCGTTTCTGGGTGGTCTTGTAAATAGGTTTCCCATTGAAGAGCTAATGCTTTTAAGGCGGTTTCACTTTTAGCGGATAATTTTAAAAGATGAAAAGGACGAGAGAATGATGCCGGTGTATGGGTCAATTGAGGAGCTTCTTCGATAATCAGATGGGCATTCGTTCCACTTAGTCCAAAACCACTAATACTTGCCATTCTAGGCGTTTCTGTTTGTTCCCAAGGTATGAGGTGGGTGGGAATTTTGAGAAACTGAGCAGAAGCAGCAATATCTGGATTAAGTTCTTTAAAATTAAGATGAGGAGGAATCTGTTTATGTTGCAATGATAAAATAACTTTGAGCAAACTGGCCATTCCAGCTGCGGTTTCAAGATGACCAATATTCGTTTTCACTGAACCAATCATTAAGGGATTATCCTGAGAACGACCTTGAGCAAAAATTTCATGAATTCCTCGCACTTCAATCGGATCACCCAAAGCCGTCCCAGTCCCATGAGCTTCAAAATAACTAATCTGTTCAGGACTAACCTTTCCATTTTCGAGCGCTTGACGAATCACCGCCTGTTGTGCTGTTACGTTGGGAACAGTCAGTCCGCTACTGGGCCCATCTTGATTAACGGCTGAACCACGAATGACTGCCAAAATAGGGTCATTATCAGCGATCGCATCACTCAGACGTTTCAAAATGACAACGCCGCATCCTTCTCCTCGGACATAACCATTAGCCTCCTTATCAAAGGTTTTACAACGACCATCAGGGGATAAAGCTTTTGTTTTACAAAGATAGAGTGTCGATTCAGGAGATAGCATTAAACTGACTCCACCTGCTAAAGCTAAGTTAGATTCTCCATTGCGTAAACTCTGACAAGCCAAATGAATCGCCACTAAAGAAGTAGAACAAGCAGTATCTATTGCGATACTGGGGCCTTGTAGTCCCAACAAATAAGATAAGCGTCCTGAAGCAAAACAAGCAGCATTACCTGATCCGGTATAAGTATCAATGAGAAGATGATTTTTGACTTGCCATTTAGCATAATCATCAGAGCCAATCCCCATAAATACACCTGTTTGTGTTCCTTTGAGGGTTGATGGCATTATCCCAGCATTTTCTAGGGCTTCCCAACTTACTTCTAATAAAAGTCTTTGTTGGGGATCAAGAGAAATGGCTTCCCTGGGGAGAATCCCAAAAAAGAGGGGGTCAAACTGATCAACGTTTTCAATAAAACCTCCATAGCGAGTATACATTTTATTAGGAACATCAGGATTTTCATCATAATAGGCTTTGATATCCCATCTTTGCGGTGGTACAGGGGTAATAGCATCTTTTCCTTGACTTAATAATTCCCAAAAACTGTCTGGGGTATTTGACCCTCCTGGAAAGCGACAACCTGTACCCACAATAGCAATAGGTTCGTTTTTTTGTTGCTCCAAAGACTCAATTTTTCTCCGAGCTTCTTTGAGTCCAATAATTGCTTTTTGTAAGGGGGTTAATGTTTGAGTGGTCATGTTAAACTTCTCCTTTTAACGCCGATGACGCTTAATTAATATTTTAGAGATTTTCTGCTTGAGAGAACATAGATTTTTTTGACAAAAAATGGATTTTTTTTTGACCTTTCTTGAGAACTTTTTTAGGCAATCAAGGCTTGTAAGTCTGCCAATTCCTGTTCCATCAAAGCTTCTGTTTCTGCTTCTGAAAGTGACTCCAATTCAGCAAGCACTTGGTTAAGTTCTACAGCATCCGTTGACCCTATTTCCGAAGAAACCTCAGAATTGTCAGAATTTAATTCCCAAGCAAATACTTCTTGGACAAAATACCGTGCTACATCTCTAATCGTGGGATACTCAAAAGCAAAGGTAGAAGGTAAAGAGACAGAAAATAAGCCTTCTAGGCGATGTTTGAGTTCTACTGACATTAAAGAATCCATTCCCATCTCAAAGAACCCTTGATCAGTGTCGGGCAAGCTGGATCGACGAATTCCTAAGACTTGCGCTACTTCTTGCTGTAAACGAGTGGTTAATAGGGTGACTCGTCGGTGAGGAGGGTTTTTTTGGATGGTTTGAGGGAAATTCTCGACCGTTTGCACAAAATTGTCCTGATCTTGCTTGAATAACGCTTCTAAGAAAGCCACCCGTCCTTTTGCTGCAACAATCGTTTTAAACTTAGACCAATCAATCTCTGCTACCATTGTTTGAGTAACATTACCATTGATTAGAGCATCTAAAGTATCTAGGGCTAAATTAGGTTGTAATGGATTGATTCCCAGGCGTTTTAAGCCTTCTTCATAGCCTTGCGTGGCCATTCCCCCTTTAGCCCAAGGTCCCCAGTTAATGCTTAACCCTGTGAGTCCAGACTCTCGACGGTAGTGCATTAAACCATCTAAGAAATGGTTGGCAGCAGCATAGTGAATTTGACCTCGTGATCCGATTAAAGCAGACATGGAAGAGAAACAAACAAAGAAATCTAAGGATAAATCTTGAGAAAGTTGGTGTAAATTCCACGCTCCTGCTGCTTTAGGATTAAATACGCTCTCAAAACAATCGAAATCCATCTTGTCAATGTTGCGATCGCTTAAAACCCCTGCCGCATGAATAATACCCTGTAAGGGAGGACAATTTTCTTGAATTTGGTGAAAAAGTTGACGGGTTTGTTGATAATCACTAACATCAGCGGCAATTACTTGAATAGTAGCCCCTTTATCCTCTAAAGCTTTGATTTTTACCTGTTTATCCCTTGAATGGTCAGCTAAGGCTCGCCGACTGGTTAAGATTAAATGATTTGCACCTTTTTCAATTAACCAATCTGCTAAACTTAATCCTAAAGAGCCTAAGCCCCCAGTAATGAGATAACTGGCTTCTGTCTTCTTAAAATTGACGTTTGAGCTTTTTATTGCTTTATTAGGTACTAAACGGGCAACATATCGTTGATGATCCCGAAAAGCGATGCGATCTTCTCCTAGATTTTCTGTTATTTCAGCAATAATTGCTTGAGACGATGGTTGTTTTTCTTCTAAATCAATCAATCCTCCCCATAAATTAGGATATTCAAGGGCAATGACTTGACCCATTCCCCATAAGGACGTTTGCGCTATTTTAAGCGGTTTAACAGCATCATTCACCGGTTGTGCTTGTTGTGTTATGACCCAAAGTTTAGGGGGTTCTTTAGTTTTAAATTGAGCTAAAGCTTGTGTTAGATACAATAAACTGACATAAGAACGAGTTTGAGAGGGTTGGGAGTTAATATCGCTGTCTAACCCCCATAAATAGACCACTTTGGTGATTGGTTCAGTTATATCTTGTAACAACCGTTGAAAATCCTTATCATTATTAGGATTAATTTGATAATGACCTGACACCAACTTCTGATAAGTTTGACCAAAAGACACCAAAATATAAGCATCATTTAGCGTTGTTGCTAAGGCTTTACCAACTCCTTGATTATCATTAAAAATTAACCACCGTTCTCCTTGAGAAGGCTTATTTTTTAAGTTTAAAGGACTGAGTTGCCATTCCACTTGATAACAGTTTTTACTAACATCCTGTAGGATAGGCATCTTGCCTGTTATTGTTGCATCTTCCCCAACCAATAACTGTAATAATTGTGGTAAAAACTGCTTGACCTCAGGTGATAATTGATCACTTTGATTTAACTGTTCCGTTAGTTGTTCAGTTTTGCCTTCAACTAATAAATTAAGTAAACTAGAAGCAGAAGAAACAGACTTAAATTGAGGTTTAGCATCACTTACCCAATAAGATTCATGTTGCCAAGGATAAAGCGGTAACTTAACAAACTGACAATTTTCGGGATATAATTTTTCCCAATTAATCGACGGTCCCCAAGTGTAGAGCTTTCCTAAAGAATTTAATAGCGTTCCCCGTTCAGAATGTTCTCGTCTTAGAGAGGGTAAAACAAATCCCTCAGTATCTTGTTCTCGTAAGGTACTTTTAATATATCCCAATAAAACCGGATGGGGGCTGATTTCAACAAAGATAGTATGACGAGATTTAATCATTGCTTCAATAGCAGGGTTAAAACGTACCGTCTGACGCATATTTTGTCCCCAATAAGCAGCATTAAATAATGTCCCCTCTTGTTGATCACCTGTTACGGTTGAGAAAATTGGTATGGTGCTTTTTTGAGGCTGAAGCTCTCCTAATTTTTTAACTAAATTATCCGCAAAAGTAGTCATTTGTTGACTATGAAAAGCATAATTAACAGGGAGTTCTTTGTAGAAAATATGAGGATGGTTTTGGGACAATTCAGCAATTAATTGATCGATCGATTGAGACTCCCCAGATACAACCGTTGAATAGGGACTATTAATGGCAGCAATTTCTAATTTATTTTCCCAAGCAGCCATTAAATTTTCTACCTCATTAACAGGTAATTCAATCGCAAGCATTTTTCCATTTCCTGTTGCTTGCTGCATCAATTGTCCGCGCTGACAAATCAAATGAATGGCTTCCTCAAGAGTGAGAATTCCCGCAAAATGGGCGGCTGCAACTTCTCCCAAGCTGTGACCAACCACAGATTTAGGATTAATCCCCCAAGATTGCCATAATTTAGCTAATCCAACTTGTAAAGCGAATAAAGCAGGTTGAGAAACTTCTGTTTCTTGTAAACGAGATTGAGCTTCAGACGCATTAAATTCCGCTAATAATGACCAGTTAGCATACTTTTGAATCAAAGTATCACATTGTTTAATAACAGAGCGAAAAACGGGTTCTGTTGCTAATAATTCCCGTCCCATTGCCCACCATTGAGGTCCTTGGCCAGAAAAGACAAAAGCAATGTTTGTTTTACGTTTTGAAGGCTTAGATTGAGTCGATAAATCAATCGTTTCTAACTCTTTTAAACCCTTCAATAATTCTTCAGGAGAATGAACCACAACCGCCTGACGATGAGCATGATGAGTCCGTCTTGCACTAGCACTATAGCAAAGATTCTGGACAAATTCAGCGGTTAAAGCTTGATCTTTCAGGAAATCTTCATAATTTTGAGCTAAATCTTTAACCGCTTCTTGACTATGGGCAGATAAAGGAAGTAAATGAGGGAAAGTTAAGGAAATTGGTTCTTGGTGAGATAAATTAGCTTCTTCTAAGATAAGATGAGCGTTTGTTCCCGAAAATCCAAAAGAACTAATTCCCACCTTGGCGGATGTTTCCTGTTGTGGCCAGGTAATTAAAGATGATTGAAGCTTAAGGGGTAACTTATCAAAGGGAATATAAGGATTCGGCTTGTTAAAATGCAGACTGGGCGGAATTTGCTGGTTTTTCAGGGAGAGTGCCATCTTAATCACACTGGCAATTCCTGCCGCTGCTTCGAGATGTCCTATATTACTTTTTACCGATCCCACCAAACAAGGATTATCCTTGTCTCGTCCTTCTTCTAACACAGATCCCAAGGCTATCGCTTCGATGGGATCGCCTAAAGATGTTCCAGTCCCGTGCAATTCCACATAATTAAGCTCTTTTGGCTCAATTTCTGCATTTTTCAAGGCTGATCGAATCAAGCTTTCTTGTGCTGGTCCATAAGGAACCGTTAACCCCTTGCTGCGTCCATCATGATTAATAGCAGTTCCTCTAATCAACGCATAAATGGAATCATTGTCTGCGATCGCTTGAGCCAACGGTTTGAGAATAATACAACCGACTCCCTCACTTCGCACATATCCATTGGCACTTTCATCAAAGGTTTTGCAACGTCCATCAGGAGACAAGGCTTTCAATTTGCTTAACGCAATATTACCAATAGGGGATAAAATCAGATTAATTCCCGATGCGATCGCCATTGAAGACTCATCATTCCATAAACTTTGACAAGCGAGATGCACTGCGACCAAAGAGGAAGAACAAGCCGTATCTACCGCTAAACTAGGACCTTTTAAGTTAAAAAGATAGGAAAGACGACCGGCTGCGATATTTGTGCAGTTTCCTGTTAAATCATAGCCTTGGGGATGGTGGCTATATCCTGCATGGATGCGACTATAATCGTTTGTGGCAATTCCCACAAATACACCTGTTTTCGATCCTGCCAATTGTTCCCGTGTTATTCCTGCATCTTCAATGGTTTCCCATGCGACTTCTAGGAGTAAGCGTTGCTGAGGGTCCATTAATACGGCTTCTCTGGGGGAAATTCCGAAAAAATTAGCATCAAACCCATCAACTTGCGATAAAAATCCCCCATAACGAGAATTCATTTTCCCCTGTGTTTCAGGATTCTCATCATAATATTCATTAATATTCCAGCGCTCCTTAGGAATTTCGGTGATTCCGTCAATTCCATTTGATAATAATTTCCAGAATTCATGAGGATTATTGGCTTGAGGAAAACGACAGCCAATCCCAATAATTGCAATAGGTTTCATAGTTGAGATATCCGTAATTAATAGACAGTAATTGCGTAGGGGTAAAGGTAAAAGATACTATCTTGTGATTTTTGATTTTATCTTTTACCCTAAGTGATTAACCCAAATTTAGACAATAATAGGTATTTTTTCGGGCGATATTTTCACTTCTTCTTTTACCCAAGAATTCAGTTGAGGGCGATAACGATAGTTGGTAAATTCTTGGCGAGTTTGTTCAATTTGACTATTATCAGGAATCCCTTTAGTAAAATGTTTATAAAACATTTCGCCGATCATTACTTGCAGCATATCAACAAAATGTTCAGCCAAATAGTAAAGATTTTTTCCATTTAAAAAGCCACGCCACCCAAAACCTTTCCAGAGGAATTTAGCATACCAAATTGCCCTGTAGAAATTTGTCCATTTCATAGATGCAAAGACATTAGACCGTTTGGGTTCAAGTTTGGTATTTTCGACAAAGTTATCAAAATGTTTAAGAGTATGATAATCTCCCCAAAGTTGATCGCCTCGATAACAATCCATGAAACCTAAATTTTTGCCTTGGGCAATGACTTCGTTAAATTGCTGATAAAGATGTTCACAATACCCCATTTGATATTCTTTTAAACCAGGAGTATATCGGGTGAGAAAATCTAAATCTAAAAACCATTTTCCTGTGTACATCGGAACTTGGACACCAAACCACCCGATATAATCATGATAGATCCGCCAACTCATAATACTGGCATTTCCTAACTGTTTATCATGATGTTTGATTAGATGGTTATTAAACCGCGTGTAAGTTAGGATAAAATCATTGTACGCCGCTTGTTTTTTCTCGCCAATAGCTTCTCCTACTAATTTACTGCGAATAATTTCTGTCGTACATTCAATTTGATAGGAAATCATGCTAGAACCCAAAGAATAAAAAGGATCAAAAATACAAGCTGCATCTCCAATTACATACCAATTATCGGCTGAAAACATGGTTTTGCTTGTATGAGAAGGTCGCGGTAAATAATGGAAATCAATATTTTCACCACTATTAACTAAACGATAAAGAATTTCATGATTGGCTTTTAAGAAATCATAAAATTTCTCTTTTGTGTTAATTTGATGATCAGCGATCGCTGAACGATGATAAGCAATGCCAATGGAAATTTCTTGACTATCCTTCTCGGTAGGAATCATCCATAACCAATGACCATGACCGAACCAATGATTGGTTGCATAGTAATGGCTACAAGTTGTACCATAAGGATCATAACCATCGTGAAAAATGGTGCGATCAATATTGTTAACTCTGACCCAAACAGAACCGGTATCAAGTCCAAAAAGATTATCTGCTCCAAATAGGAGATTATCGGTTTTTTTACCAATAATAAACTTACGTCCTGCGGCATCAATAACGTGCTTTGCTTTGAGAGTTATCTGTTCATTTTCGACTTTAGCGATAACGGTTTTTAGTTCATCTTTTGAGGTTAAATCAACATCTACAACTCGACCTTGATAAAAAGTTGCTCCCATCGCTTTATTCATTTTTAGGAGATCCCGTTCAAATCTTGCCCGGTTCATTTGAAAGGAAGCCAAAGGCGGTTGACGATTATTCCAAATATGATAATAATCATCAGTAGTGGTCGTTTTTTCCTTCTTTTTCGGCCAATGGAAGTTTAGTCCAAATTTGGGAGGATGATTTTCGATCATATACTCATATAGTCCCAATTCTTTGCAGACAAATAAGGTGGCAATTTCCACCATTGATTCGCCAATTTTGAGGTCTTTATTAGTTCTTTCTTCGGGACGAGGATCGATCAGTGCAATTTTAATGTTGGGAACATTTAAGAGTAAATGTCTGGCTTGACAGACCCCGGCGAAACCTGCTCCCATAATCACAACATCATAAACTTTTGTGTCAGTCGTAACCATTGGTGAAATTCTCCTAAAATGTGATGAGGAATAGAGTGAATAAGAAAGAATACAAGAAAAAGTTAAAGATATAATTCCCCTAATCGGGTTGCTAATTCAGCAATAGTAGGATAGTTAAAAATGACCACAGGATTTAATTCCTTTCCGAGCCATTTTTCTAAGCGTCCTAATAAAACTAACGCTTTTCGTGAGTCGAGTTCATAATTATCAAAAGGTTCTTCAATATCAATGTCATCAAGGTCAACATCGAGTTGTTGAGCAAACTGATCAACGAGCCAGTTTTGAATGTCTTCAACGGTACAAGGAGATTGAACAGTTGTCATCATGGGTTAAGTTCCTCTAACGTGAAAAAAGTGTTGTAGCAAACTAAGATTGCTTAACTTATATTCCTAGTTTATTCCTCTACCCATTGATCAGCCATGTTTTATTTTTCGCCAAAACTGGATTTTTTTTATTCCTATTTTTTATGGTCAAATTCAGTACGCCTTTACTATATAGATATAATGGAAAAAACTAGCAGACAATACAAAATATTATCCATTAAATTTCAACTCCTTTTTTCTTACAATAAAAGGTAACAAAGTTAAGTAGCTATTTGCTAGGTAAAAATTATGATAGATACTCATGTTCTTGACCCATCTGTTAAAGAGATTCCTTCTACTACTCAACCGATTGAAACCGCTCATAAATCTCCGCAAATGCTCCAAGAATCATTAACTTCAGCCGTTGTACAGCTTGAAACAGAACTGCAAGATAAGCTAAAAAAACTATTGTCTAAACAGGAGTATCAACTGTTGAAAATTGGGGAGAATATTAATAGCTTGACACAGGAATTAGAGCAAGCAGTTTCTGAATTTCTACAAATTGCCCAACAAGCAAATAAAACCTATAGTTCTCTACAGTTTTTGGGTCAATTTGTTGAACAAAAACCTAATAACTCACCCAATAAAGGAAGCCAAGATACCGTTAGAGTGGTTTATAGTCATGCCGCCAAATTACCGCTTCCTGTGGTAGAAAAATATGGCTTAGGGTTTATCCTAAAATATAAAACGGTTGATTTATCCCAACTAGGTATTACCCTTTCACTCTCTCGTCAATCTCCTTATCTTTCTGCCATCAAACAGTGATAATTTAAGCATTACTAAGGTGGGCATTGCCCACCTCAATGATGATTATGTAAGGTGCAAAGTTTAAATACTTAGAACCTAAAATCTAAAACTCACCCATCATTTAAGCTACTTGAGTTTGATGTTTTTCTCGCCAACGTTTAGGAGATACTTTATATAACTGACTAAAGCGACGGGAAAAATAATAGGGGTCAGTAAAACCAACGGTGGCGGCAATTTGGGTAATTGACTTATGGGTTTTCAGTAACAAGGATCGGGCTTCTAGCATTCTTCGTTCCACAATCCAATGAATAATCGTTTTGCCGGTGCGACGCTTAACTAAATTGGTTAAATAAGCAGGAGAATAACCAGCCGATCCAGCCACATCATTGAGGGTAATAGGTTGACTATAATTTGCCTCAATAAACTCAAAAACGGGTTTTAATTGAGAACTATCAGGGTAGAAACAAGCCAAAGAATCAAAGAAATTCGGTTGAGGGGTAGAAGAACGCTGTATCAACGATTGAGGAGCTTGTTTTGAGTTAACAGAAGGATGAATTCTACAAGCGTAGCCATCTTTTTCAGATTCTAGAAAATTTAAAGAACGAGCTACTATGCTTATATAATCCTGATCTCCATATTTGAGAAAGTTAACCGTAATATCGAGGGATTGATGATCCTCATAATAAGGATGTTGTGTGATCAAACGTCCAAAACCTCGACGTTGAATTAATTTCCAGTATCTAGACCAATCTGAGTTTAAAAAATCTTGAGCAGCTTCTTCTATAGTCAAATTAGATAATTGTTCTCTGGAATATCCCAATAAAGCACAAGCAGCATCATTGTAATGCTTAATCCCTCCTTGGGAATCGATCCACAATACAGATTCAGGGATTTGATTGATTAAGTATTGAATAACAGATATGGATTCAGCTATTTCTTGCTGAGGGACGGAATTAAGAAAGTTAGTCGTAGAATGAGAGAAGTTAAGGGAGTTAAGAGGGTTAAAGTTTGGAGTTAAAAGCATGAGACTGTTCCTATAATTTCCAAAATAGATGGCGGATAATTTTTTGACCACAAAAGATAGTTTTCACTCCATCACCGACAAAACTGATTTCCGGCGTTGCTGATTTGAGATATGAATCTTCTTTTGTGGGATTTTTAAAACCTAGACCCAAACTAACTTTTGGATGGGTGCAAGGTTGTCATTCATACCTTGATTCAGTAACGCCCTGATTTCCTTTCTTCGATCTACAAGCGGAGATGCGTCTTTCCGCAAATTTTTAAAACCCACATTCCGCACTTCAAATTATACTAAGTAGGGTCTGCTGAATAAAGCTAAAAACCTTACAGGAAAAGGCTTTTAGCTTGATTGAGAGTCGCTCAGGTGCCCCTGAATCTGCGCTTAATCGCTTAAAACCCTTGCATCTTCTCTACCTAGTACCAATGTATCGTAAGATTGAGCAACTGCCAACGCCACCGGACAACTTCGAGTTTCCCTCGGAGGGGAAATTATCCCCAGACAATCGTTGGGTTATCATGGCCAATCTAATTCCTTG
>VYLV01000036.1_pt1 | contig 18809 bp, 20 predicted proteins | sample 5114191 | NCBI WGS metagenome assembly VYLV01 (sample SAMN12291782, study PRJNA351875) | freshwater metagenome | isolation source: freshwater lake | place: USA: Michigan, Little Long Lake | collected 2013-08-08 | reverse complement strand
TCTTAACCCTTGTTGTAAAGGTACACAACTAACTTTATTGAGAAAGTCTAATTCTTCTTGTTTTTTCCAATCGGTTAGCATTGAAGAAGTTTGAGCGTAGCCTACTCTTTCTTGTCTTTCATACCATGCTTGTGTTCGTTCGTGGAGAGCTTTATTGTAAACCAATCTTACACAGCCCAAGGTGCGCCCCAATAGCGACTCTTGTTCTGGTGTGGGGTAAAATCGGTAAGAATAGGCTTTTTCCATGTCTCACATTTTAGCATATATTTCGTAAATGTGCTAATATTTAACAGTAAAGCCAACCTAGAACGACGGGGTTTCAGACCCAAAATTTTCGATGAAAGGAATTTTTATTGGTTTAATTAAGGGATATCGACGGTTTATTTCGCCGCTATTTCCCCCTTCCTGTCGTTTTCAACCCACCTGTTCCCAGTATGCCATGGAAGCGATCGATCGCTTTGGTGTGGTGCGCGGTTCTTGGTTAGCAATTAAGCGTATTCTCCGTTGTCATCCTTTTCACCCCGGAGGTTACGATCCTGTGCCTCCCTGTAGCCACAAGCACGATTAAAAGGCAAAAATGCTGCCTATTTTCTTTGGGGAAAACGCTCGATATCGGCGATACCATAAAAGATGATCTGTTTATCTTTTAAACGTAGTCGATCGACCCTTAATTGAGTACCATCGAGGGCAAATTTATCTAAATCCATGAGGTTGTTAACGTGGCTGATTAAAGCTTCTCCTAAAGCTTTCGATCTTTCGTCCCCTTGATAAACCACCTCAACAAATTGAATTTTTCGCCGTTCTTCCACAACCACAGCAGTGGTCATTTCTAGAAGAATTGGTTCTTCTTCTCCCAATTTGATCAGACTTTTCAGAGTTAAAGTTTTATTGTCATTGAGAATTAATTCCGTATTCTGACAGTGAATTGATTTACCTTCGTACTCTAATCTTTGCAGTTTTTCGACAATAAAAGGTGTATTAAAAGAGGTGGTTAAATCTTCTTCCGTTAAAACTACCCGCAAAGTGGCCCGCGTCGGTTGACGGAGTTTTACCTGTCCGGTAAAAATGGCACTAAAATCGATCGCCACCGCTTGCACATACAATTCCATGGCTTCGATGCGTAGGCCATTGTACATCAGCATCGACTGACCGATAAAGTCAAAACCGTCGATACTACCTTGCAGTAATTTGGCTACGGGTTCGGCGCGGACAGTAGCTTTCAGCTTGCCTGTCCGTTTGAATAATGCAGCGATCGCAGCACTCACCGCCTTACTGATGAGTTGATCGCCGCTCTGATTGGGAAAAGGTAAGCTACCAAACACGCCTGCCGTCATATCTCTCATAAGTGGGACTACAACGATCTTAACATTATTTAAAGTTTCTTTACATCTCGTTTTATTAATGAGGATGATAAGCAATCTGTATGATTCTGTAGAGGTTATAAATTTTTAGCGGTCTATCCCGTGCGAGGGGATAGGATAGGAAAGTGCTACTATCCCAGTGATATAGCGTTTTTCACTTAGAAAATCGGGGTTAAAAACGTGGTTGCCATTTCAGATCAACAACAGTTAGCCGCTACCCACAACCACAGCGATCGAGTGGCGGTATTATTAATGGGATACGGGGAAGTGGAGAGTTACGAGGACTTTGCCAACTATAATGAACAGGCCTTAAATCTGCTGACGGCTAAGTTCGCTCCTGTACCGACTTGGGTTTATCCTCCCCTAGCGAAATTATTGGCCATATTTGACCTACACGAATGGCAACACCAGCATAATCACTTTATTTCGCCCCATAACCACATTTTCGAGCATCAAAGACAGGAAATCGAGCGCAATTTACAGGCAAAATGGGGTAATCGGGTGGAGGTATTCAAAGCGTTTAACTTCTGCGCGCCTTTTTTACCAGCACAGGTATTAGGGGAAATCCGCGAACGGGGATTCGAGAAAATTTTGATCTATCCTCTCCTCGTGGTTGATTCTATCTTTACCAGTGGCATTGCGATCGAACAAGTTAACAAAGCTTTAGCTCAAGGACAAACGGGGGAACATTGGGTGAAAGGATTGCGCTACATTCCCTCGTTTTATAACCAACCCGCTTATATAGAGCTAATGGCGCGGTTAGTGGCAGAAAAAATCGCTACCGAGGTAGCTAGTAGCTGTCTTCCCTCGCAAATTGGCATTATTTTAATGAATCACGGTTGTCCCCACGAAGCGAAGGGATTTACGTCGGGAATCGATGAAAGTCAAGCTTTATACGAGTTAGTCCGGGAAAAATTAATCTATCGTTATCCCTTGATTTCTGTGGGTTGGTTAAATCACCAAACCCCCTTAATTAAATGGACGCAACCGAATGCAGAGTTAGCGGCGAAGAATTTAATCGAATTAGGGGCCAAAGCTTTAATTTTCATGCCGATTGGCTTTGCTACGGAAAATCACGAAACTTTACTGGATGTGGAGCATATTATCGAAGCTTTACGCCGCAAACACGACCAAGTTAATTATGTGCAGATGGCCTGTGTCAACGATAACCCCGAATTTTGCCGGATGGCTGCCGATTGGGCCGAGGAACATATCGAAGCTCTCCTATCACAAGAGGCTTTATCTGTCAATAGTTCTGTAACAATTCCTCACATTCATTCCGATCACCATCATCACCACGGACACCACCATCATCATTAAGCTTGGACAGTGGCAAAGAGGGGTAGCGGCGAAAATTAGTCCTACCACTTGTCACTGTTGGAAGTATGATCTATAATTGTGCTTTCCTGGGTACGTAGCTCAATGGATAGAGCATCCGCCTTCTAAGCGGACGGTTGTAGGTTCGATCCCTACCGTACCCGTTACTCATAGCTATAGCTCTGTCTATAGTGACAGAAATAAAAACTACACCAGACACAGAGGGTTTTTGTTATATCTAAGGTTGGGGAAAACTATTTAATCTTAATCAAGCGATCGCTTGCTTATCAATTCAATTTGGAACTTATCAGGGATTGGGAAAAAAGACAACCTTACCAATAATTCCTGAGATTCCAGTTGTCATTACTCCAACAATACTTAAGAAGCCAACAGTCATAATATTGAGGCGACTGTTAATATCATCAACTCGCTTATCTAGTCCTTCAACCTTTGCTTTGATTTCTGCTTGACCTATCTCTATCCTTTTGATGTCTTCTTTAAGTCCGATAATCAAATCTTTGAGTTCTTTAATATCCGATTCGGTGAAAGCAGTCATGTTTCTATCTCCCGATTTGCCAATGATACTAATTTAATTTTATAGGAGTGATCGCTTGCTTATTAATTCAATTTAGAGGTGATCAGGGATTGGGAAAAAAGACCACCTTTCCTAAAATTCCTAGCATTCCAGCTACCATGACTCCGACAATACTCAAAAAGCCAATAGTCATAATATTGAGACGGGTACTAATGTCATCTACACGCTTTTCTAATGATCCCATCCGTTCATCAACTCGCTTCTCAAATTCTCCAAATTTGGCTTTGATTTCTGCTTGACCTATCTCTATCCTTTTGATGTCTCGTTGTATTTCTACTTGTCCTATTTGTAATTTTTGAATCTCCTGTTGTAAAACAATCATTAAGTCTTTCAGTTCTTTAATATCCGATTCGGTGAAAGCAGTCATGTTTCTGTCTCCTGATTTGCCAATGATACTAATTTAATTTTATACGAGCGATCGCTTGATTGTCAAGATTAACTATGATTAAGTTAATCTTGGAAACGACAGGATACCTAAGCTATCTTAGCTTAATTTTAATCAGTCAATACTTAAGGCTTCTAGTTGCTCATTGAGCCAATTTGTTGCTGTGGCTTCATCGGTTTCTATCGCTTTCTCTAGTACTATTTTAGCAATTTCTAGGAGTTGTTTGGATGGGGATTTTGTATTTCTAGTATCTGGCATTTTTTCAGCTATTAAAAGAACGTAGAACGTAGAAACCCAATGTCTGACAATCTTGCCAATTTCTTGATCAATTTGGGAATCGGTTAACTCAACCACTCTCTCACTCCAAAATGAAAGCTGGTATCCCTAGTCTATCAGCTAGTTGGAGCTTAATCGGTTTAGGGCGGAAGGCAAGGGATAGTTAGGGAAAGAAATATAAAGATTTATTAAATTGTAGCTTAGGATACTGTGCGGGGGGGTAGTGTGTATTGTGGTTGTGTCTCCTAATAAAAGATTATAAAGTTCAAATGAAAATTAAAAATCGTTCTTTCACTGTACTCTTAAGTTTTTCAATTGTTTTATTTTCCATTAACTGCCAGGCAGTTGCAGCAACTTTTACTCCTAAAGGTGCTATTCAAGGAAAAGGTATAGATTTTCTTCTTAATGTAGCAGCTAATGTTTTTACAGACATTTTAAAAGGGGCATTAAACTTACCTGGTTTAACTCAAGATACCAGTTTAGCTGAAGCTGATTTTACAGATAGAGGAATAAATACAGCCTATGTACTAATCGCCCTTGCTGATGATGCTCAAGATAAAAAAGCTTTTTTTGGCAGTGGCAAGGGAAGTGTAAATCCTGAGCAAACTGTCTTTGCAAAAAGTACCCAATGGCCAGGAACAACAGCTAAAATAGGAGCATTGATTGACAGGGGACTTTTTTTCGAGACAATTTCTCTTGGCAGTCCTCCTAAAACATCTTTGAATCTTACTTGACAAGATTTTGTGCCTAGTCCATTATCAGAAAATAGAACTACTTCTTCAAGTTTCGGATTTATTTTTGCCAATGGCAATTTTATTTTTGGTGGACAAGAAAAGTCAAGACAAATCCCTATAGACCCTAAAATCGTCCCCGAACCCACTGTACTCTGGGAGCATCTCATTTATGCAAGTGAGTAATTATGCTTGTCGCTAAAACTTGCTTCTGGTAAGGCTTTCAAAATAGCTTGACATAAAACTTAATTTAGGGGTTACAAAGGTGAGATGCTCCCGGTACTCTCGGCGCAGCCTCAACCCTCAAGCGCAAATTGAAGCCATCCAAATCAGCCGAAAAAGAAACCACAAAAGTAGGCTAAATTGCCTCTAAAAATACGACAAATTGCCCCTTCATTCAGTCAGTTGAGGGGGGTATTTTTGGCATAACTCTCTGAATTTCCATGATTTTAAGGAGTATGGTTTATCTTGCGAGCCGAGAGCTGCTACAATCTAAGATGACTGGTTATAGATGCTTTCAAGATGACTAAAACAGCAGAAACCCTCAAAATAGAACTTGCTCAACTTCCTGTGCAAGATCGCGCTGAACTCGCTTACTTTCTCATCCATTCTTTAGATGAAGGTGTAGATGACAATGTTTTAGATGCTTGGGATAGAGAATTAACTGAAAGATTAGCCGAAATTTATGCTGGAACAGCCAATGGTGAACCATCAGATAAAGTATTATTGGAATTACGAGAGAAATATTCGTGAAACCGGTTATTATTCACAGTGAAGCAACAGGAGAACTTGACAATGCTATTCAATATTATGAGAAGCAAAAGATAGGATTAGGGCTAGATTTGCTATCTGAAATTGAACAAGTTCTCGAAAAAATTAAAATTAACCCTAATCTGGGAACAGACCATACTATCGAAGGGGTAAGCCGTTATGTCATTCGCCGTTTTCCTTACATCATTTTTTATGTAGAATTTGAAGCATTTATCTGGGTGGTTGCGATCGCACATGGAAAACGTAAACCTGATTACTCGAAAAAGCGAAATTTAGAATAATGGAGATACTCAAACGTAAACTAAAACCATCCAAATCCACCGAAAAGGAACCCACAAAAGTAGGCTAAATTGCCTCTAAAAATACCATAAATGCCCCTTCATGTTATCTTGAGTGGGCTTATTTAGGGAATTTATTTTTACAATCCAAATCAATCATTTTCATTCTATAATGTTACCAGTGTAAAATAAATAAGAGGGGTTATTCATAATGAGTACACATCCGGATAACTTTGACAACTTTCTCTTCTGGAATAACCTGATAAACCAAACGATGCTGAATATTAATATGTCGGGAATAATAGCTCGCTAAATCGCCACTGAGTTTCTCATAAACAGGATAAGATTGATAGGGATTTGACTTAAGAATATTTAATAACTCGTTAGCTTGTTTTGCCAACCCAGTACGAGCCAGCTTTTCAGCATCTTTTTTCGCTTGTTTGGTAAAAACCAACTGCCAATTATCCATTTAAAATTGCTCTGATACCCGCCTCATCCACACAATCTTCAATAGAAGTGTTGCCACCTTCAATAATTGAATCTACCATACCAGGAATAGAATACAAATAAAGCGTTTCTTGAATAGAGGTCCAATCTTCCTCAGCGATTAAAATAGCATTTTTTTTCGTACCAGATAACAAAATCGGTTGATGATTATCATTGGTATCATTCACTAATTCATCAATTTGTTCTTTGGCTTCAGTAACAGTAACAATTTTCATGTAACTATCCCTTAAATTAACAACAAGAGCGCAACTAATCTTAACACAAGTCAAGTATTATTCAGCATAATAGCACCTTTTCTAAATATTTGTCAAATTTCTTTTTACTTATTCTCGTTGCCAATTCTTGATAAGTTGCCTTGCTCTGGAGCATGGTACATTGACTGATTGATTACTATTCTGGGTGTTCCTAGGGGATTAAGTAAAGCACTAAGTAGGTAGGTGTTAAAATTTGTCAGAGCCGCCTTATTAAGGGGAGTAGGGGGGATCAAAGACAAAATCTATCTTCAATTAATTCTCGATAAACTGCTTAGGGAATAAAAACTATTTCGTAAAGTTGTTGTAGTAGATAAAGTTGATTAATAGCTGCAAGATTGTTGATAGGCGATGTATCACTGACAATAATCACAATCTTCCCATCTCCCGCAAGTTCTTAATATCCTGTTCAAAATCTTCGACATCGTAGTGTACTGGAATTTGACGACTTGCCAGTAGGTGTTGAAAAGCAATACGATTCATTCCGGCAAATCGACTCGCTTGAGCAAGGGTGAGCTTCTCTTTTTGAAAGAGCATAACCGCAATTTCCAGCCTCATCTCAGCTTCAGTCCTGCGTGTGGCACTGAGAATTTCATCGGAGATATCAATACTCATGGCTATAAACCTATCTATCCCTTCCTATTGGAATAATATTATAACCTCCTTCATTTAGTCAGTTGAGGGTGTATTTTTGGCATAACTCTCTCAATTCCCATAATTTCAGGGAGGATGGTTTATCCTTTCATCCGATAGCTCTGCTACAATACAGATACAGGAAATAAAATTTTGATCAGTAGGGTAGAAGTCTTTTCCGTTATCTTAGAAGGTGATCATCATGAAAAATTTAGAAGAAATTAAAGCGATTTTAGGTCAGGTTAAGTCCTTAGTAAAAGAAAAGTATTATGTCAGTGAATTAGGTATTTTTGGAGATTATGTAAAAGGAGAAGTGCAGGAAAATAGTGAAGTTAATATTCTGATAGATTATACAGAACCGCCTAGTTTACTAGATTTAGTAGATCTGGAATATTATTTAAGTGATTTACTTAAGCTAAAAGCGGATGTTATCAGTAAAAATGGCTTAAAAGGAAGAAGGAGAGAAAGAATTTTATCGGAGGTTATTTATGTATGACGCAACGGGAATTTAGAGATTTCTTGCAAGTAAAGTAAAACTCGATAGGTTGGGTTTCGCCTTTTGAGCCGATTGGTAATACCTGATCAATAATGATAGCTCAACCCAAGCTACGGCTGAATCTTCATCCTTTGCCAATGAATCAAATAAAGACAAAGACTTTACCCCCAGTTTTGGCAACTATTCTCGGTGTGAGAGGAGGAGGCAGATTTTGCTGCCGTTTCCCCCTAATAGCTAAGACAGGATTAGTTTTTGCGGTAAAAAATCTTACTGCCTTGGTCACTGACAAAATGACAATTGCGGTAGGACCGCCAGAGAGATTTGAAAATCGGTTCTTTCGAGACGCGATAATAGTCTCCTAAGACGGGACGGATGGCCTCGGTTGCTTCTTGGAGATGATAGTGGGGAATAGTGATAAAAATATGATGGGCGACGTGAGTACCAATTTGGTGATGGATGGGATTAAAGATGCCATAATCGCGATCGATGGTAGAAAGCGCCCCTTTGAGAAAGTACCAGTCTTGACCGCGATACCAGGGAATATCATCTTCAGTGTGGTGTAGGAATGTCACCAAGTCCAACCAAACCACAAAGACGATATAGGGCATGATGTAGTAGTTAAACAGAAACCAAAAGCCGTAGCTGATACCCACCCCGATTAATAGACCTAACATAAAGGTACAGCAAACGGTGCTAGTCAGTACCTGCCACCGTTCCGAGGGGCGAAAGAGGGGGCTTTCGGGCATAAAATGGGATCCCTGTTTATTAGGGGAACGACGGAAAAGATAAAGGGGATAAACAAATAAAATTAGCTGAAAACGAGCTAATTTTTCGTACCAAGCCATATTGTTATACTGGGTTTCCGTGACGGGATACCAACTTTCATCGGTGTCGATATTGGCAGTATTAGCGTGATGGGTGCGATGACTGATGCGCCAACCGTGGAAAGGTACGAGAATGGGAGTATGACTGAGATGACCGATTAAGTTATTTAACCAACGATAACGGGAAAAGGAACCGTGACCGCAATCGTGACCGACGACAAATAAGGCCCAAAACATGGTTCCCTGCATAAACCAAAAAAGGGGGAAGAACCATGCTTGATTAATCTGGTAAGTTATCCAGTAAAGTAGGGTAATGATGCCAATATCAAAAAAAAAGTAGGCTAAAGAGCGAAAAACGCTTGATTGGAAGCAACGGGCCGGGATAGCTAGACGGACATCCTGTAGGGTAAATGGCAAAAATTCTCTTTTTAGGGAGGGTTTAGGTAGGGTTTGGGACACTAGGTTATAACTCAAGATAGATGACAGGGCAGTATTGACGAAAGCTTGAGTAGCTCAAGTTTTTTTGTTTCTCGATGCGCTATCTTTTCTCTATCTCAGCTAGGAGCGGATAAGACCGAGCGATCGAGCGAATTTCGTCTAACTCACCAGAATTTTATTGTAGGGCTTAATGTAACTTAACAAAAGCCCCTAGGGAAAGTTAATCAGATTCTCCCCCTGTCTGTCCGTCTGTCCCCTTGGGCATCTATAAAGATGCAACTCGCATCGAAAAAGATTGGCTCTTCGGTTCGTGTTATGCAATGGACGAGGTTATAAGGGATGAAACCATTATAGAGAAAGACATTGCTGCGATTTTTGTCCGTCGGTTTTAAGCAAAATTTCTTGATGAGAACTCTGTTTTTATTGTTTATCTGCTTGTTTTGGGGTAAAACAATTCTTGCAGAAACCTTACAAACGAGAAATTTTATTGTCAAGATTACTAGGAATTGCCCCGAAGGCGAGGTAGTGTGCAACAATGTCTCATACACTGGAACAAGTTTAAAAACCGCAGAATCTATTAAACTTACTGGGAGAACTGTTTATCGTTTGTGTTCAGATAGAGTTACTCCCTGTCAATTTCTCGGCTATGAGTTTATTAATGGGAATTATCGTTATTTTGTCACAGAAAGTGGTATAATAAGAATTTATAAAAATGGCAGGCTTTTACTTGAAGAAAGTGGTTCATGGCAGGATTAATCGTTTAATCAAAACTGATTAAATTTTCTTTTAAGTAGGTATATAAGGATTGCAGGCGTTGTGTTTCACTTTCAGTGAGTTGGTCTCCTTTTCCTCTCAACTCAAAATATCGTTGTGTAGCTGTCGATAAGCGTATTGTTTTACCTAGTTCTTCTAAAGCACTAAAATAACTGCCAGATATATTTCCCGCATTGAGTTGATTGCCATAAGATTTATTGTAAGTCTCCAAGACTTCCGTTGCCAAGTGTTTCTCAATTTGACCCGGTGCCAAGATAATTCCTTTTTTGATATTGACAACAATGTAGGGACTTACTGGTTCATTACGAGTTGAAGTAATAGTACCATTCCGTTCCATTTGTAGGGATTCTAATTCAACTTCTTCAAAGAAAAAGGCATATGCTCCTGTCTGTAAGGGAGCTTCACCAATGTTGGGAAGGCGGTTCTGATCGCCAGGATAAAAAGCAAATTCTACAGTTTTTACTTGAGGCCTAAATTCCGCATCTAGTATTGTTTTGAGAATATTATTGACTCCTTCTAAAGCTGCTGTTCCTAAAGCTGTAAAAGGAACGAGAATGGGAAAAGTGCCGCCTACTTCACGAGCAACTTCTTGTAATGCTCCTGTCACTTGATCTAATGTTGAGTCTCCTAATCCCTGACAAAAACTACTGAATGATAAATATAATCTTTCAGCTTTTTTAGTATCTTTTTGAAAATCTTCAATAATCGCTACATTTTCTGCCCAAGTAGTAAGTAAATCATGGGTCAGTCTATTCATATTATTAATGTGATTGAGGTAGTGAGCTTTAATGATAGGTTTTTCTATATCTCCTAATCCTATCTGACTCATTACAGCAAAATAATCATTACCCCATTGTCCAGCTTTATACTCTTCTCTATACTTACTATAAAGTTGATGTGAAATAGTATTTATAGAGACGGTAAAATCTTCGGCAGCAGCAATTAAAGCATTATCATCTTTAAGGAATGGATCGAGTAATGGTCCGGGTTCCGTAATCGTTACTCTGCCGATGGTTGTGAGTGTCATTTAAGCATCCTCCTAAGTGTATATTTATAAAGTTTTACATGGCATCAATAGTTCCATCTGACACCTTTTTCGCCTCCCGTTTTCCATCCCTTTCCATTGCGACAATCAATATGAACGAAGCCCTTTTTCGCCCCCCAACCCAAGGCACCATACCAGTGTTGATCTACCCACTTTTGAAATTCAAACACATCTCCATGAGCAGGGCAAATATCGACCGCAGTTCCTCGGATATGCTGCGAGTTACTTACCCCTCCCACAGCACGATTGATTTGCTCAGGGCGATACCCAGAAGTGATAATAATGGGCTTACCGTAGTCAGTGCGAATCTTCTCCAACTCTCGCATAATCGTGAGTATGTTATTTTGCAAAGTGGTGTCGTGCGGAATGCGTCGGGGGTCGTTTCGTAAGTTTTCTCCTAGAGTGAAATGGGGGGTTAAATGGGTGGACATATCACTCCAATCTACATCTTTCGGAGTCAAAATTTTGGGCATTTCCCTAACCACTTCGACTTTGCTAACCTGATCGCTAGATTCTGTCGCTGCCTTGCCTGTTTCGGGCTTTGCGGCTAACTCTTCCGTATGTAAAGGTGTAGATGGTAATTGTTTGATAACTTGACAAGCTTTATCGTAATAACGTTGACGATCCGATAGTCCGTTATAACCACCATTAACCTTTTTTGTTACCTCTTTAACAGTTCCACCTCGATCACAAAGAGCATTCATGTTATTATTCTTCCACCAAAATCCGGCACTGTTAAAAGGATAAACCTGAGCAACATAGCTATGTCCCTGCATCACGTTTTGATCCTTTATAAAGTCCGCAAATTTCTGATAATTATGCCGTCCAGTTAATTGAATAACACCAGCACCTTTATATTTACGACCATCACCGGGAGAGGTATTTCCTAAATTACGGCGACCTTCATAAGCACTACCACTGGCAAGTTCTTCCATCCAACGCAGTCCTCCACTTTCATGGGCTGTTTGGCTGAGGAAATGTCTAATTCGTGGCACTGTATTAATTTCAAATCGCTGTAAACAAGAGTTTAAGTCATTGAATTGTTGATCACTCATTTTACGTCCATAGACAGACTCAGCTTGCTGGCGAGTTACAATATTACCGCCTTGATGCTGACTTGATTCTGGCGCGGATACAGATGAGCGGCCATTGTCTTGGCTAGATTTTTGCCAAGGTAAATGCCAATGATCCGACCAAAGATACCAAATGCCAGCACCGTAGTCTAACTCCACTAGGCAATGTCCGTCAATTTCTTCTGAATACTTGAGGACGTTGTACTCTTTGCCCACAGGAACTTCTTTTTTCTCGTTTTCACCGAGTTGTGATGAATCAATAGGCTGCTTTTTCAGATAGGTTTTAGTAGTTGCCTTGATGATGGTATTGGGGGGCGCAATGAGCCAATTTTCGGGTTCTACCTTTGTAGCTGTAGCTGATCTTTGAATCGAGCGGGTGGCTGCGGCTTTTAGGGTTCCTCTATTTGTTGAGGAGATGGCAGAAATTCTTGATAATTGGTCAATGGCTTCCCGCGCTGAACCATTTTTACTGGACTGGGGAACAGATGATAGTATCTTGTGTTCCCAAGGTAAGTACCAGTGATCTGACCAAATATACCAAATTCCCTGGCCGTAGTCTAATTCAACGAGGCAATGTCCATTAGATTCTTGTGAATGCTTGAGGATTTTATACTCTGTACCCACAGGAACTTCTTTTTTCTCGTTTTCACCGAGTTGTGATGAATCAATGGGTTGTTTTTTCAGATAGGTTTTAATGGTTGCTTTAATCTTTGTATTGGGGGGGGCAGCGACCAAATCTTCCCGATGCTGGGTTACTGATAACGTTGAAGTGACAGGTTTCGCCGCCGCAGAAAGTTGAATTTTATCAAGTAAGGCTTTTCCGTTAGTCTGTTGACTTACCCAATCTTGATTTTGGATAAGCCAGTTTTTTATGGAATTATTTCCCCCATCTACTCCATCACTTTCATACTCGTCAATAGCTTGTGCTAGTCTTTTCCTCTGCTCAACAGCAAACAAATCTTTTAAGATATCATCCCTTGATTGAGAATTGCCAAGGCCAATTCTGGCGATCGCCCGATTCATTTCGTACTTCCAGCTATCTCCCTCCGTTGATGACCCCGGTATTCGTAGTTCGATGGCGCGATCGAGATAGGAGATGGCTTGGTTTAAATCAGGAGGCTGTGAACTGATGTAAGCATAACCTAACTCTGCATTATACGAGGGATTATTGTTATCACTGGCTACCAGAGCCTCAAAAATCGGAATTGTTCTATTGACCCGATCTTTAAACGTTAGAGTTCTCCTTCCCAAGCTACGGGCATCATGGGCAAGATTAAAAACAATTTTTTTCACATCATCACTAGCACCTTCAAGTTTCTCTTTCAATTCTGATAATTCGGACTGATTTAGCCCTTCTTGAATCTGCTGGTTGACTAGATTGCGGATGTATGTTTTTTCTTCGAGTTCCTTGGCCTGAGATTCTGCTTTCTCTTTTGCTAGGTCAGCCGTTTTTATACGGTCAATCACCTTACTTAATGCCGCATCTAGGATGGCTTTACCGCCGTAGCCGCCCACCAATCCAGTGACAAAAATTGTGATTTCCAAGCCAGGTTTTCCAAGTTCCTGGGGTAAGAACTTATAGGCAATAAGTGACCCACCTATTCCAACAAAAATTTCTCCCAAAAAGCCGGGGTTGAGATTATTGGGATTTTTCTTACTCCAAGACGGCAATTCTAACTCGCCGTCAAGCAATATGGAGTAAAGTAACCCGCCTAATGCCCCAGCCAATACCAGACTTAGATAGAGAGTATTTGTGCCATTTAACCATTCTAAGTAACCGGGCAAATCCCTGATTATTGTATGTTTGCCACTTGCAGAACTTGTAAAACTGATTAACCAAGCAAAGCCCAGAGCCATACCAAGTCCCAAGAAAAAGGTCAGGAGGAAATTAATAGCTTTGGGAATGGGAGGAAATGTTAGGGGAGGTTTTTGTTTTGCTTTTTTCATGAATTTAGACTCCAAAACTCAGTTTGTTTACTGTTGAAAAATTATTTTTATTGGCAGGGATTAATGGGCTTAGATGACTCAATCTCGCTGTTACTTATACGTCAGAATTATCCTGTCCGCTGTTGCTATCGTTATTCAAAGAGCGGAGCGATTTACCTAATAAATCTCCTAACTTACCATTTAGTAAAGATTGGATCAGTAACATACCACTGGTGGAAAGCATCAACTTGTTAATCTCTTCTCCATTTCCATTGGGAAAAGTATAGATATTGGAGTCTCCCAAAATCCCTGCTTGGGGAGCTAATGCTTTGGCAATTTCAACAACCTGGGGTAAATTTTCTATTAGTTGAGGTGCTAGATCCCGAATCATTTGAGCCGTGCGATCGGCATCCGTAGCCGGTATGAGATGGTAACGCTTACCTTCTGCTTCTGCCAAACGTTCGATAGTTTTTGCTTCGTTCTCCACTGACTCTGCGGCTATTTCCGCTTGCAGCTTCTGGCGTTCTGCTTGGGCTTTTTCAATTGCTGTAGTAACAGCTTGTTCTGCTTGGGCGCGTTCTATTTCTGTTTCCAGCCGTTCTTTTTCTTTACTAATAATCGAGATGGTTGCGGCAATTTCTCCCGTTTCTATTTCTTGATTGACTGTTGCTTGTTTTAAGCGAAACGTTTTATTTTTCTCAATTAAGTCTGTGTCTTGTAGGAGCTTGTTAAGTTGAATTTCAATCTCTGTTTTGTGTTTGAGGGATTCTAGCTCTTTTTTGTCGTTTAACTCAGCAATTTCGAGCTTTTTCTTTAAAGCTAATTCAGAGGTTTCAATCGCCTCCTGTAGTTCTTTTTCTTTTTCATTTTGGTATTTTTCTATAATTAGCTCATGATCAGTCTTCCTCTTTTCGACTTTTTCCAGTGTTTCTAAATTTTTCAAAGATGTTTCTTGATGTGTAAGCTCTTGATTTTCTAGTTCAATCCCTATCTCTAATTCCTTTATTCTTATATCTCTGCCTTTCTCTAATTCCTGTTTTCGTATTGTTTCTTCCGTATCTAATTCCTGTTTTCGTATTGCTTCTTCCGTCTTTAACTCTTCCGTACGAGTTGCCAGAATTGCCGGTTGAATCACTTTTGTCCGAGCCTCAACTGCCTTGGCATCGAAATAGTTGTCAGCAGTATAGTTGGCACTCTCTTCAACTTCACCAATAACGAGATCTCTAACAGTTAATCCTAGAGGATTTAGGCAGTTACCAAGTATAGTTGTCGCTTCTTTTCCCACCTCTGTGCGATTTGTATGCAGATAGTCTAATGTATGTTTACTGGCACTTCCTCGTAGGGCGGTTTCGGCGCGTTTTTTAACAGCTTTTTCTACGGCTACGGTTGAAATACTGTCTTCTTCTACCAAAAATTTTTGAGCCTTTTGGTTGTCTTCTTTTGTGTCGGCAATATAGACATAAATTGTCGCTTGTACACTGGCTCGTAAATAATCCTGAGTACGAATATTTGATACTTCTATATCAACAGCAAATTCTTGGGATCGAATCGTGTCTGAGTCTGGTTGTGGTTCAGTCCATACCTTTAAACCTCCAATAATTTTGTCTTTTTGCGACCACAAAGAAACCAGTATCAAAGTAACTACAACAGTTACTCCTATCGGCACTAAAGGGAAACTGCTGTTGCCTGACGGTGGATTTGATCGGGAAGGATCAGGGGAAGATTGAGCGACAATAACAGGCTCTGTTTGGCTGGGTTGTACTGCTCTCATATAGTAAAGATTCAGATCGGGAATTTCCAGCCACTTTAACATTTATGGTTTTTCGGTAGATAATGTGTTAACAAAAATTTATAACCGTTCAGGGGTAGATCTGTTTCATTTAACCCCATATTTCGCACTTCAGTCTTATTCTTTGTATGATAAGTTTAAATTATATATAGCGGTATGCAGTCGAATGAGGTATACTGCAACAAGCTATAAGTCAGTCTAGGCAAGACTTTGTCTGTATCTCACTCAAGCGAATACCGCTATAGTAGTGGTCGATCTCTGTGTCCTTTGTGTCTCTGTGGTTCGTTCCACGCACTCGTCCGCAAGACCGTATCTTAGAATACATTTTACCCACCAAACCCGGGAGAGCCAACGGATTTAGTATTAGAGCTAATTGGCTGTGAAAACCGAAAAAAAGGGGTAAACAAAATTCACCCCCAACAGAGAAAGTAATAATCCTACAAAGTGCTGATAAACTTATCAAGGCGATCGAGTCCTTTTTCAATCGTCTTTAGATCTGTAGCATAGGAAAGACGAATACAATCATCAGCACCGAAAGCAATACCGGGGATAGCGGCTACTTTTTGGCTTTCGAGGAGTTTCTGACAGAAATCCCCTGATTTTAAACCAGTTTGACTAATATCGATAAACACATAAAAAGCACCGTTGGGAGTAGGACAATCGAGTCCTGGAATTGCTCGCACTCGTTCTAAAATATACTGTCGGCGCTCGCTAAAAGCTTTGACCATTTCCTCGATGCAATCTTGGGAACTCGCCAAAGCAGCGATCGCACCGTATTGGGCAAAAGTGCAGACATTGGAGGTACTATGACTTTGGATCTTAGTCATGGCCTTGACAATTTCCACCGGTCCTGCTATGTAACCGACGCGCCACCCCGTCATCGAGAAAGCTTTAGCAAAACCATTACTAATAATACTGCGCTGAAAGATTTCCGGACCAAAAGAAGCGATACTGCGGTGAATTGCGCCATCGTAGAGGATTTTCTCGTAAATTTCATCAGAAACCACTAAAATATCCTTTTCAACCACAATTTTTGCTAAAGCGGCGATTTCTTCAGGAGTATAGACAATGCCGGTGGGATTAGAGGGAGAATTGAGGACAAATAACTTAGTTTTCGGTGTAATTGCCGCTTCTAGCTGTTCGGGGGTGATTTTATACTGATTCTCTAGGCTAGTGTTGACGATAACCGATGTTCCCCCCGCTAATGTCACCATTTCAGGATAACTCAACCAGTAGGGTGCGGGAATAATTACTTCGTCCCCCGCTTCAATTAACGCCATGATTAGATTGTAGAGAGACTGTTTACCCCCATTGGTAACGATGACATTATCGGCATTGTATGCTAGTTGATTATCCTGCAGCAATTTCTCGGCGATGGCTTTTCTTAACCCCGCTTCCCCAGCAGCCGGTCCGTAGCGAGTTTTTCCCTCATCGAGGGCCTTTTTCGCGGCAGCTTTGATGTGAGTGGGTGTGTCGAAATCTGGCTCCCCGGCGCTAAAACTACAGACATCTTCGCCGTTTTTCTTCATTTCCTTGGCCAGGGAGTCGATAGCTAGGGTAAGGGAGGGGGTAACTTGATTGACTCGTGACGCTAGTTTCATGGTATTTTACCCTGACAGGGCTTTTCTGATGACCTACACAACCTTTAGTATTGTCCATTACCTCGATTGTTCTGGGTGTTTTTTTATATAATCTCCGGAATTGCCTCGATTGGGGATGCGGATGGGGTGATGGGGTGTGGGGTGTGGGGAGAACAAAGCTGCCTTTTGCATGAGTGCCTGAGTGCCTTCGTTATTGAGGATTTTTTCTTTTCGTGGTTTTTTGTTTGCTGGTAGAGAGTAAGGGAGCGGTTAATTTTTCATAGAGTTCAAAGAGGTATTCAATACGGTTTAATTCACTGGTAAAGGGTTGGGGACGATAACACAAATCAACGGCTTTGTCAAGTTTTTGGTGAGCTTTGAGCAAGTCGGGAGGCATGGTTAAAGGATCGTATAAATCGGCAAGGCTACTATCAGGATATTTTGTCCTTGTATCTAGCACAGCTTGAGCGCAAGTTTCGACGGTTTGTTTTTGTTTGTCGGTGATATTTTCTGGAAAAGGAAAATTATTATAAACAATATCTTTTGAGTAACGATAATCACTTTTTAATCTTCCACACACATATTTAACCCATGCCATGTGCATTTCTGAAGTAAGAATACCAAAATGATAAAGATTTGCATTAGGAATTAATAAAACTTGATCATTACCAATCACATTTTTATTCATAAAACCTATTGGAATATATTTTCTTCTTTCAGATGAAACACGGGGAACAAGTAAATAATTCGTTTCGGGTTGTGCTATTTGACAGAATAGAGTAGGTGTCGCCGCAAATTTACGAGTAGAAGCAGCTTTACTTTTTAATCTAAAATTTTTAACCTTATCTACTTTTTTTATGACTTCTGGTAATGTCTTTAAGTCCCTGGGAGAAATATCAAGTAACCATAGACAGTAGCGACTATAACCATTAATAAATTCTTGCGCTCCTGTATAAGGTCTAATCCATTTTTCTGCCTTCGGCTCTAATTTTAAAAATTCTTCTTTTTCTGGTTCTGTCAAAATAAAATTACCACCATCTCTTGGCATACTACCAAAACGCATTAATGGAATATCAGATAAAGGAAAACTTCGATTATAAATAATGATGTCACTTCCATCAACCAAATAGGGATTAATATTATTAGACTGAACAACTAATGATTCACCTTGAATATCTTCATAATCAAATAGGATTTTATTTGTTATATTAAAACTTCCAAAGCCAATAATTACACAATGAACTGCGGCGTTTCCTTTTGCCTCATTACTCCATTTAAAAGTACGATGGGCAAAATGAATTTTTAACTGATATTTTTGAAAAAGAATATTCCAAAGTAATGCAACTTGCTCCCCTTGAGATATAGAATTTGTGGAAACAAAAGAAACCCTGATTCTATTGCCCTGAATTATTTGAGCAGCCTTAATATACCATGCACACACATAATCTAAAACGCCTATTCCTTTCTCACCGTCGAAAACATAAGCCATATCATTCCTTTGCTGTTCGTTCATAATCATCGCACCAACAAAAGGAGGATTTCCTAAAATAAAATTGAGCTTCTCTTTTGATATAACTTCCTCCCAATCAATCCGCAAGGCATTTCCATTAACAATCTTTGCCGCTTTCTTTAATGGTAAACGCAGAAAATACTGACCAAAAGTATTACTAACCTTAATATTCATCTGATGATCAATTAACCACATTGCCACCTCAGCAACTCTTACCGCAAACTCATCGTATTCAATACCCGCAAACTG
>VYLV01000111.1_pt1 | contig 18922 bp, 18 predicted proteins | sample 5114191 | NCBI WGS metagenome assembly VYLV01 (sample SAMN12291782, study PRJNA351875) | freshwater metagenome | isolation source: freshwater lake | place: USA: Michigan, Little Long Lake | collected 2013-08-08 | reverse complement strand
TGAAAATGTAATGGTGACGGGTCAAGCAGCATAGAAGCTTAACGGCTAAGGTCAATTCTGCCCACAAATAAAATTCAGAGCCGTCCGGGCAGTCGGTAGACGTTAAACTAAAACCCTTGTGGATTCGGTCTGACGGGGGCATAGTCTTCGGATTGTGTCTAGTTAAGAGGAGTAGAAGCAAGAATCTCCCGTCACAGCCTAGCTTGACGGCGAGAGTGTCAAAATTAGGTAGTCCCCTCCCTATCTTTCCTATTTCTTTACCGCTTCTGATTTATGAGTACATCCGTTCCGAGTTCTTCAATTCTCTTGGTGGGAATTGAGGAGAATATCGCTAAACTAGCTAGTGCGGACTTGAAAGAAGCAGGTTATCGTCCCCTGATCGTGCCTAGCATTGATATGGCTTTCCCAGAAGTGAAAAGTTGTCAGCCAGCGATAATTATACTCGATCGCTTCCTCGCAGCGGAGGCTGGTGTGAATTTTTGTCGTCGTTTACGTTCCCAGGGAAGTCGCGTTTATATTATTTTGTTAGTATCTCAAGAAACCCTAGAAGAACGTCTGGCCTGTTTGGAAGCGGGAGCCGACGATTATTTTCTCAAACCCTATAATTCGCCATATTTTCTCAAATTAATCCGTTTTTACCTGCAACCTCTGGAAATTATCCCCGAACAATTGCGTTTTGGTGACTTAGTATTAGATTTAGCCAGTCGTCGTCTCTCCTATAAAAACAAAAATATTGAGTTGACGATGAAGGAATTTGAACTGCTGCGCTACCTCATGATTCACCCCAAAGAAGTATTATCGAGGGATAAAATTCTCGAAAATGTCTGGGGAGACGAATTTCAAGGAGAATCAAACGTTATTGAGGTGTATATTCGCTATTTACGCCTGAAGATGGAGGCTGGTGGTCAAAAACGCCTCATTCATACCGTGCGTGGTGTGGGCTACGTTTTACGGGAATCTTAACAGTAATCAGTGATCAGTGATCAGTAATCAGTAATCAGTAGATTGCTTTTATTTATTCTCCCCAGACCCCACACCCTACACCCCACACCCCACACCCTACCACCCTAGTCAAGCGCTGCTATTCAATCTGGATGGAGTTGGGGGAATCGATAGGAGGGGTGGAACTTCCCGGGGTGATAGTTTGACGGTATTGACTATAAAGACGGTCGCGCCAAGCAAAAAAGCCCTCGTAGGCGCTATTATCGGCTAACCCTGGAATCCCCTTGCCTTGCAATTCCCTGGGTAAGTTGAGATAGGAACCCTGGGGAAACTGAAGCAGTACACTTAATCCCGCCACGGCTAAATCGGCTAAAGTGGGCTGATCCCCGACTAAATAGGGACGATTGGTTAAAATGAGGTTCAAAGCTTCTAAATCCTGTTGTAGCCCCTTTTTCGCTGTATTGATAGCATCTTTTCCCAGACCTACACCCGCCCCCAAAATATCAATTAATTCCCCTGGCACAGAACCCAGCAACAAGCGCATAAAATCGGGAGTTTCCCGGGGTAAAAAAGCGGTACGAAAGTTTTGATTTTGGGCAAAAGCGCCGAGAAAAGCGGTTCTTCCTTTTAATCCCAGGGATTCATCGGCCCATTCTTCGATTAATAAACATTGACCCCGTTGTAGGGGATCTGTGGGGATAATTGGTTTTTCAGGATACTTGCGATCGAGATAAAAAGCAATCTCCGTCGAGTCAGCAATATAAGTATCGCCATCCTTGAGGACGGGAACCTGTCGCTGTCCGGAAAGACGGAATAATTCCAATTGTCCCACCCCTGGCACCACGTCCCTTTTTTTATAGGCAAGTCCTTTATAGTCAAGGATGAGACGGACTTTCTCACAATAGGCGGATAATTCAAATTGGTAGAGTTCTAGCATGGGATGATATGGCCTCTCGATAAATCAGTTTCTCCCTGATTACTCTAACCCTATCGGGCATCGGTCGTCTAAACTTAAAGACTTTACTCCGATTTTGCTCGAACATTTGTACTAAAAACGAGAAAGGCGAAAAAATAATCGTTTGCTAATTTTAGGGACCAGATCCGGCAACCCCAACTCAATAGTGCCACGCTTTTAGGTTAGGATATTTTCACGCACTAAAAGCGAGGAATAACTTATATATTCTGGCAAGCTGACTCGCGAGAGACCAATAGCATACCGCTATAGTAGAGGCGTGCGAGGCTGGCTCCTTTCTCGGATCAGAGGTTACTATGCAATTATCCATCGACGTTTTTAATGATGTAGTTCGCTATCTCGACAGCCACGAGGAAAAATTACGGATCAAAAAATTAATCTTTTGTATCTGTAAAAAATATTGGGAAAATGAGCCTAATATTTTGAACGGTGTGGCTATGGAAGACTTGGTGAAGGAGTTAGTGCAAATCAAAACCAATAAAGAACAATTAACTTTTTCTGTTTATAAATTAGTTAAAACCCTCAATCGTCCTCAAGTTTATCTGGGAGTAGCCACGGTTATTATCGAGCAAATCAGTCAATTATATAGTAATATTGCTGCCGCCTACGACAATCAATTATTACCAGTGGAACCGGAAGTTAACCCTAGCTTCACCACCGTTAATAATGATGTCAACAACGAGGAAGATAATTTATTAAGACAGGTGGTTAGTGGAATAGAAAATCATCGAGAGACGGCGAGAATTCAAAAATTAATGTTTGCCGCTTGTAAAAATCGTTGGGAAAACGATCAAGCGGTGATTAATAATTATGGCTTAAAAAATATTGTTTTAGAACTTCAGCGAAACAATCCCAATTTCCTAAGCTTGCGACAAACTCTCAGGCAAGTTGCCGAAAATATTAATAAAAAAGCTCTCTACCTAGCCCTAGCCGATATTATTCTTACGCAGCTAGAGCATCTCTACGATACTGATAACGATGACGAAGAAGAGGATAATGAGTCAAAAAGTCAAAGATTCAACACTCAAATAGTTGATCTAAAGAATGATTCTGATTCTGCGGCTAAAACCACATCTTTCTCCACCTCTAGAAGTGACCCTGTGGATTTTTCCTCTTCGATCATCAATCTAAATGAACCGCAATTAGTCATGGAATTGCCCTTTGCCGAGCCGGCTTACTCAAATAACAACCCCAGTAATTTCCCACAAATTCCTGCCTACGACCCCTTTGAAATTCGTTTAGAAATTTTCCAGTATGCTAATCCTTTACGAGCCAAAATATTGATTTTCTCGCTCCTATTTCATCCTTGGGATCGGAGCGGTCAAGATTGGTTAACTCTGCGAAGTTATACCCTAGAAGATTTACTAAAACAACTCATCCAAAGTGGTAAATCCCTCCAGGATATCGAAGTTCAACTATACAATATTGCTCAAACCCAAATGGATACGGATGCTAACGTTCAAACCGCCAGTATTCTGGTGCAAACTTTACAAAAAATTCTTTGATTTTTTACCCAAATTTATCTGGATATTCTACCTATGAAACCCAACGAATTAATTGCACGTTATGCCGCAGGAGAAACTCAATTTAGTGGCTTAAAATTACCAGGAGTTAATTTAGTTGGTGCTGACTTAATTGGCATTGTTTTAAATGAAGCAGATCTGCACGGAGCCAATCTTCTCTTTACCTATCTTAACCGGGCTAATCTCGCTCAAGCTAATCTTGTGACAGCTAATTTAAGCGGTGCTAGTCTCAACCAAGCTGACTTAAATGGGGCAGATTTACGCAGTGCCAATTTACACGGAGCGATGCTACAAGGGGCTAATCTTCGTGATACCGATATAACCCTAGCGACGTTACTTGATGCTAACTTAATCGGTGCGGATTTACGGGGGGCTGATTTAAGTGGTGCTAACCTCACTGGTGCTTGTTTGCGGGGAACAAATATGCGTCAGGAAAAGAAAAATCATAAGACTAATTTACAAGGGGCTAATTTCTCCCGCGCCGACCTGCAAGGGGCTAATATGAAAGGGGTTGATCTGGTGCGAGCAAATCTAGTAGGAGCCAATTTAAAGGATGCTAATTTGTGCAATGTTGACCTCAGAAAAGCGGATTTAACTAATGCTAATCTCCAAGATGCTTTACTTACTGAGGCTAATTTAATCGGGGCGCGTTTAGTGGGGGCAAATCTAGCGGGAGCCAATTTAGTGCGGTCAAAAATGACCGATACGGAAGCAATGCAGGCAAATTTCCATAGTGCAACTATGACTCAAATAAAATTTGATCGAGCTAATCTTAGTCAAGCTAATTTTCAAGCAGCAAGAATGAATCATGCTGACTTAAGAAGGGCTAATCTTTCAGGAGTTAATTTCAGCGAAGCGGATTTAGTCGATGCTTTCTTTGCTAGAGCAAATCTCATCGGTGCTGATTTAAGTAATGCTAATCTAACTGGTGCCGAGTTAATGAGTGCTAATCTGATGGGAGTTAACTTCCGCGGTGCAATTATGCCCGATGGCCGGATTAATAATTAAAATTACTAGACAGTGTTGTTGGCAATTATTCCGGTATAATTGCAGGTAGAATTGAGGGTAATCTTATGGTTGAGCCAGTAATTATTGCAGAAGATATGGGCAAAATCTACACCACCATTACAGTTATCAATCGCGCGGATCAAATTCGTGCGGAGGATGGTATGATCGCACCGGAACAAATTCGCTCTCTTACCCTAGAAAATGTCTTGGTGGATACGGGAGCAACTACTCTTTGTCTGGTGCCGGAAGTAATCTCCCGCTTGGGTTTACAGCTTTTAAAAGAGGTAGATGTGGCTACGGCTAAAGGCATAGGAAAAGCGAGAATTTTTCGCGATGCTACCTTGATTATTGCGGGACGGGAAGGGACTTTTGAATGTTTGGAATTACCTGGAGGTCAAAACAATTTATTAGGAATAATTCCTTTAGAAGCTTTGGGATTAAAACCGGAGCTTCGCAGCCAAAAATTGCGAGTCTTACCCACAGAATCCCCCGAGACTTATTTAACAATTTTATCGAACAAAATAGCTCTATAAAATCACTTTTTGTCTGACTGTTCCGGCTCTTTCAGCTATAGCGATAATCTCGATTTCTTGACCAGAAACTCCCTTAATCACCCATTCCACCGTACGGCGATAATCTAAACCGTGAGCAAGACTACTATATACTTTATTTGAGCGCCCTTCTAAGTGACCGATTTCCTGCTCTAATTTTCCCACTATTAAACTCACCTCATCGGCTAAATTTAACTTGACTTGAATGGGACGAACAATCTTTCTTTCCAGTGCCTTTTTACTGGTATAAGTGGGTAAGAATCCCTGATTTTCCAACTGTAAAACCAGATGATAAATACCATTTCCCTCCGACTTAAGATCAAGACGAGAGATAGCTAAAAGAGGTGACATTAAAGCATGGGCAATAGTAAACTGACATTGTTTCTCACATAAATCCGGTAAATACTTTTCTGGGGCATTTTGCCAGACATTTTTAAAGTCCCAACCGCCAATTTCCACCTCTCCCAATTGGGGATGATGAAAACTTTGCCAATTAATAAAACCCTTTCCCGCTAAATTCTCATCATTCCAACGCTGTAACTTCAATTCATCTTCCAAAGGATGCCAGCGAAACCATTGAATATAATCATCTTTTTTCACTGCTGCTTGGGTGGGTGCATCCCATAACTCCACCGTAAAACCATACCAACCAAAATGATCGTAACCGTAATCATCCATGGCACCGTTAGTCACTTCTTTGGGATGATAACGAAAATCGTGATAGACAGAAACGCATTCATAACCAGTCATTGCTTTTCCCTTATCAGCAATATATTTATACATTTCTAAGTCTTCCACGGGGAAATATTCATCGGGATGCGTGCTATAGGGACGCAACATGACTGCTGAATAGGTATGATAGGTAACGAAGCCATTAATATTAGTGTTATTTGCCCAAAATTCGGCTTCTGCACGGGTTTCTGGCTCCGAAAAAGGAAAATTGCCGGCCCCTTGTTGTTCCCCTTCAGGAACCCAATAAACGGGATAATTGCGGTTAAAATCCAGGCCCTCTAGGGTGGGGGCAGTGGTAAAATTATAGCCATCGTAATCGCGGATTAAACCTTCGGTGAGCAAAGTGTAAAAAGTTCCTTCAAATTCCTCCGGTTCGCGACGCACCATAATGCGAGGATCTTGTTCAGAAATTTTCCAAGCGCCACAGGTATCTTTTTGGCGCATTTGTAAGATTAAACCATCGCCGTTAATATCTTCAGGATATAGCCCCGGTTTCTCATCCGTGTGGGGATAGGGCCGAATACTCGATCGTAACATATAGGGAGTGGTGAGATATTTTTCTGCTCCATCCACGGCTAATCGCGGCAAAATATAGACAGTGTAATGGTCAAGAAGTCTGGTAATTGGGGAATTATGACCGTATTGGCGCAAAAGATGAGAGATAGTGTAGAGAGCGACGGCAGAGCCTGTTACTTCCCCCGCATGGGTGTTAGCATCAATCCAATAGGCAGGTTTTTCTAAATAGGGGCCTGTTGCTTGATTTGTGAGGGTAGTTAACCAGATATCTCGATTTTCGTAGCTTTTACCGATCGAGGTGAGGCTAATTAAATTAGGATAGGATGAGGCTAGGTTTTTCAGGAAAGAAACTAATTCTTCGTAGGGGTAATAGTGGCTAAAATCAAACATAATCTTCTGCAACTAAAAAAAAGGAGTATCGGGTTAATTTGAGAAAATATAGGATAATAACAGTAAAAAACTATGGATAGTCAAGATATCGCTCGCTATATCGAAGAAACTAACGGTATTTCTAAGCCTTGGCTGTTGGTGCAATTGCGTCTCAAAAAACTGCAAGAACGTCGTGCCAGTCTTTCCCAACAGGAATATATCCAAGAATTGGATGATATTCAGCAAGACTTAATGAAATTGGGCGAATGGTGGCGAGGAATCGAGTCAGAAGTCTTTAAACCCTAAGCAGTGGCGATAATCTGTAATACTCGCGGTAAATCCTCAAATTCGCCGATGATGCGTTTCACCGGTTGCGGCCAAACCCGGACTAAAGTGGGAATAGCAGAGACATGATTAGATTCCGCTTGTTCTGGATGCTTAGAGATATCGATCACTTTCAGGGTATAGGGATGGTGTAATTCTCGCTCTAGAAGCTGATGGATCGATTCTAGGGTGTGTTTAGTATTGGCATTATTACCGGAGACAAATAACCGCAAAACATAACCCTTGGGACTAGGGTTAGTATAGTCAGAGTCAGCACTAATCCCCGAAGTCGTTGGGGGGCGCTCCTGATAACGGAGAATCAGATCGTGGGATTGCCAAAGTTGGGGAAACTGCTGACGATAGGTTTCTAAGATAGTGGGATTAGAGGATTGTTCCTGCCAAGGTACAGTAAACCAAGCTCGATCGTCCGTGGCGAAAATAGCATTTAATAAAGGCTGATAGCGACGGACAAGGGGATAGACTTCGGCACTAGTATGAATACGGTGACTGTAGGGATCTCGCCAGCGGTCGATGGTAGCAGTAAAACTAGGAACTAAAAAATGGGGGGGTTCTGGCAACCCTAAAGCGGACTGGAGAGCAGCGCAGAGATTCAGATGCCAATGAGTTTGTTTATCAGGATCGATACAGTAAATCAGGTCGCCCCCGGGGGTAAACAGGGCGATGCCTTTAAAAATATCGGGCAACACAATCGCGGAAGTAGTCACTTGAGGGGTTCCCGTAGAGAACAAATAGGAACTTCTATTTTTCTAGATTACTAAACTCTTGACCCCTCAAGAATTTCCTTCAGGGTTTTTCTAGATTCTACCTCGCAGCATCATCGCCAGTTCATTGGGAACCGGGGACATTTCCAGGGCGACCTCATCGTTAATCCGTCCCTCTTTATAGAGGTTAAACAGAGATTGATTAGTGGTAATCATGCCATCATATTCGCCATCTTTCATTAATTCGAGAATTTCGTCATTTTTGCCGCCGCGAATGTAATCTTTGACGGTTTCTGTGTTGACGAGAATATCGTGAAAAGCAGCCCGTTTACTGTCGGTGGTGCGACATAAACCCTGGGAAATAATACAAACCAAGGATTCTGCGATCGCCACCCGCATGGATTCCCGTTCCTCGGCGGTATAAAGAGTTAAAATCCGCTCCAGGGTTTTAACGGCGCTGTTGGTGTGCAGGGTTCCCATGACTAAGTGACCAGTTTGGGCAGCTTTCAGGGCAGTATTAACGGTGGATTTGTCCCGAATCTCCCCCACCAGAATAATATCTGGGTCTTCCCGCAAAGAGGCTTTTAGGGCATTATCGAACTCATGGGTGTGCATTCCCACTTCCCTTTGTTTGATCAAACTGCGACGACTTTGATGGACAAATTCGATCGGATCTTCGATGGTGATAATATGTTTGGCTTGTTCTTTATTGATGTAATCGATCATGGCTGCTAGGGTGGTGGATTTCCCTGAACCCGTCGGACCGGTGATTAAAATCAATCCCTTATGCACATCGCACACATTCCGGAACACCGCCGGTAAGCGCAATTGTTCCATAGTGAGGATTTTCAGGGGAATTAGACGCAAAACCATGCCCGGACCGCGCAGACTTTCAAAGATATTAATCCGCACTCTAGCGAATTCGTACTGAGTTGCACCGTCAAATTCTAGGTCTTTTTTAAAACGAAGGATTTCTTCTTCTCCTAGAATTTCCCGTAACCAACTATTAAAAGTGTTGATGTCAATTTCGGGATAGTCGAGAATGATCATTTCACCACGATCCCGCGTCCGGGGTTTTTCTCCAACTCCCAAGTGAACGTCCGAATAACCCCGATCAAAGGCCATCCGGATCAAATGTTCTAAGGTGGGTTGATTGGGAGCGCGACCCGGCCGGGGTGGGGTTTGGGGAGAAGCAGCCTGACTGGGAACGCTATTTTTGGGAGGACTTGTGGCGGGAATTTGACCATTTTGCGGCATATTCGGCACGTTTTTGGTCGGTGTCGCCACCTGTTGGCTCATTTCTTGAGTTGTCCCCGTGCTGGTTCCCGTGATTTTTGAGGGAGGCATCGGCATGGAGGGAACCGGCAGCGGCTGCAGTGGTCGCGAGGAAGAATTGGGATTTTGACTCATCGTAAATAGGGTTTTTTCCTTTACTATTCCCCGATTGTACTAACATCTCATCCTCAATTTCTGAATTCCTCACAGATGTTGGATTGAGGAGCAAGGAACCAGTAGTCTCCGAGTCAGGGGAATTAAGAGTGAACAGTAATCAATCTATCTCCCTCAGAGGCTATACTAACTATAATCACCCCTTCAGACCCCAAAATTGTTACAATGGAGGTTTAAAGCTGATGATTTTGGCTACTCAAGTTTGAGTGAGTTTGACTTGAAATATAAAAACAAAAATTACAAGGATAATTTTTGTTTTTCGTAACGTTTAAAAATATCGTTAGTAATTTTAATGGCTTTTTCATTGTGGCTGGCTAAACACAAAGTATATAAAGCGGCATTCTTAGAATTTTTCATGATAACTGGGTTGCTAACGTAGGGAAAAAGTGTTTTTAATCTTTCTGTATATAAATCTGCTAATCTATTGGCAGAGATTTTGTCACGACTGGCATTAGTTGCTTGATCATCAAACAAATTTAATTGAATATTTTGTGGTAATTGGTAAAGTTTCTCTAGCCAATCTACGTTCCCCATTACTTTATCCAACTGTTCTACTACCTCTGTTTTTGGTTCTTTATCTTTTAGCAAAAGCCGAGTAACGCCCATCACCGAAAAGTTAATAAAAATATCACAAGCTTTAGTTTCAGCTAGTTGAGTGATAGTTTGCCAATCTACTTGTAATCCATAGGGATCTAAAAAAACAAAGGCTCGTTGAGGAAATTTTTTCTTGAGCAATAAATTGGGTATGATATCGTTACATAAAATCTCATTACAGTTACCGCGACAGACATGAATTTCACGATCAGAAAACTCCTCACATAAACGTTCTAAACGTTCGGTGCGTTGAGGGGAAGCATCAATAAACCAGTAACCATCAAATGGTGGTTCTGTTCGTAAAGCACGCAGGGGAGAACCTTCAATATATCGTTGTTCATCTTCCTTCGCTGTTGGTCTCACGGAACCAGCAAAAGCGTCTATATAGTAATAAGCTTTAAGCCAAGGCTTTCCTGTGGGATTCTTGGGAGTTTTTTGATTGTTCATGATCACAGAATAAGCATTGAGATACTGAGCGAGTAAATCTAATTTATCCTCAGACCATTTACCAATAATATCTTCGCCTTCTTGGCCTCGTTGACTCATATCGATAACTTTGTTTAGGTCAATGTTAATAAATTATCTTGTTCTTGATTTTTTGAGAGTTTTTTTAGGGAGGAAACTGCTCTGATTGTCCATTTAGCCTTGTGTTCGTTCCAAGCCACAGGCATTTCATCCCAAATACGCTCATCGAGCATTCTACCACCAGCTTTGGAATAGTTACCACCCCACTGCTTAAAGAAAAAAGCGACTTTAGATTCTCTGGTTTGAGCCAAAATTTCCCTAACCCAATCTGGCTCTATGGGACGATGTTGATAGCCTGATTCACCGCCAACAATAACCCAATCAATCAGTGATAAATCCAGATTTAGTGGACCTAAAAGAGGTTCACAGGAAAGAAAACGTACCTTAGCTGGTACTGTTTTTAAAGCCTCAATTCTATGGGTATATTGCTGACTTTCTACAGAGACACCCATCCAGATATTTTCTGACCATTCCAGTTTATCTGCTAAAGTTGCTAGTTTTTGAGCGCGCTTAGTTAAAATTTGATAAATATGCCAGGGCGTATCTCGCATCACTGCAAAGATTTCCCGTAAATAGCCAAAGTCTAAATCTTCATGAAAAAGATCACTCATTGAATTGACAAAAATTCGACTTGGTGTGCGCCATTTTTTCGGCTGTTCTAGTCTTTCTCGATGAATAGTAAAATTAAAACCAGTGGGGAAACTTGCTGAAAAACGCATTGTTATTGCTTCTGCATAGCAATTACGACACCCTGGACTCACTTTTGTACAACCAGTGGTAGGGTTCCAGGTTTTGTCCGTCCATTCGATACCAGTTTTACTGCTTGACATTTTTTTACCAGATACTTCAATATGAAGTTAAACTTTTAACAAAGTATTATAGTACAAATTATCTAAATAGGATCAAAGGCTGACAAAAATTAATGCTACTGCCAGCTCTCTCCCGATCTCCCCCAGAGGCTATAGTAACTATAATCACCCTTTCAGACCCCAAAATTGTTACAATGAAGGTATAGGGCTGATTATTTTGACTACTCATTTCTGTGTGATCTTCAGTCTTAGGAGCGTTAAATACGATGAATAGTCTGCCAAGTTCGGTCGAACGGGAAAATTTAGGGCAAATTTTGTTAGAAAATCTACAAGATATTACCGATAAACTTGCTCAAATTGCCAACGATTCTGATCGGATAATACTGGATAATTTACTACAGGAAACTAAGATTTTACTCGATCGAGTTAAGTATAACTCTAAAACTTATCAAGCAAGAGCCGATATATTTGGGCGAATTAATCAACTATGGTTTCAGGTATGGAAACAGTATAGAGATGAGGATTCAGCACTGGAATTAATCCGATATATAGACCAATTTACTAATCAAATTACTGCCTATAATCAATTATTTAGCGGTCTTGCTAAGATCAATGAGGGAAGGACTGGTGAAGAAAAAGCCGATTTAATCAGAGTGGTGGAAGGTTCACGCATTCTCTCAGAAACGATAGATGTGTTTATTGATATGTTTGTCGATTCAGAACTAGAGCAAATTTACAAGGGAGCTAAAAATGCTCTATCGATTTCTAATCGTACTATAACCGAATATTTCCAAGATACTGACAAATCTTTAGTCACCCAACTGAGAGCCTATTATAGTTTAATAATTTTCAGAATTGAAGAGCGATTTAATCCTAAGAATGTATCCTCAGAAACTACTTCTCATTCCCTAACAGATAATTTCAATGATCTTGATGCCTCTAGACAAAATTTAACAGGTTTGGTCGATTTGGAAACTGAAAAATCTTCGTCTGAAAACTGGTTAGATAATCTTTCTGGATCAATTTCTGATCAGGAGGCTTTTGAGAAAGCATTAGAATATGGGCGTGTTTTTCGTCAGAATGTATCCTCAGAAACTACCTCTCATTCCCTAACAGATGATTTAAGCGATCTTGATTCTTGGACAAGAAACTTAGTGGGGGTTGTTGATTTAGGCTCAGAAGACCCCAAAGAATCGTATATTGATTATTTAGTGGAGAAGTATCGGTGAAACGAGTCTTATTCGACAGTGATGTATTGCTAGATGTTTTGGGTAAGCGTGAACCACATTTTCAAGCATCTGTACAAGCATTAAATACAGTTAAGACAGGTAAAACTCAAGGATATATTTCTGGTCATGCCGTCACTAATATTTATTATATTTTGTCAAGAGAAAACGGAAGAGAAGTCTCAAGAAAATTGGTGATAAGTCTTCTAGAGAATTTGCAAGTTGCTAGGGTGACAGATGCAATAATTAGGCAAGCATTGACAAGTCCGATGAAAGATTTTGAAGATGCCGTTACCAGTGCCGTTGCTGAATCGGAAAAGCTAGAAATAATCATAACGCGAAACCTAAGAGATTTTGCTGTTTCCCCTGTTCCCGCAATGCTACCAGTAGATTTTTTATTGACCCTTTAACTAGGGCTTGCTGAATTATAGTACATCGCTTGGTACAAAAAACAAGGGCAACAAAGCCTGAAACGACCGGCTACTGACTCCTGACTCCTGACTCCTACCCCCACCGAAAAACTTTTTCAGCAGACCCTAACTAATGCTTCGGTAAACGTAAACCATCCGATCGCATAGGGATTAAAATCTGAGTTAAACTGCGTAATTGTTCGGCCGTTCCCATACAAATTAACAGATCCCCGGCCATTAATTCCGTATCGCCAGTCGGTCCCCCTATTAGCGTACCATCAGCCCGACGTATAGCCAAAACTAACGCCCCCGATCGATATCTTAAATGTGCTTGACTAAGACTTAAACCGACACAGGGACAAGTCCTCGGATCGATTAAAAATTCTTCCATATAAAACGATCGATCGGTTCCGGTTAAAATCCCATCAACAAAATCCATCACCTGGGGTCGTAGGGCTGCGGCCGCTAATCTTCTACCGCCGGTAATATAGGGAGATACCACCGCATCGGCCCCGGCCCGTTGTAATTTTTGTACTGCTTCCTCGGTACTGGCCCTAGCAATGGCGCGGATTTTCGGATTAAGAGTTTTAGCAGACAAAACTGTATATAAATTCTCCGCATCGGAAGTTAAAGCGGCCACAATACAAATAGCGCGTTCAATTCCTGCCATTTGTAAAGATTTATCTAAGGTGGCATCTCCTTGAACAACAATATAATTTAATTCTTTGGCCCGATTTACCTGTAGGGGGTCTGTATCAATGACTACAAAAGGAATATTTTCGGCGTGAAATTCGATCGCCACCTGTCTGCCTGTGCGACCCAAACCACAGATGATATAGTGTTCCGATAGTCGATCGATCACGCGTTTCTCCTGTCTCTGTTTGAGTCCCTCTTGAAAATAGCCTTGAATTAAAGCTTCGGTCAAGCGATTAACAATATAACCGATCGTGATTACTCCCATCACGATCAAAACCATTGTAAACAGTCGTCCCCGTTCACCTAGGGGATTAATTTCGCCAAAACCGACGGTAGCGAGGGTACTAATCGTCATATAGGCCGAATCTAGCCAACTCCAACCCTCGATCAGATGATACCAAAGCGTACCCAGCAAAAATACCACAATCAGGGCAAAAATTCCCCCGATTAATTCCTGACGCAGCCGACGATATTTATCTTCACTGATAGACAAGCAAAATTCACCCCTAAGACTGTCTAGTAAATTACAATAAAATCAGTTTTTAATCTAAATAACCCGTCCTTCTCAGACGGATTTGATTATAATTTCCCCTATCTCAAGGTCGCGAGAGGACTCCCGTTAGAGCCGCCCTTGCTTAAAGGGAGATGAATCGCGACCAAAATGAAACTAACGCGGTAGCGTTTCCACTTTCGAGGGATTTCGCTAGAATACAGAAAGCGGTAAAGCGCGTAAGGTATCACGGAAACCTCCCGATCCTTTGTACCTCGGAACAAATATCGCCCTTGAAAATGTAATGGTGACGGGTCAAGCAGGATAGAAGCTTAACGGCTAAGGTCAATTCTGCCCACAAATAAAATTCAGAGCCGTCCGCCGCCGGGCAGTCGGTAGACGTTAAACCAAAACGCTTGTGGATTCGGTCTGACGGGGGCATAGTCTTCAGATTGTGTCTAGTTAAGAGGAGTAGAAGCAAGAATCTCCCGTCACAGCCTAGCTTGACGGCGAGAGTGTCAAGTCTAATCGCGCAGGAGTTCCCCAGTGAGTCCAGAAACCCTTTTAGAACCAACCCTAGTTGATCCCACTCCCAATTTAAACCCGAATCAACCCTTCGATCGAGATAGTTTTAACAGCTATGTGATGAATACTTATGGTCGCTTCCCTATTGCGATCGCCAAAGGGTTAGGCTGTCTTCTCTGGGATACTTCCGGTAAACAATACCTTGATTTTGTTGCGGGAATTGCCACCTGTACCCTCGGTCACGCACACCCCGCTTTAATTGCAGTGGTTAGCCAGCAAATCCAAAAACTCCATCATGTCTCGAATTTATACTATATTCCCGAACAAGGGGAACTAGCTAAATGGATTGTCGATCATTCCTGCGCTGATAAAGTCTTTTTCTGTAATTCTGGTGCGGAAGCGAACGAAGCGGCGATTAAATTAGTACGAAAATATGCCCATACGGTGCTAGATTTCCTCGAACAGCCGGTTATTTTAACCGCTCACGCTAGTTTTCACGGTCGGACTTTAGCTACCATCACCGCAACCGGTCAACCGAAGTATCAAAAAGACTTTGAACCCCTGATGCCGGGGTTTGCCTATATTCCCTATAATGATATCGAAGCGGTGGAAAATGCGATCGCTGATCTCGATGAGGGTAATCGTCGGGTGGCTGCGATTATGTTGGAACCCTTGCAGGGTGAAGGGGGAGTTCGTCCAGGGGATATCGAATATTTCCAACGTTTACGGCAAATTTGCGACGAAAATAACATTTTGCTTGTCTTTGATGAAGTACAGGTGGGAGTGGGAAGAACTGGTAAACTCTGGGGTTATGAGAATTTAGGAGTGGAACCGGATATTTTCACTTCTGCTAAGGGTTTAGCGGGTGGTATTCCCATCGGTGCGATGATGTGCAGAAAATTCTGTGATGTGTTTGAACCGGGTAGTCATGCGAGTACCTTTGGAGGTAATCCTTTCGCTTGTGCCTCAGCTTTAACAGTATTACAAACCATTGAACGGGATCATATTCTCGAAAATGTCCAGCACCGAGGGGAACAATTACGCAGCCGTTTACGGGTGATTGCTTCTCAATATCCCCATCTATTTGTCGATGTGCGCGGTTGGGGTTTAATTAATGGTCTGGAAATTAATTCAGAAAGTGAGTTGGTTTCATCTACCATTGTTAATGCAGCTTTGACAGAGGGTTTATTAATTGCTCCGGCCGGTCCGAAAGTTCTCCGTTTTGTCCCTCCTTTAATTGTCTCGGAAACAGAAGTAGATGAGGCTATGGATAAACTAGAAGTTGCTATCGCTAAAGTGGTTTAATTTCAGTTATCAGTTATCAGTTATCAGTTATCAGATGTAAGTTTTAAGTTTTAAGTTGACAGGTTCCAGTTATGAGTCAATTCTTTTTGAGCTTTATCCCCCTAAATGTCACCTTTTCACTGGACTAGGGGAGGATAAATCTACTGTTGTTCGGGGTAAATAAAATGATCACTTCTGAACCTATTTATTCCCTCCCTAAAACCCCTCCTTTAGAAAATGGGGATCAACTAAGTCGCCAGGAATTTGAGTGCCGTTATCAGAACCTTTCTGAAATAAAAAAAGCCGAATTAATTGAAGGAATAGTTTATATGTCTTCTCCTGTGCGAGTGCAGAGTCATGGAGAACCTCATTCTGATATTTTAACTTGGTTAGGGGTCTATAAAGCTGCCACAATTGGGGTGATGTCTGCGGATAATACCACAGTGCGTCTGGATGCAGATAATGAGGTACAACCGGATGCTTTACTAAGAATTAAAATTGCTGGACAATCAACTATTAGTAACGATGATTATATCGAAGGTGCGCCAGAATTAATCGTAGAAATCGCCGCTTCTAGTGCTTCCTATGATCTCCACAATAAATGGCGAGTTTATCGTCGTAATCAAGTGCAAGAATATCTTGTTTGGCGAGTTTATGAACGTCAATTAGATTGGTTCCGATTAAATGCTGGAGAATATATTAAACTTGAACCCGATAGTCGAGGGATAATTTACTCGCAGGTTTTCCCAGGTCTTTGGTTAGATGTTAATGCTTTATTAGCGGGTAACTTAGGACAGGTTTTGACAGTTTTACAGCAAGGTTTAGCCAGTCAAGAACATCAAGATTTTCTGAAGATATTATCTCAAAAAAAGTAGTAATTGATATTTAAATATATGAATTGGCATCCTGACGCTTATCAAGCTTTAATTGCTGAAGATTATCCTCAAGTTGCGGCAATCTATGAGGAACTAATCGATAACAATCCCGAAAATATTTCTGACTATTGGTACTTGGGAGTTGCCTATCTTCTGCAAAATTTAGAAGCAGCAGCACAGGTGATGTGGCAAAATGTTTTCAGGGAAGGAAATCCCGAACAAGTTAAGCAATGGCAAGCAGAATTAGAAGCAGTTTTAGACGCAGAAGCGCGACGACAACAAAGCAAAGGTGATCTGGCAGCTGTAGAATATCTTCGCTATCATCTACAGGAAATTGTTCCCAAGTCAATTAATAATTTATTAGCTTTATTCGATTTAGCTTTAGATTTAGAAATATTCGATCCAGAAGAACTAATTAATTATCCTATTCAAGACAATCTCAGATATAATCCCGATCAAAAATTGCTTTTAAATGTAGTTCTCAAAAGTCTTTTATATCCCCACGAATTAACTTTAGATTTAGCTCAAGCAAGTTTACCCTACCTAGAGGAATTAGCTGATAGTTTTATCCCGCAAGCTTTTCAGATAGCGGCACGAGTCACCAACGAGCAACAAAGTCCCACTTTTGGAGTAGAAATTATTAAACTTTGTCTGCAATTAAGACCAAATGATCTGAGTCTTTTAGAACAGTTAGTTAACCTCTATATTTTAGCCGAAGACTTTGATAATTCTTTGATAACTGCCTATCAATTGCGAGAAATTTGTCTAACTCCAACCCTAAAGTTATACAGTAATTATCTAATTTTGTTAATACTTTTGCGCTGGGGAGTTTGGCAAGAAATTGAGCATATTTATCAAGAATATCAGAATTTATTACAGGAATTAATCCGTCAGAAAAATATCACTTTAGAACCAATTATTAAAACTAGCTTTCTCAATGTTTCTAGTCCTTTACCCTACCTAGGCGATCGAGCCTTAGCCAATCGACAATTAACCAATCGCGTCGCCGAAATTTTCCTTGATAATAATAGTTTTAAAACTCCTTTGCTTACGATCAAAAAAGTTCAAGAAAAACTAACGATCGGTTATCTTGCCAGTACCTTAAAACATCATTCCGTCGGTTGGTTAAGTCGTTGGTTAATTCACCATCATGATCGAGAAAAATTGCAAATAGCCATCTATACTATTAACCAAGAAGAAGATGAAATTACCCGTCAATGGTTCCGGGATAGCCGAGATATTATCCGTCATTTTCCCTACGCTCAAAATCCCCTAGAAGTTGCCCAACAAATTCAACAAGATCAGATAGATATTCTAGTAGATTTAGATAGTTTAACCCATAATCTCACCAATCAGATTATCGCGCTGAAACCCGCGGCAAAACAAGTGACTTGGTTAGGTTGGGATGCTTCTGGATTAGCAGCTATTGATTACTATATCGCCGATCCCTACGTTTTACCCCAGCAAGCGGAGGAATATTATCGAGAAAAAATCTATCGTTTACCAGAGACATATTTAGCAGTGGATGGTTTTGAAATCGGCACTCCCAATCTACGTCGAGAAGATTTAGAAATTCCCCCCGATGCTACCATCTATTTTTCCGTACAAAGTGGCATGAAACGCCATCCTGACACCATTAAACTTCAGATGAAAATTCTCGCACAAGTACCCAATAGTTATTTTCTGATTAAGGGAGTCGGTAAGACTGAAAAAATTCAAGAATTATTTACTGAAATAGCGATTCAGGAGGGAGTTAATCCCCAAAGATTGCGGTTTTTACCGAGAGATATAGATGAATATACCCATCGCGCTAATTTACAGATTGCCGATGTGGTGTTAGATACCTATCCCTACAATGGTGCTACCACCACCTTAGAAGTTTTATGGCAAGGAATCCCTTTAGTTACACTGGTAGGAGAACAATTTTCCGCCCGCAATAGTTATACTTTTATGATTAATGCTGGTATTGAAGCCGGAATTGGCTGGAATGAGACAGAATATATCGACTGGGGAGTAAAATTAGGACTCGATCGCTCCCTTCGTCAAGACATCAGCCATCAACTGTTAGGAAATCGTGACATAGCTCCCCTCTGGCAAGGGAAAAAATTCGCTCAAAATATGGAAAACGCCTATCTAAAAATCTGGGAGGGAAGTTGTTGACATCCTCGCCGCCGTAAAACGGACGGCGATTCCTCACCACGCCACTTTTTTAGAATGGTCGCTGAATGGGGTTGACGCGACCCGGGATGCTGCTACCTTAGCGGTAGTCTTACGCTTTCCTCTACGTCCGTTTAAAGTCTCCGAATGTCCTCCGGCGACCTTGATATTTACCGCAGCGTTTACATCTCGATCATGAAAAGTTCCACAGAAAAGACATTC
>VYLV01000032.1_pt1 | contig 19214 bp, 15 predicted proteins | sample 5114191 | NCBI WGS metagenome assembly VYLV01 (sample SAMN12291782, study PRJNA351875) | freshwater metagenome | isolation source: freshwater lake | place: USA: Michigan, Little Long Lake | collected 2013-08-08 | reverse complement strand
TTTTGCTTACCTCCACCTTAATTCCTTCTTTCAAAACTATACCTATCAATCGTTTCCCCTTTTTTTAAGTTTCTTCTCTTTTTGTTAAGAAAGATCTGACTAATGGATAGCTTATTAAGGGGGGATTAAGGGGGGATTAAGGAAGAATAGAACTCAAAGTCTATCTTCAATTTAATTATAACCAACTACTTAACTCTCCTTTTTGCTGGGGTTTTTTCAGGTATAAGACAGATTTTACCCGATTTAATTTTAGGAAAATTAAATCCTCTTGATTAAGGGGAACTTTGACCACTTGTCCCCCTTTCTTCATCTTCGATTTTCTTTCTCCACCCCCAATAAAAAGAAAACCAAACTATTCCAGAAATCAGGAGTAATCCTGCACTTATTCCCCATATTGAAGAAGAAGCAGTGCGTCCGAAATTAACTCCACGATATTCGATGAAACGAGATTTCTCGCATTGGTTTTTCTTTTCAATATCCGATTGTTTACATTCAGTTGCTTCTGAGCTAATATTATCTGCCGTTACGCTTGTTTTATAGAGTCTTCCTCTTTGAGGGTTAGGATGAGTATAGGTAACTTCATATTCTCCTAAAATAGCGTCTAAAAAGAGGCGTAAACTACTAGCGATTTCTTCTGAGTTTCCAGAAATAGCAAACAGTCCATTAGGGGTGATTTTACTAATTTGTTCTAATCCATAAACATCAAGATATTCATTTGATGGTATTTTACCTGATTTTATTTTACCGTTATCTTTTGAGGGTTGACGGTTGATTTCACTCCATTGCGAAGTTCCAAACTTTTTTTGTAATTGTTCAGCATTTAAACCATAACCTAATGTATGAATAGTGATTTGAGGATTATCCCCTAACTTTCCTTTAATTTCCTCTAATTTTGTTTTTTGTAGTTGTCTAGCTTTTTTCTCATCCCGACTATCATATTGAGTATCAAACCCATCGCTTAAAAGAATAACCGCTAAACGAGGTTTCGGTTCAATGGGTTCAGCTTTTTTCTCATCAAAAGGATAAAATTTATTCTTTAATTCATCCGTTGGAGGATTTGTGAAAAATTCAACGGCTTTTCCTAATGTATCATAAATATTAGTTGCAGCACAAGGAGTTTGTTTCTGAAGATTTGTAATAGCAGCCGTTGTCTTGCTATCACTAACACTATATAACTTGTTAAAATCTTCTAGGTTTTTAATGGGTTTATAAGTACAGCCATAACCAAAAGGAATAATCGCAACATTAGTGTTTCCTCCTCTTTTTTTCGCTTCTTCAATAAAGGTAGTTAAAGCAGAAAGCGCAGCATCTAATTTTCTTTTCCCTTTGGGAACTGCTTTATTACAAACTCCCTTACTGTCTAAATCGGTTGAACAGTTCATGCTTCCACTCATATCTAAAAGAACTAAGATATAAGCAGGAGGGGGTTCAGCTTCTAGGGGGTTTTTAAATTTAAAAGGTATATCAGAATAACCTTTATCAGTATCAGAGGGTGCAACTAACTTATTGTTAGTCATATCTGTTACTTGTAATTTAAAATCTTCCTTTTTTAGCGTGATTATTGGTTTCTTTTCACTATCGGTTACTTTAAGGCGTAAAGTGACTTTATTTTGTTCTTCTCGATAGCTAATAATGTCTGTTGTTTTTGCTTGAACCATATCAGAAATTAATAAAATTCCAGACGTAACAATCATTAAACTGGTAAAATCAATCAACTTTCGGGACAGGGTAGTAATTTTAAACATTGTTGTCTCAATCCTTAGTTAGTAGATAGTAAGTCGATGCTCTGTTCATGGGGGGTTATGCTATCACGAAATTAACTTCTAAGTAGGGAGGTACAATCATTTGTAGGATGGGTTAGCGCACTTCGTAACCCATGCGGGTGTTGGGTTTCATACTTCAACCCAACCTACGTTCATCTTATATTTAATTCCACCCACCTACTTATCGAAGTGTCTTAACTGATTTAAAACAATTATAACCATTAGTTACCGAGGCTTTTTATTGATGTCTGAAGACTCAATCAGGTTAACTATAACAGTAGGTTAAGCATCGGGATCTAGGAATCGGTTATAATAAACAAATCGGTACATTTTAGGTTGATAATCATCTGTTTCATTGGTGATAAAAGTGATTAGGGTATTATGTTTTAGGCTAATTTCTCTTTTGACAGAAATAGGATTACCATTACGTTGAATTTGAATATTCCCAGAACTTTTAGGATTGGGAATCAGTGTTGCATCTTGTTTAGTAACAACAATTTCCCCCAGATAAGGTTCTGTATCAGGAAGATAAATATCAGAGCCAATTATCTCATCATTTGAGATTTTTTTAAAATCAATTCCTCCAATGGTGATCTTGATAGACGATTTTTCTGGTAACTCAATAGATAACCCTTCTTCGATTCTATTACCATATTCATCTGAGACAAAACGAAGATCAAGATTCTCTTTGGCTTTCCCTGAAATAACGGGAATCGATCCCTCATAATCATAATAAACAAAGCGATATTTTTGATTATTGTTTTCAAAAACAATTAAATCATTGTGTTTAACAGATACGGAAGCAGCACTGGTTAAGGAAATACCTTTAATCTCAAATTGATGAAACATATCTTTTTTTGGGAAGAATTCTGTTCCTTCATTAGTAACTAAAAAATGACCAATATAGAGAGGTAATCCCTCAATATAAATATCTGAACCAATTTGTTGACCATTTTGTTTTCTCGGTTCACTCCCTCCTAATTTAATGGTTTTACCCTCTTTAATTCTATCTTTAGGAAAAGGAATTAACACAGACTGATTATCTGGCTTAACCCATAAAATGTTAAACCCTTTTTTCAGAATTTGGTCTGGAACATAATTATCAATTGGTTCAGGAGGAGCATTAGGATCTTGTTGATATTCCCTATATTCAAAGCCTTTTCCAGCCCTTAAAGCGGTGTGAAAACTAGGAGAAGTGGTGAAAGTTAAAGCCCCTCCTAAAAGACCACCTAAAATGCAAAAGCCTAAGGGATCTTCTATTTGCTGAAATAAGTCTGTCACCTGATTAGATGAGCCTCTTACTACTTCAAATATTATAGCTGCAGCAAAACCAGCTATCACAGCAAAAATGGGACTTAAAATCAGTCGTTTTTGGTAACGTTTTTTATTCCCTGCGGAGTTACTAAAAAAAGGCCATACTAACCCTTCAATTAATCCCACTATTCCCCCTAAAAATAACCATCCTAAAACTCTAATCGGTTTTTCATCTAACTTGAATTGAGGCAGATAAAATAGTTGTAAGAGGATAGCGATCGCTAATCCTACCCCAAAACCAATAGGAATCGCTCTAAAAAGAAGAGGTTTCTTAGAGCGTTTGAGATTACGAGAGAAACGAGTTGGATTTGTGATAAAAAGCTCATTGAGAACCATTCCCACCGCTAAACAAACCGAAACCAACGGAAAAACGATAATTTCTTCCCACTGTCTCACTTGACTGATGACTCCAACCACTGGAAGATCACTAATCCCTTCTAAGAGGATAAAGGCCAATTGGCTCAAAAACCAGCCCAACAGGGCAGAAATCATACCAGCGCAAAAGCAAAGGATGAGTCTTAGGATGATTAACATAGGGGTAGGATGGGTAACTCCTCAAGGGATGGTCAGGATTCTTCTATAAGGTATATCGTAGCGGGGGGATAGATTTATGCAGAGTTTTTTGACATTGAGCAAAATTAGGATTAATTTCATGATAATTCTTGGTTATAGTTACTAATTCTGTACGCAAATATTGCATCTAGAATTAGCTTTGTACGCTTTGACCCGTACTGGGTTAACTACGAACCTCTCTATCGGATTCCCGCTAAAGGCGGCCTCTCCGACTACCTTTCTTCCAATATTTAAGGAACCATTAATATCTGCTCCATAGAAATAACCCGACGAGCTTCTGAATAGTCCTCTTTTAATTCTCTTGCCTAAATAGCTTTTTTGCTTTTGAATAGACTCTAAGTCCAAGAAACTACATTTAGAGGTATAGCTTTCATTAGTTGTTTTGACCTCTATTCCTACTAAATTTGCTTTATAGGTAAGTTGTTCGATAAACCTTGAATGAGGAATATTTACGAATGACTGGTTATTTCTATCTCCAATATTAATGTTTTGTTTCCAGCCTTGATTATGACCAATAACTAAAAGGTTAATTTGATGAGCTAGTAATTTATCAATAATATATTTACTAGCGGTGTGGAGGTAATAATCCACCTGGCAATTACGCTTTAAAGTTAAACCTTGTATTCTTTTACTGGTCTTCTGTAGACTGGGTAATTCCGATTTGAGTTTAGCTAGTGTCTTGTTGTACTTTTGATTGCAGGATTTTAAGGCTTTTCCACATACTAAAGTTGGCTGAAATTCGGGAATATTAGAGGTAACAGCAGCTAGGTTATTTAAGCCTAAATCGATAAAAGCATATCTTTCTCCCTCTTGACTTGATGAGGATGGTTGTTCATAGACAATCTCTAAACAATAAGCACCCAATTTAGGAATAATCCTGACCTCTAAGACTTCCTTTAAATTAGTTTTAAATTCTAAATTAGTCCCTGATAGCTTGATTAAACCTTGCTTCAACGCTTTTTTAGAAATGGCTTGATAGTTATAAGTTAAAACGTTTCTACCTTTTTCCTTGTCTTTGTATCTTGGCAACTTAGGCTCTCCTGTAAATTTATCTGGCGATTTTTTGTATTGTTCTTTCGCTTTTTGGTAGGATTTAAAGGTTTTTTCTACTTGCTTTAATACTAACTGACTTACTTTGGCGGGTAAGGCTTGATAATCTGGACTCATTTTTAAGGCATGATGTAACTCAGTCATTGTTAAAAATGGTTGATGTGAAAAGAAAACTTGACGGTTTAAATAAACAGCACAATTATACAGATTCTTCGATAAAAATCCTAATTTATCAATTACTGAATAATTTTTGTGATTAAATTTAATTAGATGTTTTTGAACTAATTTCATCATTCTCCTCAAGGCATTTAATTAAACATTCTGTCTTTCTATTTCGTCCTCTTAATGAGTATAATCGAGCGCAAAATGAGGTAATTATGCTCACGAAGTCTTGCATTAAATCGTCTTTTCTTTCTTCTGCTAGATTAACGACCTCTATATCTCTATTTGTTTGAGTTAAAAGAACTTTCAGATAATTAAACCCTACTCTGCTTAAACGATCTTTATGTTCTACGACAATCAAATTATAATCAGTTTGTTCTAGAAGTTTTAATAATAGCTTTCGATGATCATTGACTCCACTTCCTACTTCTTTAACTACTCGAACAATTTGATAGCCTTTCGCCATACAATAAGCTTCCAATCTTTTTGCCTGAGTCTCTAAGTTAGATTTATTTTCTGAACTAGAAACTCGCGCATAAATAGCTACTTTATTTTCACCGCAAGAACGGTCATCTTCAAAAATAATAATTGTTCCTGTAGGAAGACGTTCTCCTTGTAACTGCCCTCGATTCCACATTCTCCAAGCAGTGTCATAACTGATCCCTTTTTTCTTAGCATAATCTGATAGTTTCATGTGAACTGCAATGTAGGCCTTGTACTAACCATATTAGCAGTTGTTTGCAGTTATTTGCATATATTTTTTACAAAACTTTACAATACTCGAAAATAAGCTTTAATACTACATCTGGTTATTAAAGACTGATTATTTATCTCTCCTGTTGCCTTTTGCATGAGTGCCTGTCCCCATAAGTAGCCTATACTCAACGGATTTAGTATAATTGCACCATTTTCGACGTACACTTCGGCCGCCGTCAGTAATTACTATATAATCACCCTGGAGGGAAAACGAGTTTTGTAAAGTTTTGTAACAATTTAGGTCAAGATGGCATAAGAGGTCAGGGGTGGATCGATAGAGAAATATACGCTATCACTATATAAGGAGGAACCCTAGCTATGACTCAGTTAAGACAAGGAGGTGGTTAATTTTGGGAGGAGTGATCTATATTGGCGATCGCGAGGCGGGAAAAACCCATTTAGCGCTGGAGCTAGTTAATCCTAATCATCAATTTGTCATGGTGGACTCTGTAGCGTATCAAAAAATTGCTAAAGGGGATAAATCAATATCAACTCTTGCTCAAAAAAGCATTCACGATCGCTATTTTGAGGTTAAAGTTCATCTTCCCAATGGAGAAAAAACCATTATGACCAATTGGTTAGATACCCCGGGAGAAATTTGGCGACCCAGTTGGCAGTCTCAAAATCCCAGTGAATGGCAAAATTTTATTGACCATCTTCAAGATGCGGAAGGAATTTTATTAATTCTTGCACCTTATCGAGAAATTCTTGATCCTCATCTTCCTGAATACCATGAATTTGTCACCCGAAAACAGTGGATCAATCGTTTTGACCGATGGGTTAAATTTTTTAAACAATATTGCTCACGGATTGAACATTTACTACTATGTTTAAATAAAGCAGACTTATTCTGTGGCAACCTGAAAGAAGAGTCCCAAAAACTCGCCTATAATCCCCATTATCAACGGATGACTTGGGAACAAAAAGATAGGTATGTTTATCATCGCTATTTTAACCCGATTCATTCTTATATCAATGAGTTAAATAGGAATATAGATGACTTATCTATCAGGTGTTTTATCACCACCATTGACAATCGAGAATTACTAGAGCTTCCTTGGATTTACTTAGGAAGTTATTTAGCTAAATAACACTATTAATTTTTAGGAGAATCTATTATGAATGGCGGTAATATTGCGATTGTCGGCCCAAGAAAATCGGGGAAAACAACCTATTTAGCAGGTCTGGCTTATCATAGTCATCACGAGGATCAACAAGGCATTAAATATACTATAACCATCCAAAATGAAGACACCAGAAATTTAAAAGAAGACGCTGAACGAATTCTGTTACCGCAAAAAGATTTTAAAGGAACAAAAAAAAGAGATAAGACAGTATTTCAGCTTCCTTATTTTAGTTTTTTTATTGATTATAAGCCTAGTCGCTTTAAAGCTAGTCAAAGAATCACAATTACCACCAGAGATTACTCAGGAGAGCTTTTTGATGATTTGGAAAAATCTAGTTTTTTAAGTAATGAAGACGAAGAATTTGTTAAGGATTTTTTTACTAATAAAATTGGGTGTATTGTGTTGTTAACAAGTTGGGAGTTAGGAGCGGATAACAAATATCATAATATGTTAAAGAATTTTTTAGAAATTATGGATAGAAATAATGTCGATAGTAATTATAAAATAGCGGTAGTAATGACTAAATGTGAAACGGGAGAAATTTGGACAGGAAGATTTGAACCTGAACGAGATTTATTCGACGTACATCTCAAAAAAACCAAAGATTTGTTAAGACAAAAATTAAAGCCTAATACCCTTAAGTTTTTTGCTCTATCTACTTTTGGAATTTTATCACAGACCGATCCTCGTCCTAATCGATTAGACCGAATTGTCAAAGGAGAACCAGCTTCTGTCTTAAGGCAACCTGAAGTCTGGAAACCCTATAATTTAATTGAACCGCTTTTATGGATTGCTCAAACTTCTAAATCAACAACAAAATGAACCCCTTAACATGGCTAAAACAAAAAGTTAATTCTCAGACTTCGGATCTGACTGTTGAAAGTGCGGATATTCGGGTTATTGGCGACCGCCGTTCAGGAAAAACGGTTTATATGGCCTCTCTCGCTTATTGGCCAAATGCAAATCCTAATAGTCCAGTTCAAACCGTTACTCCCATTGGGGATTTACTAGCCAGTCAAGAATTAATCAAATATGCTCAAGATGTTTTAGAGCAAGGATTAGAATTAAAAGGAACGCCATTAAAGCCTAATGTTGTGGAAGTTAAAGACTACGGTTTACAGATATTGCTAAAAGATCAGTTTAAACTCTCAAAACTTGGCTCTCCATCGGTAAAGTTAACCGTAAATTGTAAAGATTATGGCGGAGAATTTTTTAAAGATTTAATCAGGAAATCTAATGATTCTTTACTAATGGATTATTTAGATGATTGTATTAGATCAACGGGTATTTTATTCTTAGTAGATGGGACAGCTTATGCCAAAGATCAGGAATATGCTAACAGTTTAGAACTTTTTTTTGCAGCTTTGGATCAAGCCGATTTACAGCATAAACAGAGAAGAATCGCTTTATCTATCAGTAAATGCGAATTGTCTCAATTATGGACAGGACGACATAATTCTAGGGTGTTAATGGATAGTCTTTTTCCGAAAATGATGGGAAAATTAGAAACGTGGCAAAGTCGAAAATTAGGTTTTGTTGACTATTTTGCCCTTTCATCTTTTGGTACACTAGGAAAAGAATATCCTCAACCGAATACCATTTTAAAACAACGAGATAGAGGAGGAACAACTTCAGTTATTAAAGAACCGAGAAAGTGGCGACCGTTTGGTTTAGTTTCACCGATTTATTGGCTCTGTACAGGTCAACGTCATAAAGCATTAGATGAGGATTAAAACCATGAGTTTTATTGAAATTCACGAGTTCAGCACAGGAATTAATGTTCAAGGAACACCTGATAATTGGTGGTCTGTGGGTTTTTCAGGTGGATATATGAATTCAACTCTCACTTCTATTCCTAAAGCTGTTCAACAAGACATTGCGGCTGATTTATTTTACCTGTCAGAATTTGCCGTCCAAAAAAAACCAGCAATCATTGGTCGAGAGGTTAAATTAGGTCAAGAGGAATGGTCAGTTTTAGCTGTTATTACCCATGCTAAGGATGAGAGTGAGCGGGGAATTTCTGTCTCTCGTTATTTTCTAACAGAGGGTTTAGGAAAACTGAATGATTTATTAACTTATAGAGGACCTTATAGAGGATCCGATAGTCTAACCTTTAATCCTTTTGATGAAAAGAAAGTGGGTGATAAGGTTTCTTATAATACGAATGAAACGAAAAAGTCCGATCTTTTACATCTCCTTGATAATCCCGAAGAACTGATTAAAGAGATTCTTGTTCCCTCAACAACTACCACAAAAACAGGAATGAGAATTACCCATAAAGCGATTCACCAATTAGCTGAAAAAAAAGCCAAAGAATTAAACCGATTAGTCTCGTGGGCCTATGATGTAGAAGGGGTGAAAAAACCTCATGATTTTCTCATTATTTATCCTGCTGCGGCAACAACTCCTCCTGCACTACCACCTAGTAACAATAATCCTTTAGATACTAATGCTCCTAATGATATCTCTCAAGGAGTAATTCTTCCTCAACTTCCCCCTGTTCCAAATCCACAAACTTCGCCTTCTGTAACACCACCAAGTTCTCCTGATACTCCTTCTAATAGTTCCTTTCTCTCCGAAGCTGATAGATACTTACAAGAATCCCTTAGTAAAAAGGATGCACCTCCTCCCAGAGTAGAAGGACAAGAAGAAATATATAATATTATTAGAAGTTGGATTAATAACAATCCTCCTACTTTTAACGATGTTCAAACTATCGAGAATGCCTTTAACAAGACAACATTGTATGACGATCAATTTTGGACTACATCTATTTTAGAGCCACTTGATCTTAATAACGCAACGGGTGGTAAAACCTATCCCCATATTTATGTTTATCTTTATCTCTTATATGGATTAATTATTCCTGATAAACTTCCACTCTTTTTAGGATGGATTGAAAACGTACCTAAAAAACAAAAGAAAACCGTTGATGGATGGATTGAAAAACTCAGTTTAGGAATTGAATCACAATTAAATAGTATTTTCCCCAATGGCTACACAGAAACGGCAATTTTTAAAAGAGTAAAAAAAGGTGTTGAAGTCTTAATTTATGAAAAAAATAATACTTCAATTTTTAAAAGAGTAAAAGAAGGCGTTGAAGTCTTAATTTATGAAAAAAATAATACTTCACAAGATTTAAAATCGATACTTTTGCCTGATGAGCTAAAAAAACTATATTCCCTGCTCAGTCAGTTAAGCACACTTGAACCCAATCCTCTTAATTTTAATCACTCTGAAACAAGTAGAGTGAGAAAATGGTTTTTAACTGAAGCACAAGGATTATGGCCTTCATGTTACAAAAATTACCTTCCCCTTGTTCTGAAGGATGGAGAAACTTTTCAACAGAACCTGTGGCAAGATATTAAACAGATTGCCAGAAATTATAAAACTGCTAAGGCAAAGTTATATGAAGATATCAAACAGAAATCAGGTTCTCGTAATTCTATGACTGACCCACAAGATATAGCAAACTCTTTAAAACAAAGCGGTTATCAGCTTACCTATGCTTCTGGAAATTTAACCGTTTTTAATCAACAAGAATGGGAAAAAATAAAAGATTATTTCATTGAGTTAATCTGGTATAATAAGGTAAAAAGTGAGTCTCTATCAAAGCCATCTGATAGTAACAAACAGTTATTGGAGGATTTAGCCAAGGTATTTGGGGCAATGATCAAGTATAAAGAAGATCACAAAATCAATACAGATACTAAGAATGATTATACTCCACTAGCGGTTATTACTCAAATCTTAAAACATGATGTTCCTACTGATTTATGGAAAAAGTGTGGTTTTGAGGTCAATTTAGGAAAAGAAAAAAAAGACAAAATAGCGTTAACTCCTGAAGGTGATAAAGATGTTACCATTATTTCTCTTGAAAGAAAACCCCTTTGGTTTGAACATTTTATCCGATATCTTATCCTTTTATTAATAACCATGTTATTACTATCACTAGGGGGTTCACTGGTTTTTATCTTCGCTTTAAAGCATCAAATAGAATCTGTAAATCAGGAACTACAATTAATGACAGAATTAACTCTACCAGATGGGTTGGACAAAATAGTTAATGATCTGGCTCAGTATCAAAAGATTGATAAAACAAAAAGTAAAAAGGCAATTATTAAACTCTTTGTTTTACAAGAAAGCTTATCTAAGCAAAAAGAAATAAACTGGAAACAGTTAATTGAAGATTATCAAAAAGCAAAAAACATACAACCAACAGGTACTGTAGAAATAAAATCAGGTAGTCAGACTAGAGAGGCTATAATCAAGGATATTAAAGAAATTATAAAGCCATCAACTCCTCCCTCTCCATCCCCATCACCTTCTGTATCACCTTCTGTATCACCTTCTGTATCACCTTCTGTATCCCCATCTCCCTCTCCATCACCTGCAACAAGTTGGAAGGCAACGGTTACGGCGATTGATGCTTTACGCGATGAATTTGTTAATATGGGGCAAGATAAATCACGTGTTGAAGATGCCATTATTAAAAAGATTGCTGCTGGTTTTGTTTATAAGGATAAAGCTGATAGGCAAGATGATTGGACTCCTAAAATCAAGAAGTTTCAGAAAGAAAATAGTATTACAGAAACAGGCTTTATCAGTCAAAGTGATAAAACTTATAAAGCCCTAAAATGCAAAGTTGCTGAGGAATTAAAACCAACTGATCAAGTTCCAGATTGTCCAGCAAACCATAATTAATTATAATCGTTAATAGTGGGGCGCAAGTGTTGTGCGTCCTATCAATTAGCGTTTGATTAAGGAAAATTAAAGTCTATCTGCACTTAATATTATTATCAATTAGACGGGAGAAAATCAATTCAAATTCAGTATTCAGCAAAAAGAACTATCAAAGTTATATATAACATTTCCCAATTTTATGAGGTGCAGTCAATTGATTAAGAAGTTAATTATGTATAGCTTTTACTTCCGACTTCCGACCTCATAATTCTGAATTCTGCTATAATGATTTTAACTATCTTTAAATAGCTTAATCTTATGACTTCCTATCAAACTCAGATAACCCTTGATAACTCTCAGCAAATCCTTCTCTCTAATTTACCCTTCAAAGAAGGAACAAAGCTGAACATTAATATTGAGGTTGTTGAAGAAGATATAGCTGGATCTTCTTCCGATTTTGAAACGCTTTTAGAAAATACTCAAGGAATATGGACAAAAGGAGATGGGTTAGAATATCAACAGAAAATTCGAGAGGAATGGTCATGAAAAAACTGATAGATTCTTGTATTCTGATTGACCATTTTAATGGAGTTTCAGCAGCAACCAGCTATCTTAAAAAACATAAAAATGATGCTTGTATTTCTATCATTACTAAAGCAGAAGTCTTGATTGGATTTGAGGATGAAACCACCTTTCATCAAGCTCAACAAGTTTTATCCTACTTTCACCTAATAGAATTAGATCAAACTATCATCGATTTAGTCATCCAACTTCGTCGTGAACAAATCAGGAAAAAGTTGAACAGACTCCCCCATCAAAAGATCATACAATGGAAATTACCCGGCGCAATTCAAGCAGCAATCGCCCTTCATTATAACCTTAAATTAGTCACTCACAATACTAAAGATTTCGACTTAACTCAACATCCCTTTGTTGAAGTTCCCTATACAGTTTAACCTAGTTTTTAGGATAGTAAAGTATGGTTCTAACATTAACTCATTCTTACTGATGGCTTGTGTCATGACTTGATCCTCATTAACTTTCTTTAGTCTATCCCATTTATCGAAGTTAAATGCGATCGCTGATCCAGCTTCGCCTAAATTTTATCTCAACTATAATAAAACTGTATTATTTAACTGCTCCACTGCATAACTTCCCCCCGATCCTACGATAAAAGATTGAATAGAGACTCATTTTAGGGTGATCGCTTTTGTTAGTACATATATGCTAAGTAATAATCCTTACTTTTGACAAAAAATCATGAGTACTATTGAGATTCACGAGTTCAGCACAGGAATTGATGTTCAAGGAACACCTGATAATTGGTGGTCTGTGGGCTTTTCAGGTGGATATATGAATTCAACTCTCACTTCTATTCCTAAAGCTGTTCAACAAGACATTGCGGCTTATTTATTTTACCTGTCAGAATTTGCCGCCCAAAAAAAACCAGCAATCATTGGTCGAGAGGTTAAATTAGGTGAAGAGGAATGGTCAGTTTTAGCTGTTATTACCCATGCTAAGGATGAGAGTGATCGGGGAATTTCTGTCTCTCGTTATTTTCTAACAGAGGGTTTAGGAAAACTGAATGATTTATTAACTTATCATTATCGACAACTCAATGGTCTAACCTTTAATCCTTTTGATAAGAAGACAGTGGGTGATAAGGTTTCTTATGATACGAATAAAACAATAAATGATAATCTTTTACATATCCTTGATAATCATGAAGAACTGATTAAAAATATTCTTGTTCCCTCAACAACTACCACAAAAGCAGGAACAAGAATTCCCAGTAAAGTGATTCACCAATTAGCTGAAAAAAAAGCCAAAGAATTCAACCAATTAGTCTCGTGGGCCTATGATGTAGAAGGGTTGAAAAAACCCCATGATTTTCTCATTATTTATCCTGCTGCGGCAACAACTCCTCCTGCACTACCACCTAGTAACAATAATGTAGATCAAAATGTACAAAAACTACTAGGAAAGCATCCTATTTCTCAATTTATCGACAAGGAAAAGGAAAATGATGTTAAAGTTGCTGTCAAAGAGTTGATTAATCAATCTTCGTTCACAAAAAAGAATTTTCAAATTATAGAAGAAGCTTTAATCGATTCACAATTTACAGATGATGTTTGGAATAACTCTATTTTTGCAATTTTAGATATTAATCAAATCACTAATGATTCATCTTATCCTCCTATTTATCTTCGTGTTTATCTTCTATATTCTTTAATTTTTCCTAAAAGATTACCTGACTTTTTAACATGGTTGAATCGCAAAAAAATAGGCAGTGAAGCCTATACTCTTATTCAAGAATTTAGTCGAAATTTACAAAACAATCTTAGTCAATTACGAAAAAACCAACAGAAATTAACGATTGATAACCACCTAAAACAGGGTGTTAATTACCTGATTTTTCATCTAATTCAACATCCTGAATTATTAGAAAGTGTCGTTTGGTTAGTAACAGATAAAAAGGGATTATGGGGTGGAGCTTATCAAGAATTTATTAATAATTTATGGGCAGATATTAAACAGATTGCCAGAAATTATAAAACTGCTAAAACAAAGTTAGATGAATATATCAAACAGGAAATAGGTTCTCGTTATTCTATTACTTCCCAAGCAGATATAAAAAATGCTTTAAAAGGAAACAGTTATGAGCTTACCTATGCTTCTGAAAATTTAACCATTTTTAATCAAAAAGAATGGCAAAAAATAAAAGATTATTTCATTGATTTAATCTGGTATAAAGATGGTAAAAGCACTAAAAATGAGCGCTTTCTTCCCCTAGCTGATCTTCTTTATACTATCACACAAAATAAGCCGAAGAATGCTCAATTTAATGTTGAGACTGATTATCGTTTACTCGCTATTTTTTATCAAATTTCTACGGGTGATGTTCCAAATTCTTTATGGAAAGAATGCCAATTTTCTCGGAACAATAAAGCAACAATTATTCAAATTATTCATGAGAATAAATCTCTAATAGACCTCAAAAGACGTTTAAATAAATTAGAGAAAACAGCAAGAATAATTTTAAATACAGCCTACGAGATTCCCGAGCTTCTCACTGCATCGGTTAGTATTCCTATTTGGGCTTTAATTTGCGCTTGTCCGCTTTTAGTCTTAGGGGGTTTTGGCTTAGGAAAATGGACGAATAGTGATGTTAGTATTGTTCCCCCACCTCCCTCTCCATCACCTTCTGTATCCCCATCTCCCTCTCCCTCTCCATCACCTGCAACAAGTTGGAAGGCAACGGTTACGGCGATTGATACTTTACGCGATGAATTTGTTAAGATAGGGCAAGATAAATTAGATGTTGAAGCTGCCATTATTAAAAATATTGCTGCTGGTTTTCCTTATGCGTATAAAGCTGATAATCAAGATGCTTGGACTCCTAAAATCAAGAAGTTTCAGAAAGAAAATAGTATTACAGAAACAGGCTTTATCAGTCAAAGTGATGAAACTTATAAAGCCCTAAAGTGCAAAGTTGCTGAGAAATTAAAACTAGCTGATCAAGTTTCAGATTGTCCAGCAAACTTTAATTAATTATAATCGTTAATAGTGGGGCGCAAGTGTTTTGCGTCCTAAGTAGGTAGGTGTTAAAAGTTGTCAGACACCACCCTTATCAAAGGAGACAGGGGGGATCGAACCTAAAATCCATTTTTAATTTAATTATAACCAGCTACTTATCTGTACTTGATATTATTATCAATTAGATCAGAGAAAAATCAATTAAATCTCGTTTTTCAGGGCGAATAAAGCCTAAAATAATATCATCTTTGGGAACTCCTTTTTCCAACAAAATTCTTGTTACTCCCGATTCTAATCCATCCCATTCAACATAAATTTTCTGCTCAACAATTCGTAAATGTAAGATGACGAAATGAGTTCTTTTTGAGTCATACCAACCCACATCAACTAATAAATAATTATCAGAAGCCTCATCTATAATACCTAGAGTATCGCAATCTTTTTGACTGGGAGAATAGCGAGAATGTTGATGAATAATTTCTTTGATAACTTGACGATAATGTGTTACTTTATTCACTGATTAATTACCTCCAATTCTGGATTAAATACGATTAAAAAAACTAATTGATCACTGATAACTTCTTGAATCGGTTCTAAAGAAAAGAAATCCTGATAAACATCATCAGGAATAGCTAAATACAGCCGTCTCTGTGGTTCAAGTCGTTTCAGGAAACTCCTATAAACATTATATTGCCCAATGGCTTTTTCGAGTTCTATCATCAAGGAGGGACTATTAAAAACTTTAATTTCTACTAGGATTTTCTCTAAATCTTTTTGTGCGGCAAAGATTCTTTCTGCTCCCAAATCAGCATAAAGACGAATTCCTTTATAATCAAGAGTAAAGGGATCATCCGTAATTTGCCAACCTTCCTTAATTAAAGCTTGTTTAACTTGATTGTGATAGAGATCATATCTAGGCATAAAATTATAAATAGTTTACGGTTGCTCGCTAAAAGCTTAAAGCAGATTGAGCTAACCAGTCCAAGACTAAACCTATCCTATGGTAAAACATTTGAACTTTTTGCAGTATTTTGTGTTATTCATATTTTCATCCTCTCCCCTGCATAACTTCCCCCCGATCCTACGATAAAAGATTGAATAGAGACTCATTTTAGGGTGATCGCTGTTATTAGTACATATATTCTAAGTAATAATCCTTACTTTTGACAAAAAACCATGAGCATTATTGAGATTCACGAATTTAGTACAGGAGTTAAAGTACAATCTTCACAAGTTTTGTGGTGGGTGGAAGATTACACCGAAGAAGACTTTATGAATTGTACCTTAGAACCGATTCCCGATGTGGTTTATCAAGCCATTGATGAGGAATTATTAAAAATTCCTTGCTTTCCTAAAAGTTTAAACCCTCAAAAATTTGTTATAATCGGTCGAGAAGTTAAAAATAAAAAAGAGGCTTGGTCAATCATTGCTGTTATTAGTAAAGGAAAAGATCGCAACAGAGAAGAAGTATTATTATATCGTTATTTTCTAACAGAGGGTTTAGGAAAATTAACGGATTTATTAGCATGGTTTAATACTAACAACAGGCCAACTTTCAACCCTTTTGATCAAAAAGATATCGGACAACCCCATTTTTATGATGATTCTAAGACCCGTCATAATGATGCTTTAACACTGCCGCAATTTAAACCATTATTAGAAGAAAAAAATCCTTGTTTAGTGATTCCTCATGATCTAACCTGTACGGTTATTATGATCAATCAACTGGCAGAAAGAAGAAAAAAGAAAAACAAATTAACCGCATGGTCTTATCAGATTGAAGCAATTTATAAACCCCAAACCTTTCAAGTGATTTATCCTCTAAACTCTGATGCTGAAAAGCATCTTAGGAAAAAATTTTCTCAAAGGTTAATGCCTCAGATTTTTAATCATTTATTAGGTTTTTCTCGTAAATTTTATCAACTAATGACCCATCCTATTAAAGTACCGCTCTTTCTTTTGGTGGGTATCTTTTTCGTTGGTGGAACTCTGATTTCTTTCCCTGCTTGTCTTGTTTTATTTGCGGGTTTTTCCTGGTCTATCTTATTTATTATTGGCATCTTAATCATGTTTTCGCTAGGCTTTTATTTAGGAGGTAGTTCCTAAATAAAATAAGAGATATCGTCAACTTTATTCCCCTGCAAAACTAATTCAATTATCAAACAACTAAAAACCATGCCAAATTTATTGCAAACCCTCAAACAAAATTATCAAAAAGCCTTATTATTTGCCTTATATGGAGGAATTGGCTGTTTAATCATAGCTCTAATTTTAGGAGAATGGTTTCTTCATTTAACCGAACTTCCTCCCCTACCTAAAACCGAGCAAAAAGCGGTTATTCTTTTAATTGATTCATCAAGTAGTATGAACGATGGCAAATTAGAAGAAGTCAAAACTGCGGCAATCAATTTTATTAACCGTCGCAACTTCTCAAAAGAACAGTTAGGGGTGATTAACTTCGGTGAAACGGTTAATATTATCACTTCTTTAAGCAATAATCAGGCACAATTAAATCAGGGAATTAAAAGCTTGCAGCCCCTAGGAGGAACACCGATGGCAGCAGGAATTAAACAAGCGATCGCATCTTTATCTTCCACTGACAATAATCGTTATATTTTACTGTTTACCGATGGAATGCCTCAGTCTCAATTTCAAGCTATTCTAGCAGCTAATAAAGCTAGAAATCAATCAATTTTAATGATTGTTGTCGCCACAGGAGATGCTGATATTCAATACTTAACCCGCTTAACAGGCGATCCTAATTTAGTTTTTTATGCGAATTCTGGCGAAATTGATCAAGGGTTTCGTCAAGCAGAATTAGCGATTAATAATCAGCAATTATTAGAATCAAAAACAACAGGTAATTATAGCTTAACTTATTCTTCGTTAAGAACAGGAGGATGGACAGTTATTATCACTTTAGGGTTATCTTTAACCTTAATTGTTGCTCAGAATCACTATTTACATCGTCGTCTTTTAACCATCAAAGAAGCTTTCCTGATTTTAATAGGAAGCACTATTGCTGGTTTAATCGCAGGAGCGATCAGTTCTTCTCTATTTACCATTTTAACCAATCTTCCTAATTCTGAATTAATCGCCGGGGTCATTAATTGGGGAATTGCCGGGACAATTACTTTTGGAATTCTCAATTCAATCAGACGTAATATTGCTTTAAAGGAAATCTTGATCCGAGGTTTTCTACTGGGAATTATTGCTGCTGTAGCCTGGATTTTCACCATCGATTATTTAGGGGATGCAGGAATCTTGATAGCTGTTTTTATTGTCGGTTGTGGAGTCTATTATACTTTTTATTCAAAAGGGTTAGCTTTGTTTTTTGGCATTATTGTTCTCTTTTCAGGATCATGGTTATTATTACCGGCTGTTAATTTTTCCTCAGCCTTAGAAATTGCCATTCGTTTGATTGCATGGACGATTTTAGGAGCTATCGTCGCTTTAGGTATTTCTTATTTTATTCCCAATTTACAAAGATTTAGAGCTTTTTTAGGTGGTAGCTTAGGGGGGAGTTTAGCGTCAATTGGATTTCTCCTCATGTCTTTAATATTAACTCAATTTATTCCTATAGAAACCAGTTTAGCAGATCGGTTAGGACGTTTAATTGGTGCATTTATTTTAGGGTTTTGTATCGGTTTGATGATCTTTTGGGAGGAGGAACGTCAATTACAAAAAAGTACATATTTATTAATTCAGTGGAATGATCAAGAAAGTCGTAAAATTCTTTTAGGAGAAATTCCTATTTGGTTAGGTTCTTCTCTCGATGCTCAAATTGCTTTAAGTAAGACTAAATATCCCGATAAATTTGCTAAAATTTTTAAAGCAGGAAATCAAGTATTTTTTGAGTTTCATTCTGATTATGCTCAAGCAAAAGGAATTAAAATTACTCAACAGGAATGGTCATCAAGTCAGTCTCGAACTTTTGACGGAATTACACTGACAATTGTTGATGAAACCAGATAAATTTACTGCTGGTGAGTAGTCATAAATAAAGTAAGTACCTAAGCAAAATTAATTACACATATCTAACCCCCTCTTGCCTTTTACCTCTTGCCTTTTACCTCTTGTCTTTTGGCTATCTTTACTAGGAAATTAATTTTGCACTACTAAGCTAAAACGCACTGGTAATGATTCGGTAGTAGTGGTGAGCTATGTTGCTTACCTGGTATGAATTGTGTAAAATATTTATTAATAAAAATAATTGGAACCCGAGCAGTCTTTAAACCTCTAGCTTGAT